>OGGK01001885.1_pt1 | contig 11973 bp, 10 predicted proteins | sample 1571171 | NCBI WGS metagenome assembly OGGK01 (sample SAMEA2581958, study PRJEB24529) | metagenome | biome: Human gut stool | place: China | collected 2011 | reverse complement strand
CCCGCAGTGCGGGGCTTTCCGAGGTTTTGAAACCGCAGTCTAAGGTGCACCTTGAGAAGTGTTTTCGCGGTCGTAGGTGAACGTCAGACACGAAAAATGCCCATGACGGCAGACTTTTCAAGGTGGACGTTCCGCAGGCGTTTGAGGAAATCGCAGTTTTCAACCACTCAAAAAAGTGCTCTTTGAGCAGCGGCGATTTTCGGGGGAAATGTGTATATTTTGCGCCGCTGTAGACAATGAAAGGACTTCTTGACCGTTCGAAAATCGCACCGCTGTAACCAAAGAAGAACGCCTCCGGCAGCGCAAAAATTGCGCCGCAATAGTCAAAGATAAGGCGGCGTGGCTCCGAGGGGCAAATGATAACTTTCTGATAACAGTTCGACTTTCGGGTAGCTTTGTTCTCTTGGTTACGGTATTGTTCGTTGGCAAAGGAGGCTGATTTTATGCCAAAGCGACGAGCAAACGGCGAGGGCAACATCCGCAAACGAAAGGATGGTCGCTGGGAAGGACGCTACACCGTCGGTCACGATCCAGAAACTGGCAAAGCCATCATCAAGAATGTCCTCGGCAAGACGCAAGCAGAGGTGAAAGAGAAACTGAAAAAGGCCATCGAGGAAAATGTGGGTATCGACTACGGCAAAGCGAAAACTTACACCGTGGGAACATGGCTGGAAGTCTGGATGGAGAACTACGCCAAGGTGAAACTCAGACCGTCCACGTTCAAGACCAGCCAAGGTTTTCTGAAAAACCACATCAAGCCGCAGATCGGCGGCATCCCGCTGGCAGACCTCACTTCTCTGGACTTACAACGGTTCTACAAGCACCTGCTGGATGGTGGGCGGGTAGACCGCATCGAAGCGAAAAAGAAACCGAAAGGTCTGGCTCCCAAAACGGTCCGCAACATCCACCAGATGATCGGCTCGGCGTACAATCTCGCCATGGAGCAGAAGTTGGTGAGCAAGAATCCAACGCAAGGCTGCGCCCTGCCGAAAGTCGAACACAAAGAGATGAAAACCCTGACCGCCGACCAACTCAGCGTCTTCTTCCGAGAGGCCAGAGACAGCGGCGTGTACGAGCTCTACTACCTCGACCTCGCTACCGGACTTCGGCGGGGCGAACTGCTGGGATTGAAGTGGACGGATGTGGACTTCCAGCACGGAGCACTGAAAATTCAGAGAGCCATCTCACGGCAAAACGGCAAAGTGGTCGAGGCACCGCTGAAAACGAAAAACGCCTACCGCACACTGCCCCTGTCGGCGGATGCGATAAGCGTACTGAAAATGCAGAAATGCAAAGTTGGGAACAGCGAATGGGTATTCCCATCGCCCACTGGAGGCCCCATGTCCCCGGACAGCGTCCTGCACATGCTGCACCGCGTTCTAAAGCGGGCAGGGTTGCCGAAGGTGCGTTTTCATGACCTGCGCCATACCTTCGCAACGCTGGCCCTGCAAAACGGTGTGGACATCAAAACCGTGTCTGGCATGCTGGGGCATTTTTCAGCAGGCTTTACGCTGGACACTTATGCGCATGTAACGACCTCCGCCAAGCGTGAAGCGGCAAAAACAATGGGTAACATTCTCTCTGGTGCGGTATAGACCTTTCCGCTGTCCGCTTAAAGTGCTCCCCAAGTCAAGGACATTTTCATTTGACCCATAGCGGCAGCATACCGGCGGGGTACTCACCTGTGGTGATGTAGTGGTAATATTCGTTAGGGGATAGCTTCGCCAGATCCCACTGGCAGCGGTCGTTGTTGTAGTAATCCATCCAGCGGTCAATGGAGGCTTTGGCGGCCTCAAAAGACGTCCACCCCGGGATCTCACTGGCCAGTTCGTCCTTCATGTGCCCGAAGAAGCTCTCTTGGGGCGCGTTGTCCCAGCAGTTCCCTCTGCGGGACATGGACCGCCGCAGCGCGCTGTTCTCCACCAGCTGGATGAACTTCAGACTGGTGTAGTGGGTCCCCTGGTCGCTGTGGATCACGGTCTCCTTGCTCAGCGAGATCCCATGGTGCTTTACCAGCAGCTGGACCGTTTCCAAAACAAAATCCACTTCCAGCGATTCGCTCATCGCATAGGCCAGGACCTGCTTTGTGCAGGCGTCCAGGATCGTGGAGAGGTAGCAGAATCTGCCGCAGAGCGGGATGTATGTGATGTCCGTCAGGAGGATGGCTCTCGGCCCATGAGACTCGAATTCCCGGTTGACCAAATTCTCCGCGGCGCTGCCCATTCGGATGGATCGCTGCAATCTGCGGTAGGGATTCGGCTTTCGGATGGGGCAGGTGAGCTTGTATTTCCGCATCAGGCGGCGGATCTTCTTCACGTTCATTCGGATACCCATGTGCAAAAGCCGCATATGAATGCCGCGAACGCCCTTTGCGTAGCCCCGGAACCGGTATGCCTCCAGGATCTGTTCGAATGCCGCCCGGTCCTTCGCCTCCCGAAGCTCTCTGTTTTTTTCAGAACGCACCCAGTTGTAGTAGCCGGAGCGGGAGACACCTGCCAATTCGCACAGGTCTTTCACGGTGAGGATGTTGTTCCGATCCGCCAACGCGGCGCGAATGGCCTCAAATCTCTCTCCGGCGCTGTCCATGGCTATTCTCCCGGCTTGCCGTGCAGCCGCATGACTTTTTTTAAGAACGCCATCTGCTGCTGGAGACACAAAATCTCCCGTTTCATGCGTCTGGCGGCTTCGTCAGACGGGGCGGACGCCCCCTCTGTCTGGTTGTTCCCGCCGCCTGGTATACGCACACCGCCCCGGGCGCCCTCATGAAAGCCCTCCGGCGATCTGGCCTCCCGCCGGATGCGCTTTGTAGTATTGTGGATCCGCTCGAAACCCAGAGCTTCCGTGTTATAGCCCAGCTTGCGGAAGGCGGCTGTGCCGGTGTAGCCCTGGAGACTGAGCGCCCAGAACGCCTCCTTGAAAGCGAGGGTGTAGGATATGCTGTCTGCCGTCACCCGCAGCGTGTAGGGGTTTGCCTGCAGATGCTTCAGTTCCTCTGGTGTGAATTTCTTCTTCGTGCCCATACAGCACCTCCGTTCGGTAGTTCTATCATAACACAGGTGCGGCGCTTCTGCCCCTATGGGTCAAATGCGTGTCCGCCGAACGGGGCCATGGGTCAAAATCTCGTGTCCATTTTCTTGGGTACAGTTTAACAGCCGATGTGGGTCACGGTGTGGGTCAGGAAAAAGCAGTATCCCAAAACGGCAACTTATGAAAAGCAAAAGTCCTCGAAATCAGACGATTTCGAGGACTTTTGGTACGCCGTGAGGGATTCGAACCCCCGGCCTTCTGGTCCGTAGGTTGTCTCACGCACAAATCGGAGCTGTTTCGGCTCCGATTTGTGCTTTTTACCACCGTTCGCTCGGCGGATTTTCCATTGTTTCCGTCCAGCCCTGCCCGCTTTTTTCGGATTCTGGGTCAAAACTGGGTCAAAGAGGAATCCTCATGTTTTTCAAAAAAACCTCAATATTTGTTGCAGTTCCCTCCGAAGCGTCTGTCAGCAGTCCGTCATCCGTCAGCAGCGGCGTGTCCAAGACGGATTTGATACTCACAGCCACACTGGCGCAGGATGCAATTATCTTTCTGGAATCTGCACTGTAGCAACTGTAATCATCGCCCTCTGCTTTTGCGATGTCGCTCATCTGGTAGATCAACGGCATAAAGTAAGAATGAGCTGCAATATCGCGTGCGCTTCCACGATGCGCAGCCGCCGAAGGCCTTTTTCGATGCGCTGCGCTGCCGCAACGGCAATCTGAACATTTCCTGCGGCAGAGAGGAAAACCGCGAGACGCTCTAGTTGCGTTTTTTCAGGCCGTGCGGTATAATCAGAAAAAGGTGGGTGAGAGGCATGCATCTGCTGATTGCGGAGGACGAGATTGATCTGGCGGAGGCGCTGACGGTGTCCTTTGAAAAGAACCAGTTCAGCGTGGATGCCGTGCACGACGGCTTTGACGCTTATGAATATGCAATGGCGGCGGAATACGACGCCATTATTCTGGATGTGATGATGCCAAAGCTCAACGGCGTCGAGGTGCTGCAAAAGCTGCGGGACGCGGGCGTGACCACGCCGGTGATGATGCTCACGGCGAAGGCGCAGACAGGCGACCGCATCACCGGCTTCAATGCCGGGGCGGACGACTACCTGCCCAAGCCCTTCGAGCCGGACGAGCTGATCTGCCGTGTGCGCGCGATGCTGCGCCGGGGCGGCAGCTATCACCCGGCGGTGCTGAGCTACGGTGGCGTCAGCTTGGACACCGGTACGGACATGCTCTCCTGCGGCGAGCGCTCCGTGCGCCTGAGCGGCAGGGAGTTTCAGGTGATGGAGCTGTTTCCCCGCTCCCCGAAAATCGTGCTTTCTGCCGAGCGCATCATGGAGCGCGTCTGGGGCTGGGACAGCGACGCCGGAATCAACGTGGTCTGGGTGCACATCTCCAATCTGCGCAAGCGGCTCAAGGCCATCGGTATGACCATTCAGGCCAACCGCGGCCTCGGCTACATCCTGGAGGCCGAACGATGATCCGGCGGCTGCGCAAGCGGTTTATCCGCATTGCAACGCTGGCTGTCACGGCGGTGCTGCTGGTGCTGTGCCTGAGCGTCAACATCGCAAATTATATTTCGGTGGATTCCGGGCTGACCAACGTGCTCAACGTCATTTCCGACAACCGGGGCACCATGCCGCCCATGCCGCACGGCCAGCCGCCGGAGGGACGCCCGGACGGACAGCTCACGAAGGAAACGCCCTTCTCCACGCGCTATTTCGTCCTGCGCTATGACGGAGACGGAGATCTCATCAAGGCGGATCTGGACAAGATCGCCGCCGTGACGGAGGATGACGTCGGAGAATACCTGTCGCTTGCGCTGGAGCACGGCGAGGGCTACGGCTACGCGCGGGGCTACAAGTACCGCGTTGTGTACAACGGCGAGGACCGCTGGATGGCAATTTTCCTGGACGATTATCAGGAAATGCGCTCCGTGCGGGAGATTGCGCTGGTGTCGCTGGCCGCCATGGCCGGCTGCGTCGCGTTGGTGTATGTCATTGTGGTGCTTTGCTCGCGCCGCGCGATCGACCCGGTTGTGCAGGCATCGGAACGCCAGAAGCAGTTTATCACCGACGCCAGCCACGAGCTGAAAACACCCATCACCGTCATCGCCACAGCCTGAAGGTCTTGGAAATGGAGACGGGTAAGCAGAAATGGATCGACAAGGCGCAGACGCAGACGGAAAAGCTGACGGAGCTGGTCAACTCCCTCGTGACGCTGTCGCGGATGGATGAGGAAAAGACGCCCCTGCACTTTGCACCCTTCGCCGTCAGCGACGCCGTCCGGGAAACGGCGGAGTCCTTCCGGGACTTTGCCGAATCGAACGGGCATGCGCTCCGGCTGGAAATTGCGCCGGAGCTGGCGTTTTCCGGCGACGAATATGCGATTCGGCAGCTGGTGTCGATTCTGCTGGACAATGTGGTGAAATACGCCGCCGAGGGTACGGGAATCGCCTTTTCTCTGGAAAAAACGAAAAAAGGCGTGTTGCTGTCCTCCGTGAACGTCAGCCGGACGCCGTTGGCACCGGAGGAGTTGGACAAGCTCTTCGACCGCTTTTACCGCGCCGATCCGGCGCGCAGCGGTACAGGCGGCTTCGGCATCGGCCTTTCCATCGCCAGAAGCATCGCCGAGGGGCATAAGGGCGGTATCCGCGCCTCGTTGGAGGACGGAAAAATCTGCTTCCGCGCCGAGCTGCGCAATATGAAATAGATGAGCCGGGAAACGCTGCACACAACGTTTTCCGGCTTTTGCATTGACCGGGGGAAAGCAATCGGGCGTTCCTGTGAAACAAATCGCAATAGAAAGCCATGTGCCGTGTTTTCCATAAAAAGATGTCAGAGAAACAACATTTCCGCGTTTCCGGTGCCGCTATAATAGATGCATCTTTTGTAAAAGAGGAGAAGCGCTATGAAATACGGATTTGGAATAGATGTCGGCGGGACTACAATTAAAATGGGCTTACTGGACGACACGGGAACTCTGATCGAAAAAAGAGAGATACCTACGCACGTACAAGACAATGGAGAAGCAATTCTGCCGGAAATTGCGGCAGAAATTTCTGCATGGATCCGGAAGAAAAACCTTGAAACGTCGGAAATTCTGGGAATCGGCATCGGCGTTCCGGGCCCTGTTGATGAAAACGGGCGCATCAACCGCTGCGTCAATCTGAACTGGGGCGTTTTCAACCTGCACGAGACGCTGGGCCGTATGACGGGCCTGCGCGTGCGGGCGGGAAACGACGCAAATGTAGCCGCGCTGGGTGAGGCGTGGAAGGGCGGCGGTGAGGGCTGCCGTTCGGCGGTGTTCATCACGCTCGGAACCGGCGTTGGCGGCGGTGTGGTAATCAACGGGAAAGTTGTCAGTGGCGCACACGGCGCGGGCGGAGAAATTGGACATATTACAGTGCCCGATCCGGAGAAAGCCCCGTGCTCCTGCGGAAAATGTGGCTGCCTGGAGCAATATGCATCCGCCAACGGAATCGTCCGGGTGACAAAGAAGCGCCTTCTGGAGATGGATACAGAGTCTCTCCTGCGGGGTGCCAGCACCATCACATGCAAGGATGTGTTTGATGCTGCACGGCAGCAGGATGCCTTTGCTGTTGAGACGCTGGAGTTGATTTTTGACTATCTGGGCGAGGCAATCGCCTCGATTTGCTGTGTTTGTGATCCACAATATGTCATTTTTGGCGGCGGCGTGTCGCGCCAGGGCGAATTCTTGCTTGAAGGCGTCAAACGGCACTTTGAGAAGTACGCATTCCACGCCTGCAAAAGCGTGCAATTCCGGCAGGCTACACTCGGCAATGACGCAGGAATGTACGGTGCGTTCCGTCTGCTGCTTTTAAATTAGGCGGAATTCCGGCTTTCAAAACTTCTGAACTGAATTAGAGCTACAAAAGCATCTCTGTTTCTGATATAATGAAAGAAACGGAGATGCTTTTTCAACAAATTGGAAGAAAAAATCTGCTGTCTCGCTCTGTGAAAATGGAAAAGCAAAGCAGTAACGGAACTGCTGTAGCAGCGCACGGCTTATTTTTGCGCTTGTACAGAAGGAAAGTATGCACTATCGGCGAGGGAAAACGGGGAAATGGCAATGTGGGGGAAAGTCTTCGGCCAGATTGACCGTCAGCCTTGAAATTACTGAAACATCAGAAAAACAACAATTATGTGTCTGAAATGCGGCGGTTTTTGCCCCGAGATTTTGGTTATATATACATAGTAACTGTGCTGCAACACCAGCGCACGGAAGAAGAAAAAACAGTGTTGTTGCACAAAACAATTTAATACATATCGGTTATACAGATATGTATTACTAAAAATGGAGGAAGAAAGTATGAAAAGGGCAATTTCCATTCTGTTGGCGCTTGTGATGATTTTGGCGCTTGTGGCATGCACAGGCAATCCACAGACCAGCGACAACTCCACCCCCAGCAACACGCAAGAATCGGCATCCGCGGCAGAAAAGAAATTTACGGTCGGCTTTGCACTGAACGATCTGGACGAAGCGCAGAGCGTGATCTATCAGCATCTGGAAAGATTCTGCGAGGAAAAGAACATTGAGCTCATCCTGGCAAACGCCGCAGGCAGCATCGACCAGCAGCTCACGGATATCGAGAACTTTACGACCAACAAGGTTGACATTATCATCGTCAGTGCGCTGGACTCCAACGCGGTTGTAGACGTCTGCAACGCGGCGAGAGCGGCGGGCATTTACGTGATCGACTACGTCATGGGCATCAGCAGCGAGGTCGATGTGCGCTTCGGCTACAATTTCTATGACATGGCAGCAACGCAGGCGCAGGCGTGCATCAAATATCTGAACGAGAACCCCGACGCGACGCTGAAAATCGGTTACATCTGGGGCTCGAACAGCATGGAGCTGTGCCAGCAGCTCTACAAGGGCTTTACTGAGACGATGGCAAATTCCGAGATCAAGGATCGCTATGAGATTGTTGTAGAAGGCACGGCGGACTGGGCGGCGGACAAGGCCATCACGATGGCGGAGGACTGGATGCAGTCCAATTCGGAGATTAACTGCTTCGTCACGCAGTCCGACACGCTGACCGTGGGTGTCTGCGAGGCACTGCGTGCTTCCGGCAAGAACTTTGACGACTATGTCACGGTCGGCAAAGACGGCAGCGCCGATGCACTGAAGTCCATTGCAGCAGGCGAAATGACCTACACGGTCTATTCCCCGCAGGACGGTCTGGCCGCGTATCTGGCGCAGACCTGCGAGGAACTTTACAACGGCACGATCAGCGGCCCGGATTACGAGGCGCGCATCAGCGATTACATCATCCTGGACAAGGGGAACGCCGCTGACTATCAATAACTGAACAAAACGCGGGAACCGAATTTGGCGGCGTGCAGAATGGCGCCGCCAAATCATCCGTATATGACTGAGGACAATTATGGAAGATACATATATTCTTGAAATGTCCCATATCGTAAAGACTTTTCCCGGTGTCAGAGCGCTGGGGGACGGCTGCCTCCGGTTAAAGAAGGGCGAGACTCATGCCCTGATCGGGGAAAACGGTGCGGGAAAATCCACTCTGATGAAAATCCTGTTGGGCGATTACCCGGCAGACTCCGGCGAGATCCTCTATAAGGGAAAGAGAGTCGCCTTTTCCAGTCCAAACCAGGCGAATCACGCCGGTATTTGCATGATTCCCCAGGAAGTCAATATGGTAGAGACCATGGACGCGGCGGAAAATGTGTGGCTGCACCGGGAGAAGCGCTTTTCGACCTGCGGATTTATCAACAAGAAGAAAAGATTGCTGGCGACACAGGAGCTCTTTGACCGAATGCATTTGAATCTTGACCCCAAAAAGCTTGTGGCACAGTATTCCTCTGCCCAAAAGCAGATGCTTGCCATTGCCAAGGCGGTCTCTCAGGATTCGGAGGTTATCATTATGGACGAGCCTACCAGTTCTTTGTCTGAGTCCGAGGTACAGATGTTGTTTGCGGTGATGCGCGAGCTACAGTCCAAGGGTGTTTCTATCGTTTTTATTTCCCATAAAATTGAAGAAATCTTTACGATCTGCCAGACAATCACGGTTCTGCGCGACGGTATGTTTATTTCAGAGCATCCAGTCGGGGAAATCACACGCGAGGATCTGATCACGCAGATTGCCGGACGTAAAATCGGAGATATGTATCCGCCCAAACGGCAGAAATTCGGAGAAATCGCGTTTGAGGTGAAGAATTTCAGCGAGCATGGCATCTACAGGGACATCAGCTTCTCTGTCCGCCGGGGCGAGATTCTGGGCCTGTACGGCCTGGTCGGCGCCGGACGCAGCGAGGTCATGCGTGCGGTCTACGGCGTGGACCGCCACGATAGCGGCGAGGTTTTGATCGGCAACAAAAAGGCTCGCATCCACCATCCGAAGGATTCCATCCGTCGGGGCGTCTCCATGGTGACGGAGGATCGCCTGATGACAGGAATCATCTCCATTCTCTCCGTGAGAGAGAATATGTCGCTGGCGAATCTGCCGTCCTACTGCAATAAGCTGAAATTTGTCCAGACGGCCCGCGAGGAGCGGGAAGTGGACAAAATGGTCGAGCGGATGAATGTGAAGCTCTCCACTCCGGCGCAACCCATCGGCTCTCTCAGCGGCGGCAATCAGCAGAAGGCGATTCTCGGTAAATGGCTTCTGACAAAGCCCAATGTTTTGATTCTGGACGAGCCGACGCGTGGCATTGATGTCGGCGCAAAGTATGAAATCTATTCCCTGATTGCCAAGCTGGCGGCCGAGGGAATGGCGGTCATCCTGATTTCCTCGGAGCTGCCGGAGATGATGGGTATGGCCGACCGTGTGATCACGTTCTGTGAGGGCAGGATCACGGCGGAATTCACAAGCAATGAAATTGAACAGGAGCGGATTGTCAACGCTGCCTTTGGATTCCAGAACGCAGAGGAGTTATCATAAAATGAAAACGACAAAGACGAAAGATTTACGAAGCAGTACCATGAGATTTCTGATCGACAACAAGGCCATGCTGCTGGCTCTGCTGGCATTGATTGCGGCATCCGTTATTTCACCGACCTTCTTCTCCTTCCAGAATCTGCGTAATGTGATTCGGCAGAACACGACTTACTTTGTGCTTGCCTTCGGCTTTACCTGCGTTCTTTCATCCGGCAACATTGACCTTTCCGTGGGCCTTATGACGGGCATGCTCGGAATCTTCGTCGGAATCATGGATGTCAGAATGGGACTGCCGTTGGGCGTGATTATCGTTCTGATTCTTCTGATGGGCGCTTTCTGCGGCTTTATGAATGGCTTGATCGGCAAACTGATTAAAATGCCGATGTTCATTGTGACGCTTGCCACGGGGCAGCTTTATAAGGGTATCTGCTACATGATCAGCAAAAACACGCCGATCATCAATATTCGCGCGGGGATCAAGTTTATGGCGCAGGGCTATGTGTTCAAGGAGATCCCGGTGGCGATTTTGATCATGCTGTTTGTGATGCTTGTGGTTTTTATCATTCTGAACAAAACAATTTTTGGTCGTTGGGCGGTCGCCATGGGTGGCAACCCGGAGACGGCGCGTGTTTCCGGCATCAATACCTTCTGGGTTACGAGCGGCGTGTATGCACTGATGGGCGTGTGCTGTGCCGTTGCGGCGCTGGTTCTGACCGGACGTGCCGGCAGTGCACAGCCGACGGCCGGGGACGGCATGGAAATGGACGCGATTGCGGCGGTGGTCATCGGCGGTACCGCGATGAGCGGCGGCAAGGCGAAGGTCGGCGGAACGTTCTTTGGCGTCATGCTGATCGGCCTTCTGACCAACGTGTTCAATCTGCTCGGCATGGATACGAATTTCCAGTACCTGCTCAAGGGACTGCTGATCCTCCTTGCCGTCACGATCGACAGCGCCGCCTCCTCCTATTTCAACAATCAGCTCCGGAAGAGTGTGTAAGTACCGGCAGGACGACTGCCTGATAATGGCACAAAGGAGAGCCTGATGAAAAGTACGGAAAACCGGGCGACGATCTATGACGTGGCAAAACTGGCGAAGGTTTCGGCGGCGACGGTGTCCCGCGTCCTGAAGGGGGACAGCAGCGTCAATGCGTCCACTTACAGGCGCGTGGAGGATGCGGCAGCCGCGCTGAAATATGAGCGGCGTCTCAGACAGTATCCTCCGCAGAACTGCCTGATCGTTCTGAATGTGCCCACGCTGAACAATGCTTTTTACAGCAGGATCATCAGCGGGGCGCAGGACGCCGCCGCGACGGAGGGCTACCACGTGCTGGTCAACGCCCAGCAGATCAACGAGGTGAATGTCGAGGCTTTTCTGGCGATGCTCCGGGGCGTGAAGGCCGTTGGCCTGATCGAGCTGAACGCGTTGACGACGGATATCGCCAGGTATCTCAGCCAACAGATTCCGCTGGTCCGGTGCTGCGAATACGACGACGGACTCCCGGAAATTGCGCATGTCAGCATTGACGATTTTGAAGCCACGCGGCGCGTGATGGAGCACATTCTTTCCTCCGGACGGAAAAAGATCGCAATGCTTTGCAGTCCGCTCCGCTACCGCTATGCGCGCCAGAGAAAGGCGGCGTTTCTGGCCTCGCTGAAAAATGCCGGGATCGAGGTGCGTCCGGAATGGATTGTGCAGGTCGCCGACATCGATTTCAATATGGCGCTGACGGCGGCGGCGCGGCTCTTGAGCCTGCCGGAGCGGCCGGACGCAGTTTATACCGTGTCCGATATTTTTGCAGCGGCAATCATCCGCGCTGCGACGCAGGCCGGCCTACGCGTGCCACAGGACCTGATCGTAACGGGGTTTGATAACATCGACATTTCCGAATCCATGGTGCCGTCGATCACGACAGTTCGACAGCCGAGGTACCAGCTGGGTTTTATCGCAATGGAAATGCTGGCGAACAAGCTGCGCGGGCATACGGAAAAAGAGGAACAGCTGCTGAATGTAGACCT
>OGGK01001881.1_pt1 | contig 12004 bp, 8 predicted proteins | sample 1571171 | NCBI WGS metagenome assembly OGGK01 (sample SAMEA2581958, study PRJEB24529) | metagenome | biome: Human gut stool | place: China | collected 2011 | reverse complement strand
CTGCGCAACGAGTGGGGCTGCGACGGCATGGTCATCACCGATAACGTTCTGACCCAGTATGTCAACGGTCCCGACGGCGTTCTGGCCGGTGTGTCCATCTACGACGCCATGATGTCCTTCGTCACCGACACCCTGCCCCAGTACAAGAACGACCCCGTCATTGTTACCGCCATGCGCGAGGCCTGCCACCACAACCTGTATGCCATCGCCAACTCCTGCGGCATGAACGGCGTGGGTGCCGACACCACCATCAAGGTCACCCGCCCGACGGTTGTCACCATGAGCATCATCATTGCCTGTGCCTTCACCTTCTTCTGCCTGCTGGGCATCGTGATGTGGATCATTGGCGGCATCAAGTTCCGCAAGACCGAAGAATACAAGGCCTACAAGGATTTCAAAAAATCCCTGAAAGCCTCTAAGAAAGCCTGATTTCTACAGAATTTCCGCAAGCTCCCCGCCGGCCCCGGCGGGGACTTTTGAGTAAGATTTCTTTTTCCACAACAAGGAGCAGCCCATGAGCGAAAATGCAAAAGCGTCCAGCGTCAATCGCGCCAAACTTTACCAGCTGGTACTGTTTCCGCTGAACAACGGTGCCACGAATGTTTATTACGTCCTTGTGCTTTCCTACATTGCCACCTTCGGCAGCAATGTACTGGCGCTGGGCACTCTGTTTGCCTCGGTCATGGTCACGGCCATGCGCCTGTGCGACGCTATCACCGACCCGATCATCGGTGCGCTGATGGACCGCACGAACGGTAAGTTCGGCAAATTCCGCCCGTTCATGGCCATCGGCAACCTTATCATGGCCGTCAGCATTCTGGTGCTGTACGGCATCACCCCGATGATCCCCGATACGATGATGTGGGCACGCTATGCCGCGTTTGTGGGCCTGTACTTTGTCTGGGTCATCGGCTACACCTTCCAGACCAGCTGCACCCGTTCCGGTCAGACGGTTCTGACCAACGACCCCAAGCAGCGCCCGCTGTTCACGATCTTCAACACCGTCGGCAGTCTGCTGGGCATGGGCGTTATGCAGTTCCTGGCTCCCATCCTTGCCAAAAACTATGAGGGCGGCTATTCCTCCGCGGGCTTCTTCCGCACGCTGGCCCCCGTGGGCATTGTGATGTCCATTGCGCTGACCATCCTGGCCATCATCGGCATCTGGGAGAAGGATCAGCCCAAGTACTTCGGCATCGGCGGCGAAAAGACCGAGAAGGTCAAGGTCAGCGAGTATCTGCAGATCATCCGGGAAAACAAACCCATGCAGCGTCTGATGATCGCGGGCGCGGGCACGAAGCTGGCGCTCTCCATCGCCAACAACACCACGGTTCTGTGCATGCTCTACGGCTGCATGATGGGTGCTTACGATGGGCTGTACCTGCCCATGATGGTGCTGGGCTACGCCTGCAGTGTGCCGTTCTTCATTCTCTCTGTGCGCACCAGCCAGAAGAAGGGCCAGAAGGCCAGCCTGACGAAGTATGTCAGCGTGGCGCTGGCCTGCTATGTCGGCGTGCTGGTCCTGCTGCTGCTGTGGGGTCACGGTGATGCATTCCATCTGAGCCTGCTGGGCGAGAATGGTCTGTCCATCAACCTGTACACGATTCTGTTCATCCTGTTCTTCGGCATCGGCTACGGCGCATACTACGCTACTGCCGATATGCCCATTCCGATGGTTGCCGACTGCTCCGACTACGAGACCTACCGCTCCGGCAAGTATATTCCGGGCATCATGGGTACGCTGTTCAGCCTGGTGGATAAGCTCGTTTCCAGCCTGTCCGCCACCGTCGTCGGCATTGCCGTGACCTTCATCGGTCTGAACAACCTGCCCACCCAGTATGACCCGTACACTCTGGGCATGAATGTGGTCGTTATCGTCCTGTTCTGCGCCATCCCGATGGTCGCCTGGGCGGCCACTCTCATCGCCATGAAGGGCTACAGCCTGACCGGCGAGAAGATGAAGGAGATCCAGGCCGTCAACGCCTGCCGCCGCGACGCGGTTGCGAACGGCATGAAGCTGGAAGATGCCATGGAAAAGTGGCAGACCGTCGACCAGCTGCCTGCGGAGTACCGCGCCTAAGCTTTAACCCTGCGATTCTCTTTGTCCTTCCATAAACGCAAAGCCCCCCGGCATCGTGAGGATGCCGGGGGGCTTTGTTTAGTCTGCGTGGCAGGAAAAAAGAGAACCCCATGGCGGGATACGCCATGGGGTTCTCTTTTGGTGCGGAAGATGGGACTTGAACCCACACGTCATAGACACACGCACCTCAAACGTGCCTGTCTGCCGATTCCAGCACTTCCGCTTGTTGCATTGACTGCAAGAGATATTCTAGCACAAACACCCCGGAAAAGTCAAGGCTTTTGCCGAAAAAAGATTTTGCAAATCCCTGCCTTGTAAAGACTTGTTGGGAATGGTAGAATTAAGGCAGCAAAAAAAGGGGAGAGCTGCCATGCAAAATTTAGTTTTCAGCCTGAACGCGACCCTGCCGGTGTTCCTTGTCATGGTGGTGGGGTACGCGCTGGGGCAGCTCGGCTTTCTGCCGCCCGCGTTCTGCAAGGCGTCGGACAGGCTGACCTTTAAGGTGACTTTGCCGCTCATGCTGTTTCTGGACATGGGCAGCGTGGACATCCTGCACGACTTCCGGCCCAGGTTTGTGCTGTTCTGTTTTGCCGCCACCCTCGTCGGCATCCTGACCGTCTGGGCGGGGGCTAAACGTTTTTTGAAGGACAAGACGCTGGTGGGCGAGTTCGTGCAGGCGGGCTACCGCAGCAGCGCCGCCGTGCTGGGCGTGGCGTTCATCCAGAACATTTACGGCAGCGCCGGCATGGCCCCGCTCATGATTTTGGGCAGTGTGCCGCTTTTCAACATCTTTGCGGTGCTGATCTTGATGTTGGAATCGCCCGAGCAGCGCGGCGTGCCTGACCCGAAGCAGCTCTTGCGCGGCGTGGCCACAAACCCGATCCTGCTGGGCATTGTGTTCGGCACGGTCTATGCGCTGCTGCCGTTCACGCTGCCGCAGATCGCGACCAAAACCATCAGCAGCATTGCGTCGCTGACCACGCCGCTGTCGCTGCTGTCCATTGGCGCGTCGTTTGAAGGGACAAAGGCCATCAAAAAGCTCGGCCCCACGCTGGCGGCGGCGTTCATCAAGACTGTGGGCCTTGCGGCGGTGTTCCTGCCCTGCGCGGTAGCGCTGGGCTTTCGGAATGAGGAACTCGTCGCACTGCTTATCATGCTGGGCAGTCCCACGACGCCGAGCGCCTATGTCATGAGCAGGAACATGGGCCATGAGGGCGTGCTGACCTCGAGCTGCATTGCCCTGACGACCCTTCTCTCCGCCCTGACGCTGACAGGCTGGATCTTTGTTCTGCGGAGCGGGGGATACTTATAACGGAAAAAGGCTTCCCCATCGGGGAAAGCTGTCCGCGAAGCGGACGGATGAGGGCCGCGTTGCCGGCAATATCCCGTTTACGGGAAACAGCGCAAGCTTCGCCCTCATCCGACCTCGCTTCGCTCGGCCACCTTCCCCCGATGGGGAAGGCTTTTTGTTTTTTATTGCTTCTCCTCCGGCTCGGCTACGGGCACGCCGCGGTGCTCCACGGGCGTCGAAAAGACGATCTGCGTCCGGGTGCGGCCAAACTGCTGCAGGTGGTTGATGAACTGATCCAGCTCCTGCGTCGTACCGAACAGCACCTCTATCAGCATACTGTAATCGCCGGTGACGCAGTTGCATTCCACCACATGGGGGCAGCTCTGGATATAGGGGTAAAACTCCGGCTTACGCTGGGGGTCCATGTCCAGATTGATGAACGCCTTGACCATGTAGCCCAGCTTCGGCGCGTCGACCTGTGCCTGGTAGCCTGTGATGGTGCCGGAGCTTTCCAGCCGGGCCATGCGGGCCGACACGGCGGGGCTGGACAAAAACACATGGTCGGCAATTTCTTTTAACGGTGCGCGGGCGTTGTTTTGCAGAAGGTCGATGATTTTACGGTCAATGTGATCCATGGTAACACCTCATTTTAGGCAAAAAGCTCCCGTTCGTGTGCGCCATTGCACCTGAACGAGAGCTTAGTCAGCTTTACTATGCAAAGAATTTTACCATACGGAAAGCAAAAAGTAAAGCGATTTGCAAAATAAATTAAGTCGACAACGCGGCAGGGGCCCGTCTGCCTTGTGCCTCACATATCCGGGAACACATTCCGCGCACTGATAAGTGCATTGTTATAGTACATCTCAAAATGGCAGTGGGGACCCGTGGCAGCGCCGGTGGCCCCCACATAGCCGATCAACTGCCCCTTTTCCACGGTCTGCCCGGCCTGCACGACAAAGGACGACATGTGGGCGTACAGCGTTTTGTACCCGTTGCCGTGGTCGATCTCCACATAGTAGCCCCAGCTCATGGTGGGGTGGTTGTGCCACTGGGCGGCAATGACCGTGCCCGCGTCGGCGGCATAAATCGGCGTGCCGTAGGGGGCCGTGATGTCCACGCCGCGGTGTCCATAGGGCAGACTGGCCCACCGGCTGATGCCCGAATACCCCGGCACCGGCCAGAGAAAGCTGCCTGTGCCCAGCCTGCCGATCATGCCGCTTTTCAGCCGTGTGCCGCGGTGGATGACCTCCGGCACGGAGGCCTGCACAAGCTGCACATCCACTACGCGGGTGCTGACGACCTCGCCCGCCACGGTTGTGATCTCGCTGGTGACAAGCTCGCTGCCGTTCTGCCCGGCCTGTACGGTCTCGGTTTTGCCAAAATCCAGCCCCGCGTCCTCGATGGTCTGGGTCTCAAACGGCAGCTCCCGGGTCACGGTCTCGTACCGCACGGCCTTGACCTGCAAAAGGTCGTCCGTCCGCAGTGCGGCGGTCAGGTCGCGGTACGGTGTGATGGCCGCGGCAGGGTAGATGCCGTCCACCAGCCGCAGGGCGTGGACAAAGTCGGTCTGCACACCGTCGGTCTGCCACGGCGCACGCACAGCGTACAAAAACTGCCGCAGGTGGTCGCCCTCGTCGGTGACGAACCGCAGCGCGCCGTCCAGATAGACGGCGGTGCCCTCGGTGATCTCGCCGCCTGCGGCGCGCAGGATGGCATCGGCGGTCTCGCGCTCGGTCATGGGGCGGGTGTCGGCGTCGGCCATGACAAGGGTGTACGCGGGTTGGACGTCCCAGCCGGCCACGCCGGTCAGGCGGGCCTGTACGTCGGCGCGGGCTGCGTCGAACGCCTGCTCGTCTGTGACATAGCCCACGACCTGCCCGCCGACCTCGACCCGCAGCACAAAGGGCCGCGCCAGCGCGGTGCGCACGAACCATGCCAGCACCCCGGCGGCCAGCAGCGGCACGGCGTACCCCGCCAGCTGCCGCGGATGGGTGAGCGCTGCTTTAAAGCTATCCGCCGCCCGCACTGCGGGCCGCAGCACCACAGCCAGCAGTGTAAGCAACGCCCGCGCTGCGCCGTGTGCCAGCGCCGCCAGCCCGCGTCCAACGCGCACCGCGGTGTATTCCACATGGAAGCCTGTGTAGTATAGAAAATCTCCGAATGTCAAAGCAATACACGTTCCTTTTAGCTTTCCCGTAGGGGCCGGGCATGCCCGGCCCCTACGCGGCATTTAATGCGTCGGCACAAACCCAAGCGGGTCTGCTCTGCTGCCGTCCACGCGCAGCTCCAGGTGCAGATGATACCCGCCGCCCGCGCCGTAGACATTGCCGGTGTTGCCCACATACCCGAGCAGGTCGCCCTTCTGCACGGCAGCCCCCTGCGCCACGGCGATGCTGCTCATGTGGGCGTACAGGCTGTCGTACCGGTGGCCGTCGTCCGCGGTGCCGTGGCTGACCTGCACGCAGTTTCCGTAGCTGTTCATCGTCCGCGCGGCGCTGACGACCCCGTCCGCAATCGCATAGATGGGCGTGCCGCTCGGCGCGGCAAAATCGGTGCCGCGGTGGGGGATGCCCCAGGGGTCCGGCTCGGCAAACTGCGTCGTGATGCGCCCGTAGCTGTCCAGCGGGCAGCGGAAGTCAAGGCTCGTCAGGTGCAGGTCCGCCGTTGTGTAGCGTCGGCTCTGCTCCCGCACATAGGCGTCCAGTGCGGAGGTGGCGTCCTCATACGCCTTTTTCGCGGCGTCGGTCACGGCGGCCTGTGCCTGGGCCGCGGCCTGCTGGGCGGTCAGCGTGCTGTTCGCGTCGAGCAGTGCGGACTCCAGCGCGGTCTGCGTGTCGGCCAGCGCCGCCTGCTGCTGTTCGAGTGCCGCCTTGGCATCGGCGGCCTGCCGGGCAGCCTCGTCCGCCGCGGCGCGGGCCTGCTCCAGTGCGGCGGCCTCGGCGTCCAGCTCGGCCAGAACCGTGCTGTTTCGCGCACTCATCTGCTGCAAAACCGCGTCGAACGTCAGCAGCTGGTACAGGCTTTTGGCCTGCGCCAGCAGCCAGACGGCTCCGCCGCCGTCCAGCCGCTGCATCGCGCGCAGCTGCTCACGGCAGACGGCCAGCCGCGCGTCGTACTCGGCCTGCTTGGCGTCCAGTGCGGCGCGGGCGGCGTCCGCCGCGGCCTGCCGCTCGTCCAAAACGGTCTGCGCATTTTGCACGGCGGCGGTCACGGCGGTAATTTGCCCGGCCAGCTCGGCGGCCTGCCCGGTCAGGGCGGCAACCTCGCTCTCGGTCTGCGTCTGTTCGTTTTGCAATTCTTCCAGGGCCGACTGTGCGGTTTCGTACTCCTGCCGCGTCTCGGTCTGCTTTTTCGTTAATTCGCTCTTTTTATCATCCGCGTAAGCGGTCAGGCCCGAAAAAAGGGTACAAAAAAGCAGCCCCGCCGCCAGAGCAGCGGCGGGGAAGTGCCTGTATTTCATCTTGTTACTCCGCTAATAGGGCAGTCCCGGTCAGGTCTGCGGGCGCGCTGTCCTGCCGTGCCTCAAAGTGCAGGTGCGGCCCGGTGGAATTGCCGGTGCTGCCCACATATCCCAAGACCTGGCATTGAACCACGGACTGCCCGGCAGAGACGAGCGACGACTTCAAGTGCTGATACTCCGTTTCCAGCCCGCCGCCGTGGTCAAGCACGACATAGTTGCCCTTTTCAGCATCGTAGTCGGCGGTGGTCACGATGCCATCGGCAACGGCGTAAACCTCCGCGCCCTCCTCAGCGGCAAAGTCAATGCCGGGGTGGCCGTTTTCGGGGTCATAGCCGCTGACCTGCGGCGGGGGCGCGACCGGCAGGGTAAAGAGCTCCACGCCGGAAAGGGCTGCGGCTCCATCGGCGGCAGTCACCTGGTCGGAACTCGCATTGCGCACAGCTTCGGCCAGGATTTCATCGGCCTTTTCCTGCGTCAGTTCGGCGGCATCGCTGCCCTCGTAGGCGGTAAAATACCGCGGCTCCACCAACGTGCCGTTGACATGCATCTCAAAATGGCAGGCGTTGCCGGTAGTATTGCCGGTGCTGCCCACGTACCCGATGACCTGACCGGCGGTCACGGTCTGCCCGACCTGCACGGCGCAGGACTTCATGTGGGCGTACAGCGTGCCCCAGCGCAGGCCGCCGGCGTCGGTACCGTGGTCGATCTCCACAAAATTGCCCCAGCTGTAATGCTCCTGCGCCGTCAGCACGACGCCGTCCGCGGCGGCGTAAATCTCGGTGCCCTCGGCAGCGCACAGGTCGTCGCCCCGGTGGCTGTACTCGGTGGCAAAGCGGGAAATATATTTGTACTTGACCGGGCAGAGGAACCGCGGACTGTTGGCGGCGTCGCTTAACGTCGGCAGCGTCGCGGCGGGCATGGCTGCGGGCGTCTCTGTGGGCGCAGGTGTCGGTGTCGGCGCTGCGGTCTCTGCAGTAGCAACGGGCGGCTCCTGCGCGGCGTGGGCTGCCTCCACCTGCGGGCGCACCATACAGGCCGTCACGCTGACGCCCACGGCCACGGCGCAGAGCGCCAGCGCCCCCGCGCCCAGACGGCGGTAGTGCAGCAGGTGTACAATGCGCTCCTTCACGCTGCCCTGCCCGAAGGCAAGACTTCCGGGTGTTCGGATGGGGCGTCCCTGCATGGCAAAATGCAGCAGGCTCTCACAGTAGGTGCTGCGCTCGGCCAGCGTGCAGCCCTGCACGGCTGCCTCGTCGCAGGCGGCCTCCATGTCATGCTCAAAGGCGCGCAAGGCCAGCCACGCCAGCGGATTGAACCAGTGCAGGCAGACGACGGCATAAAACAGCGGCTTCACCAGCGGGTCGCGGCGGCGGATGTGGGTCCGCTCATGCAGCAGCACAGCCTGCCGCACCGGGCCTTGCAGGCTGTCCGGCAGGTAGACGCGCGGGCGCACAAAGCCCAGTGTGAACGGCGTGGGCACGCACGCCCCGCCGTAGCAGCCGTCGGGCGTTTTACAGGCCAGCGCCACACAGCGCTTTAATTTCAGGTAGCCGATGCCCCCGCGCACAGCCAGCACCAGCACACCGACCAGCCAGACCGCCGCCAGCGCGTGCCACGGCGTCAGCCGGGCGTACCAAGGCAGCGGGGCCGCAGCTGCGGCTGCGGCGGGGGCAGGGGGCAGCAGCGGCAGCTCGCCCAGCTCCTGCACGGTGTCGGCGGCAGCGGCCAGCGGGGCGCTCTCCGGGCGGGGCAGCTTCAGCGGGATGCCCCACGGCAGCACGAACCGCAGCCCTACGGCCAGCCACAGCCAGCACAGGAGCCGACTGGGCGCATGGGCGCGGCGCAGGGCCCTGCAGACCAGCCATGCGGCCAGCGCGGCCACACCGCCGCGAGCGCTCAACAGCAAAAAGGCAAGAACGGTACTGCGCATGGCTATTCCTCCTTATAGCGGGCGGCGTCGAGCAGTGCACGGATCTCGGCGGCCTCGGCGTCGCTGATGGGCTTTGAGTTCAAAAACGCGGCCACGAACCGCGGCAGACTGCCGTCAAAGGTCTTGTCCACCACTGCGGCGCTCTCGGCCTGCTGGACGTCCTCCTTTTTAATAAGGCTCGTCACGCGGCCATCGGCGTTTTGCAGCACGCCGCGCTCACAGAGCTTTTTTAAAACGGTGTAGGTCGTGCTTTTTTTCCAGCCCAGCCCCTCGGCGGCCAGCGCGACCAACTGCCCGCTGGACAGCGGCTCGTTGTCCCACACAAGGCAGGCAAAGCGGTATTCGCCGTCAGCAAGGCGAAGCGGTTCATGGTTCAGCATAGGGAAAGCTCCTTTTGGTTTATTGCAATAGACCTATCTCTGCCTATAGTCTACTACGATAGACCAAAAATGTCAATAAAAAATCCCCGCCGGTGGTGCACGGTGGGGGCATCAAATCCGGAAATGGAATAAAAATTTATGTATTATTCGATGCTTTTGAAATTTTTATCCCTTATCCGTAATTTCTGAGTTCGCCCGCTGGAAAATTTCCATTATAATATAGGCAGTAAATTGAAAAGGAGTACCCAGCGATGCGAGCAATAAACCTGAAAACGAATCATCTTACCGCGCCCCTTGGCATGGATGCCGGGCCGCTGTTCTTGTCTTGGCAGTGCGTTGACGGCGTGCGCCAGACTGCCTATGAAATTGAACTGGCCGCGAACGGCGAGACTGTTTGGCACAGCGGCAAGGTGCAGAGCGCCGCCGTGCACGCCGATGCCCCGACTGTGGGCGGCTCCCGCGTGCGTGGGTGCTGGCGCGTGCGCCTGTGGGACGAAAACGACACCCCCGGCGCGTGGAGTGAGGCGCACTTTGAAACGGGCTTGGCGCAAAGCGACTGGCAGGGTGAATGGGTAGACCCCGAAACGGAAGAAATCGACATCCCCGGGGATGATGCCATCAACGCCTTTGCCCGCCCCAACTGGGAGCGCAAGCAGGCGGAAAAAGAAGCCGCAGGCAAGGGCGCAGCCGAGCCGTACAAGCCCCCTCGTCCGGCATCGTACCTGCGCAAAACCTTTACTGCAGCCAAGGGCGAAGCGCGGCTGTACATTACCGCCAAGGGGCTGTATGCGGTATGGCTGAACGGTGTGCGTGTCGGGGATATGGTTTTAGCCCCCGGCAGCTTTACCGGCAACAAGCACCTTGCAGCGCAAACATACGATGTAACGCGATATTTGCGCGACAGTGAAAACGAGCTGCTGGTTGCCCTTGGTGACGGCTGGCACCGCAGCACAGGCGGCGTTGACGGTGACCGCGACTTGTTCGGTGATACGCTGGGCGTGCTGTTTCAGCTGGAGGTGAACGGCCAAGCCGTCTGCGTTTCTGACGGCACGATGCAGGCAACGCAGTGCGGGCCGATCCGCCAAAACGATATGCAGCAGGGCGAGGTCTATGACGCACGGTTCGAAGGCAGCTTGACCGGCTGGCACGGCGTGCACGCCTACCGCGACGACCTGCCCATCACCGGCATGAATACCGTGCCGATTCTGGAACATGAAGCCTTCCCCGGCAAGCTGCTGCAAACGCCCAACGGCGAGACCGTGCTGGACTTTGGGCAGAATATCGCCGGCTATGTGGAGATGGCGCTGACCGCCCGCGCCGGGCAAAAGGTCAAGCTGACCTGCGGCGAAGCGCTGGACGAAAACGGCAACTTTACCCAGGAAAACTTCCAGGACCGTGCCCGCCACAAGGAGGGCGGCACCGCCCAGATGCTGGAACTTGTCTGCAAAGAAGGGAAAAACCACTTCAAGCCCCACTTCACCATCATGGGCTTCCGCTACGCCAAGGTCGAAACCGACGCCGACTTGACCGATGCTGTGTTTACTGCCCACGCCGTCTACTCCGATATGACGGTGACGGGCGCGTTTACCTGCGGAAATGACGCGGTGAATCAGCTTGTCAAGAACAGCATTTGGAGCCAGAAGGGCAACTTCTGCGACATCCCCACCGACTGCCCGACCCGCGAACGCGCAGGCTGGACAGGGGATATGGGCGTGTTTATTGAAACCGGCCTGACCCTGATGGACTGCTACCCCGTGGCGGAAAAATGGCTGGCGGAGTGCCGCCTGAACCAGTACCCGGACGGGCGCATGGCGAACATTGCCCCGCCGAACGCCCGCCCCGGCTATATGACCCCGATGCTCTGCATGTCGGCAGGGTGGGGCGATGCGGCGATTCTGGTGCCGTATGCCCTGTACAAACGCACGGGTGACCGCAAAATTCTGGCGGACAACTACGAGATGATGCAGCGCTGGTACGGCTTTTTGCTGGGGCGCGCGCAGCAGACAACCGATGAGCAGCAGGGCGGTGATTACGCCAAGTTCACTGTTTTAAACGGCATGGATTACGGCGAATGGTGCGAGCCGGGCATCACCCCCATGCAGGCGATGATGAACCCGCGCAAGAGCGTTGGCACGGCGTATCTGGCCTACTCCGGGCGCTTGCTGGCGGAAGTAGCTGATGCACTGGGCAAGGCGGACGATGCCGCCAACTACCGCGGCACCGCCGCCAACGCGGTAAAAGCCTACCGCGCGGCGTTCACCGAGAACGGCGTAATCAAGTCTGACCGCCAGTGCGAGTATGTCCGCGCCATTGCCTTTGCCCTGCTGGGTGAGGACGAAAGCAAAGCGGCTGCCGCAACGCTGAACCAAATGGTCATCGAGAACGGCTGCCACCTGAACACGGGCTTTTTGTCCACGCCGTTTTTGTGCGATGTGCTGGCAAAATACGGCTATACGGACACTGCCTACAAGCTGCTTTTGCAGCCCGACGCCCCCGGCTGGCTGTATGAGGTCGGCAAGGGTGCGACTACCGTATGGGAGACATGGACGGGCATTGACGAAAACGGCAAGCCCCACGAATCCCTGAACCATTACAGCTACGGCGCGATCTGCGGCTGGCTGTTCGGCGGCGTGTGCGGCATCCATTACGCGGACGGCGCACTGACGATTGCCCCTACGCCCGACAAATCGCTGGGCTGGGCGAAAGCTGCCTACGATTCCCCGGCCGGGCGCATTGTAAGCGGCTGGCGATATAACGGCGACGCGGTGACCTATGAGTTTGAGATCCCCGCCAACCTGACCGCCGATGTCACTCTGCCCGATGGGCGTAAGCTGACCCTTGCCCCCGGAAAGCACACAGTATAAGA
>OGGK01001870.1_pt1 | contig 12027 bp, 9 predicted proteins | sample 1571171 | NCBI WGS metagenome assembly OGGK01 (sample SAMEA2581958, study PRJEB24529) | metagenome | biome: Human gut stool | place: China | collected 2011 | reverse complement strand
CGTCGCCGTGGGCACGGGCGTGGGGCGGCGGTCCGGTTTCTGGGGCTTGTAGGCGGCCCGGGCGGCATCCGCTGGCCAGGCGATGGCCGCAGCCGCCGCGGGGTCCTGCAAAAACAGCGCCCCGCGCACGATCCACGCCCGCCCGGGGCAGACCGCACACGCGGCCAGAACCGCCGCCGCACTGCCCGCAAATGCGGCCCCGCACAGCGCAGCCGCCGCCCACCGGCGCAGCTTTTGCATGGCACACACCCCCTTGTACCAGAATTTTATGCGATTTTTTTGGTTTCTATGAAGTTTTTTTCAAAAAGCCCTTGCAACTTTGCAAAAAGTGTGGTAGGATAACTTGTACTGTTATGGGGAACCAAGGAGGTGGAACGAATGCCTAATATTAAATCTCAGAAGGATCGTGTTGTTCAGGCCAAGAAAGAGGCTCTGCACAACAAGGTCGTCAAGTCCAACCTGAAAACAGTGGTCAAGAAGGCAAACGCTGCCATCGACAGCAATGCTGCTGACAAGGAGACCGTCGTTAAGGTTGCTGTCTCTGCCATCGACTCTGCTAAGAGCAAGGGTGTCATCCATAAGAACACCGCTGCCCGCAAGATCAGCCGCATGGCTAAGCGCGCCAACAAGGCTGCTGCTCAGTAATTGATCGCATGAACAATGCCCGCCGTGGGAACACGGCGGGCATTTTCATTTATATTTTGCGGAAAAGGCTTCTTCCCTGGGGGAGAATGTGCCCTGACAGCCCGTTACCGGGTGGCAGTGGCAAGGTCTGCCCTCATCCGTCTGCGGGCGGGGCCGCAGACACCTTCCCCCGAGGGGGAAGGCTCCCATTTTATAGCTCCTGCTCCATCAGCAGCTTCTTCAGCGGCAATAGCGCCGCGGGCTCGGCGCTGAAGGTGCGGATGCCGAGCTTTAAATAGGCCGGCATGGCATCCACGGCGGCCACGGTGATGCCGCAGAGGTAGACCTGTGCGCCGCGCTCCTGCGCCTGCTCCAGAATGCCGCTGACAAGGCGCAGCACGGCGGGGTTCGTCAGCTGGTTCACGGCGGCGGTGGGGTTCTGCACAAGGCCCAGCGTATAGCGGGTCAGGTCCTCAATATCCACAGCCATCAGCTGCGCGCCGTGCTCCATCATATCCCCGGCCATGACCGCGGCGGACGGCATGTCCACAACGCAGCCCAGCATCATCGGGCCGGTCTCGCAGCCCTCGGCCAGCAGCTCGTCGCGGCAGGTGTTGACCTCGTCCACGCAGCGATCCCAGTCGGCCACATCTTTTATCATCGGGAACACGACCCGCAGGTCGCCGTCCGTGGCGGCGCGCAGCAGCGCCCGGATCTGCGGCTTGAACAGCCGATTGCCGCGCAGGCGGTCCTGCGTCTCCCCGGCCCAGGGGGCGTCGTCGTCGGCGCGGGTATCGCAGGTGCGCAGCAGCACGGGCACGCCCTCGGCGCTTTTCAGCAGCTCGCGCAGACGGGTGGTCTGCACCTCGTCGCTCTGGTCGTACAGAATCGCGGTCTCGGTGCGCACAAGGCCGATGCCCGCCGCGCCGCGCGTATGGGGCACGTCGCTGTCGCTGATGTTGCAGGTCGGCATCAGGCGGAAGGCCGTGCCGTCCTTCGTCAGGCAGGGCAGGGCGGCCACGGGGTCGGGTTTCTGGCCGTGCAGACGGCTCAATGCAATTTTACAGTCCGCCTGGGCGATCTGCGCACCGTCCGGCTCCACAATAAGCGTGCCGTTGTCGGCGTCAAGGATCGCACGGTGGCCCACGGCCATGGCCGCAGTGCCGCCGCCCAGCTGTACCACCGCCGGGATGCCCATGCTGCGGGCCATGATGGCGGCATGGCTGACCGTGCTGTCCTGGTCGCTGGCCAGGCCCAGCACCATGCGGCGGTCCAGACTGAACAGGTCACTGGGGAAGAAGCGGTCCGCCACCAGGATGCTGGGGCGCTTCAGATGCAGGCGGCGGCGCGGGCGTCCGTCCAGAATATCCACCACGCGGCGGCAGACGTCGCAGACATCGACGCTGCGCTCCCGGATGTACTCATCATCGACGTTTTTCAGGCGGCCCGCAAAAATCTGCTCGGCGCGCTCGACGGCGGCAGCCCCGCCCGCACCGGCGGCAATATAGTCACCGATCTCGTTCGTGAAGGACTCGTCCTCCAGCAGGGCGATCTGGAACAGCAGAATATCCGCGTCCGGCCCCTTGGCGCGCTGGCTCAAACGGCGCAGCTCATCCTTGGCCAGCACGACGGCGACGTCGTAGAGGGCACGCTCCCGGAACGGGTCGCAGACGATGCGGTGCAGGCCGGTGGTGCCGTGGTCGATCTGCTCAACCGGGCCGACCACAATGCCGGTGGACGCCGGTACGCCGGTATAGGTGTGCATAGGATGCCTCCTTTTTTCTTCTTGGCCCCCTCCGGGAGGGTGCTCCCGCAGGGTCGGATGAGGGGCGGGTTCGCCGCAGACACCCGTTAAAGGCTTACCACCCGGCCCCTACAGCGCGATACTTTGGCAAACGCGGGCGGAGCCCCAAGGGGGAAGCCTTTTTACAAAATCGGCAGCTCGCCCAGGGTCTTGCTGACCAGGGCGGTCACGAATTCCTCGGGCACGGCAGCGGCGATGGCACGCTCGGTCACGAGGGTGTTGTCCCTGCCGTCCAGCAGGGCGGGGAAGCGGTCTGCCGGGTCCTTGTCAAAGCTGCCCATGAAGGTCGCGGCCAGCAGCTTCGGCGTGTAGGGCATGTCCTCGGGCACGCCGACGTGCTCGGCAGCCAGCTCCAGCGGGGCCAGTGCGCCGCGGGTGGGCGCACTCGGGTTCGGTGCATAGGGCGCCGGGTAGTTTGCGCGCAGCCGCGCGTTTTTCTCCACAAGGTCAATTTCCGGTGCGCGGGCGCAGACCTCGGCCAGCAGCTTTTGGTATTGCTCGGCAAAGCGAGCCAGAAATTCCTCATTGTCGGGCAGCATGGCGTAGGCCGTGCCGCCGCAGCGGCCAAACAGCCGCAGCGTGTCAAAGTAGCCCAGCGCGATGTTGCGCCCGGCGCGGGCGGGGTCAAAGTCCAGCGTCGGGCCCAAATCCCAATGGCTGCGCACGATGCGCGTCGGCAGGCCGGTGGTGTTGGGGCGTACAATGCCGATGCCGTCCACATCGACGCCGAGCAGCTCCGCTGCGCCCATTTTTGCGGCCAGATCCAGCGGCATATTGTCGCGCCAGCCGCCGTCAATGTACTTTACACCGTCAATTTCCCGCGGGCGCAGGGCCGGGAAGCAGGCACTGGACGCCAGCATATAGTCCTTTAACTGCCCTTCGGGGATGTCCTCGATGGGGCACTGCACGCTGCGCAGGCTGCCCAGCTCTGTCATGACAAGGCCGAAGCGGATAGGCGATGTGCGCACGGCGTCCTCGTCGATCAGACGGTCGATCATCTCGGCCAGCGGTTCAACGTTCAGTCCGCCGCTGCGGATGATGTCGAGGAAGAACGTGCGCAGCTCCTCGGGCTTGAGCGTTGCGGGGACTTCGAGAACATCGTGAATTTCCAGGCTGCGCCACAGGTCCTCGGCCTCCTGGATCTTGCCCATCGTGAACAGGCAGCCGTTCAGCGTGCCGACGCTTGCGCCCGTGATGATGTCAGGCGTCCAGTCCAGCTCCTGCAGAGCGCGCCAGACGCCGATCTGATAGCTGCCCTTGGCCCCGCCGCCAGCCAGCACCAGCGCACGTTTTCCGGTATGTTCCATCGGAAAAAAGCCCTCCTGTTTTGTAGTTTTATTCATTATAGCATTTTCTGTTTTAAGTTGCCATAGCAAACCGGGTCACAATCTGCGGAAATTGCGCAGTTTTTTCAAATTTTATAAGGTGCTTGCAATAGCAGGAGAAATGGAGTAAACTTAAAATACGCCCGTAGGGGAGGGATTCATCCCTCCCGTGGACTTAGCGACGCGGCACACGTCCCGGAGGGGTCAAGACCCCTCCCTACAGAATGACGTTTACGGGTGCTTTGTAGGGAGCGGTCTTGACCGCTCCGCAGGTACGCCGCGGCAGCCGCAGAATACCCGGGAGGGATGAATTCCTCCCCTACAAATATTGGGAGAGTGCAAATTATGCAGACCAAACCGATCCTCGTTGTCATGGCCGCCGGTATGGGCAGCCGCTACGGCGGACTCAAACAGATCGACCCCGTCGGCCCGTCCGGCGAGGCCATCCTCGACTACAGCCTGTACGATGCCCGCCGCGCCGGGTTCAAGACCGTCGTCTTTATCATCAAGCACGAGATCGAGCAGGCGTTTAAAGAGGCCGTCGGTGCCCGTGCCGTGCGCGCCGGGTTCGAGGTCCGCTACGCCTACCAGCAGCTGGAAAAGCTGCCCGAGGGCTTCACCGTGCCGGAGGGCCGCGTCAAGCCTTGGGGCACCGCCCATGCCATTCTCGTAGCCGAGGAGGCCATCGGCGACGCGCCGTTTGCGGTCATCAACGCCGACGACTACTACGGCCCGCAGGGCTTCAAGCTCATCTATGACTACCTGAGCACCCACGCCGACGGGGACCGCTACGCCTGGGCCATGGTCGGCTTCCTGCTGGGCAACACGGTCAGCGCCAACGGCAGTGTCAGCCGCGGCGTCTGCGTGACCGACGAGAGCCGCAACCTCGTCAGCGTGACCGAGCGCACCTGCATCGAGCCCTACGCCGACGGCATCCATTACAGCGAGGACGGCGGCAAGAGCTGGGCCGATCTGCCAGCCGACTGTGTTGTCTCGATGAACCTGTGGGGCTTCACCCCCGCCTACGTGCAGGAGGCCAAGGCCGGTTTTGCCGCGTTCCTGCAGGCCAGCCTGCCCGTCAACCCGATGAAGTGCGAATATTACCTGCCCACCGTCGTGACGAACGCGCTGGAGGCCGGCAAGGCGGACGTCCATGTGCTGACCAGTGCCGACAAATGGCACGGCATCACCTACCGCGAGGACAAGCCCGAGCTGGTCGAAGCCCTGAAAAAGATGAGCGAGGATGGGCTGTACCCGGTGGATAGGCTGTTCTGAAAATCGTATAAAAATGCGGCCTCCTGCGCGGAGACCGCATTTTTGTTTTGCGTAGGGGAGGGATTTATCCCTCCCGTGGAGCGGATGGCAGCCGCACACTTCCCCAGAGCGGTCAAGACCGCTCCCTACAAAGCACCCGTGAACGGCACACCGTAGGGAGGGGTCTTGACCCCTCCGTGAGGGTTTCCGGCCACGCAAACATTCCGGGAGGGATAAATCCCTCCCCTACAACCTTCCCATATACCTCATGCCGCCCTTGGCTCAAATGTACCCTTTGTCCTGCAGCAATCCGCGTAAAAACAGCAAAAAAATACCTTTAATATTTTACAAATGTTCGGGTTGTAATTGCCCTCTGCGTCGGGTATAATAAGGTCAGCACTATTGCTTTGTATGCACGCCCGCTGCGGCGTTTTTCACGAAAGCTGCGTTGCAGCGCAGCATTTGCAAAAGGAGAACTACTATGATGAAGAAAACCACCTTCGGTGCCGTTCTGGCGTTCCTGTTTGCCGCTGCCGGTGCCCTGACCGCCGCCGCACTCTATCTCTACCACCGTGAAAAGGAGCTGGACGAGTACGAGCGTCTGCTGTTCAGCGACGACTACGAGGATGACGATTACGACGACGAGGATTCCACCACCTACGAGAACATCCCCTCCGCCCCCGCAGAGGAGAAGGAGTAAATGATCCTCAAGGCTTCCCCCGCGTGGGAAGCCTTTCTGCCGCCACAACCCGGCTGGGCACCGACCTGACGGCGTCCGGCTTTTTGGCAATGCCATACTGCCACGGAGAAAACACAATATGCGTAAACTGCTGCTTTGGCTTGTGATGGTCGCCGTTATGATTGCCGCCATCCTGGGCGGAACGGCGGCTTTTCTTTACAGCCGCACCGGGACGGATGCCCTGCCGCAGGAGGCCGTCACCTTCGGTGAGCAGACCCTCGAGCCCAACGGCTGGAGCTGGGTCATCCCGGTGCTGGGCGATAAGGTCAACAAGACCTACGAAAGCCCGACGAACCTGACCGTGCAGAAGCTGGGCACCTTCACCGATACCGTGCCGCAGCTCGTCCTGCCCGACTGGGTCACCGCGGCCGAGCTTCAGATCACCGCGCCCGATGGCACGGTCTGGACCGGCGCACTGGCCGACTGCAATACCTATACCTATACACAAAACGGGGACTATCAGATCATCGTGACCGCGCACCACGGCAGTGCGGACAACCCCGGCGACCCCGTGGGCTGGTACGCCTACCGCGCCGGCTACACAATGGCGATGAACCCCAAGGTCACCCTGAGCACCGAGCGTGCGCCGCAGGGCAGCATCGTGGCTGTGCAGCTGTCCGGCATTCTGGACGGCGAGCCGAGCCTGGAGACCGATCTGGGCACCGTCTGGTTCCGCAAGACCGCCAGCGGCTACATGGGCTATATTCCCGTGACCTACAACGCCGAGGGCGGCGACCATACGCTGCACCTGACCTGCGGGAGCCTGGAAAAGGACATCACCCTGACCGTCACCCGCACCATGTATGATACGGTCACCGTCCCCGCCGAGGAGGACACCGGCGGCGGGGAGGAGTTCCGCAACGCTATATGGCCGCTGTACACAACGGGCAGCTCCGCCAAGCTCTGGAATGGCCGCTTTGAGGCCCCCAGCGCGGGCGCTGTCGCCATGGAGTACGGTGTCACCCAGATGGTGGACGGCCAGCGCAGCGGCCAGGCCACCGGCCTGACCTATGCCGCCGCGGACGGCGAGACCGTCACCGCCCCGCAGGCAGGCAACGTTGTCTTTGCGGGCACGCTGACCCTGACCGGCGGCACGGTGGTCATTGACCACGGCTGCGGCGTAAAGAGCTACCTGTACGGGCTGGAGACTGTCGGCGTGGAGCGCGGGCAGAGTGTGTCCGCCGGCGACCCGCTGGGCACCGCCGGGACGGCCCACAACCTGATCTACGAGCTGCGCATCGGCAGCAAATCCACTGACCCGCAGACCGCGCTGGACGGAAACAGTGGTCTGCAATTCCGCGAGGCTGAATAAAATAGCTGCACACGGCACACCCGGCCTGCCGTGCCGCTGCCGTTTTGCCGGGCATCCATAAAGGTCCCTAAAAGAGTGAGTGTGAGTATGGAAGAAGATAAGAAATCCACTGCGGTACAGCCGGAGGAGGCCCCCAAGCCGAAGCCCCGGCGCCGCAAGGCAGCCAGCCCCCAGCCTGCCGCCGACACGCCCCCTGCGCCGACAGACAGCGCCGAGCCGCCCGCCGCAGACGGGCAGAGCACAAAAAAGCCTGCCGCGTCCCCCAAGAAGCCGCGGGCCAAAAAAAACACAAAGACAACAAAAACAACAAAAACCGCAAAGTCCAAGACGCCGAAAGCTGCTAAGACGGCGAAAAAAGCCCCGGCTGACGAGACCCAGGAGCGCAAGGCTCCCGCACCGGAGAGCCCCGTTCCCGCCGAGCCGGAGCTTGCCGAGCCCAAATCCGAAAGCAAGCCCGAACCGCCGGAGACCCCCGCCCGGGAGGACGCTGCCACACCCACCGTGCCCGACGTCCCGAGTACCCCGGACCTGCCCGAGCCTGCGGAAAGGGCCGAGCCCGCCGGGACGGAGCCCGAACCGACAGCGGACGCCCCTGCCGCCGACGATACGCCTGCGGCAGAAGCGCCCCCCGAGGCCGCCGCGGCAGACACAGCCGTTACCGACACGCCCGAGCAAGCCGGGGACGTCCCCGCGGAGGACGCTGCCGAACCGTCCGGCCTTGTTTTCAGCGATGACCTTGCCAACGATAAAGCCCTTGCCGCTGAGGCCGCACGCATGGCGAACATCTCCCGCACGGCGCAGCTTTCGATTGCGCAGATCATGGCCGGGCTGGAGGAGGACCCCGCGCCGTCTGCCGGGCCTGCCCCGGCGTCCGAGGCACCACAGCATGACAGCACCGCCGACGACGAGGACGACGAGCCGCAGGATACGATCCCGCAGGCCCTCGGGCGCGGTGTGTTCGGCATGTTCAAGTGGCTGCTCCTCGTTGTGCTGTTCGTGCTCATCATCGCAGGCGGCGGCGTAGCATGGCTTTACCGCAGCGCCACGCCTGACATGCTGCCCGAAGTCAAGGTCACCTTTGACGGCCAGGAGCTTGCTCCCACGGCCTACAAGTGGCACGTGCCGGTGGTCGGCAGCTTTTTCAGGCGCACCTACGCCGAAACGCTCAATTCCTCTCCCGTTGTGCTCGAGGATGCCATATCCGACGCATCGCCGGATATTATCGTGACGCCGTCCGACTACAGCACCCAGCTGACCATCACCGACGCCGACAGGGAGACCGTGTACGAGGGCAGCGTCACCGGCTTCCGCAGCTATCTGTTTGCGGAGAACGGCACGTTTGATGCCAAACTCGTCGTCACCGCGTCTGACAGCGCCGCCGAGGACCGCTCCAGCGTCACCGGCACCGAGACCTGGCAGTTTCGCTTCACCGTCAGCATCAAACCGTCCATCACGCTCTGCACACCGACGGTGCAGCAGGGCAGCGTGGCCGCCGTGCGCGTCGGCAGCACCATGAGCCGGACCGAACCGACGCTGACGGGCCCGCTGGAAAGCACAGGCTTCGTCAGGGCCGCCAACGGCTGGATCTGCTACCTGCCCATCCCGTGGAACGCCGAGACCGGAAACACCGAGCTGACCGTGACTGCCGACGGCTATACCGAGACGCTGACGCTGTCGGTCCGCGCGGCCTCCTACTCCTACAAGGATTACAGCGCCAAGTCCCAGCTGACGTCGCCCTACATCGGCGCGGACGACGCCCCCGATGCCGTCCGCAGGCTGCTGACGACTGACAGCGGCGAGATCCAGTGGGCCGTGGGCGGCTTTGTGCAGCCGTTCCTGGACAGCTTTGACACGCCGCTGCTCTACGGCATGACCGAGTACGTGGGCCGTTCCTACAGCGAGCGCAGCACGAACTACGGCTACGGCGGGCGCACCTCGACAAATGTCGTCATCAAGCCGAAGAAGTCGAAGGATTCTATGATCGTGCCCGCCAGCGGCCATGTGCTGCTGGCCGAGGACCTTGGCGGCAGCTACGGCTACACCGTCGTCATCGACCACGGCGCGGGCCTCAGGAGCATCTTCTACGGCCTGACCGCACTGGACGTCAAGGCCGGGGACGATGTCAAGCAGGGCCAGCTGCTGGGCACCAGCGGCAGGACCGTTGTGGCCGAGCTGCGCATCGGCACCGTGCCCATCAACCCGCTCCTCGTCTGGCGCGGCCAGTGCGACGGGCTGAAATATTTTTGAGTAAAAAGGCATCCATCTTTTAGGAAAAGGTGGGTGCCTTTTTTTGCGTGCCGGGGCTTCCCCCTCGGGGGAAGCTGTCGCTGAAAGCGACTGATGAGGGCAGAGCCGCCGCAATTGCCCGTGAATTGGCAATAGGGCACACTCTGCTCTCATCCGGCCCTGCGGGCCGCCTTCCCCCGACGGGGAAGGCAGAAGGCACAGGTACACGTGCCCCGGCATAGTATGGCGCAAATCAAACCGAGGTGAGCGCCTATGCCGAAAACATTTTGCGTGGTCGGGCACGATGCCCGCCAGCAGGCGGCGGCGCGCGTGCTGCGCCGTGCGGGTTACGGCGTGACCGCCGCCGACAATGCCGCCGCAGCCGATTACATTTTGCTGCCCATGTCCCAGGGCCGCGTCAGTGACGAGGTCGCCCGCGCACTGCAGGGTGCGGGGCAGGGGACGCTGATCTTAGCGGGCCGCCCCGGGATGCCGGTGCGGATGGCCGCGCGGGAGGCCGGGCTGCCGCTGATCGATTATTTTCTGCGGCCCGAGCTGGAATGCCTGAACGCCGTGCCCACCGCCGAGGGCTGTCTTGAGCTGCTGCTCCGCCTGCGGGAGCGCACGATCTGGGAGAGCGGCTTTCTCGTGCTGGGCTATGGCCGCGTCGGGCGCGCCGTGGCACGGCGGCTGGTGCTGCTGGGCGGGCGCGTCACCGTGGCCGCCCGCAGCCCCGAGCAGCGCGCCAATGCCCGCTGTGCCGGGTGCCGCGCCGCGCCCCTGACGGCCCTGCCCACACTGCTGCCCAGCTTTGACGCCGTCATCAACACGATCCCCGCGCCGGTGCTGCCCCGGGCCCTTCTGCAGCAGCTGCCGGGCGGGGCGCTCATCATTGACCTGGCCAGTCTGCCCGGCGGCACCGACTTTGCCGCCGCCGAGGAGCTGGGTCTGCACGCCGAGCACGCCCTGGCCCTGCCGGGCCGCTGCGCGCCGCAGACAGCCGGGGCGCTGATTGCACAGACCGTGCTGGCGATCCTGGAAGAACGCGATCCCGACGAAAGGAGCACCGCCCCATGACCACCCAATCCAAACGCACCGTCGCCTTTGCGCTGTGCGGCAGCTTTTGCAGCTTTGCTGCGGTGCTGCCCCAGCTGCGTGCCCTGACTGCCCGCGGGTGGGACGTCCTGCCTGTTTTGAGTGCCAGCGCCGCCGGGCTGGATACCCGCTTCGGCACCGCGTCGGCCCTGCGGCAGACCTTATATGAAGTGACCGGCCACAGACCGCTGACGACCCTGCAGGCCGTTGAGCCGCTCGGCCCGCAGCGGCTTGCCGAGGCGCTCATCATCGCCCCGGCCACCGGCACCACGATGGCGCTGCTGGCCGCAGGCATCAGCTCGACTCCCGTGACGCTGGCCGCAAAAAGCCTTTTGCGCGGCGGACGGCCCATTATTATCGCGCCGTCCACGAACGATGGGCTTTCGGGCAGTGCCCCGGCGCTGGGCCAGCTTTTGCAGCGGCGCAGCTACTATTTTGTGCCCTTCGGCCAGGATGACAGCTACAAAAAGCCGTGCAGCCTGAAAAGCGATTTCACGCTCCTGCCCGACACATTAGAGGCCGCGCTGCGCGGCGTGCAGATCCAGCCGCTGCTGCTGTAATAAGCGGGAGGGAACGCGGCATATAACGGGGTAGAGATACCCCTTGCCTTCCCCCTTGGGGGGGGAAGGTCGCCCCGCAGGGCCGGATGAGGGGAGAGTATGCGGCGGCGGCCCGTTGACTGACAATGCCGCCCGGTAGGGGCCGGGCATGCCCGTGTAAGGCAGCCGGCTGTCTGCCGGAAGGCTGCGGGCCGCATATATGCGGCCCCTACCGCGCATCCTCCCGTTTTCTGGCAATATCATAGGTTTAGGAGGCCCCGCTCATGCAGACGATCACCATCCACGGCAGACGCACCCTGCACGGCAGCATCCGGCCTGCCGCCGCCAAAAACAGCAAAAAGGATAACAGGAGTCCTCTAAACTCCCCTTTATCCTCTTTGTCTTTTCTCACTCTTATTTTCATAGGATCCCTCCGGTCTGAACCTTTCTGTCTTCCCTCATGCCTTCTGTCAGATTGCTGAAAGCACACCTGCAAGAGGAAGCATAACGGAAAGCAGTACCAGACCTACAGAAACTGCCAGCACTGCCACGATGGTCGGTTCAAATCTTGCGATCATATTGTCAATGGCTGTGTCTGCGATCTCTTCGTAATCATTTGAAATTTCTTCCATAACACTGTCAAGATGACCGCTTCTGGTTCCCACTTTGATCATCTGGATATAGAAACCGGAAAACATACCTGTTTCCTTTAAAGCCTCATAATAGCTTTCTCCCAGCTCCAGCTTTTCTTCGCATTTCTTTACCTGTTCTGCAATGCAATCATTTTCTGCCAGCTCTCCTGCCAGTTCCAGACCCTTTTCAAATTCAAGTCCGCTTCTTAAAGTAAGGGATAAGACAGATGTAAAACGCCTTTTTGCAATCGCATGGGCAATCTTACTGCGGTTTTTGATCTCTGCGATGACGGCCGCCAGGAAGAATTACAGGACGGACACCGCGCCGTAGTGGGAGATGTCAAAGATCGGAGAGGCTGCGTTGTGGTTGATGCTGACGATGCATTTGGCGTTCTGCATGCCGACCTGATACTGCACGGAGCCGGAGATGGCGACGTTGATGATCATGTTGGGCTTGACGGCGGTGCCGGACTGGCC
>OGGK01001866.1_pt1 | contig 12043 bp, 10 predicted proteins | sample 1571171 | NCBI WGS metagenome assembly OGGK01 (sample SAMEA2581958, study PRJEB24529) | metagenome | biome: Human gut stool | place: China | collected 2011 | reverse complement strand
ACACTTTCTGCCCACCCGTTTCCGTACCGACGACAGTCCGGACGACCGCCCCCTGCTCAACCGCTCCTTGGTGGACGCCACGGGCATCCTGGCCATGCGGACCCTGGCCGCCGGCCTGCAGGGCGGCATGACCAGCCCCGCCCGGCCCTGGTTCCGGCTGGCCCTGGACGATCCCGAACTGTCGCGCAGCCACGCGGGCCAGCGTTATCTGGATGAAGTGGAGGCCCGCATGCGCGTGGTGCTGCAGCGCTGCAACTTCTACAACGCCATGCACACCATCTATGCGGAACTGGGGACCTTCGGCACGGCCTTCGTCTTCGAACTGGCCGACCTGCGCCACGGCTTCCGCTTCGTGCCGCTCTGCGCCGGACAGTATGTGCTGGATACGGACGCGGCCCGGCGGGTGGACACGGTCTTCCACCGCATGCACATGAGCCTGCGCCAGATGGTGCAAAGCTTCGGTCCGGAGGCCCTGCCGGAAAACCTGCGTCTGGCGGCCCGGCGCACGCCGGACCAGCGTCATGCGGTCATCCATGCCGTGCTGCCCCGCACGGAACGCCGGCCCCGGCTGGCGGGGCAATGCCACATGCCCTGGGCCTCGGTCTACTGGCTGGAAGGACGGGAAGGGCAGGTCGTGCCCCTGAAGGAATCCGGCTTCCTGGGCTTTCCCGGTTTCGGCCCGCGCTGGGACGTGGCGGCCAACGATGTCTATGGCCGCTCGCCCGCCATGGATGCCCTGCCCGACTGCCGCATGCTGCAACAAATGGGCATCACCACGCTCAAGGCCATCCACAAAGCCGTGGACCCGCCCATGAGCGTCCATGCGGGCCTGCGCTCCGTGGGGCTCGACCTGACGCCCGGCGGCATCAACTTCGTGGACAGCCTGCCCGGACAGAACCAGCCCGTGGCCACGCCCCTTTTGCAGGTCAAGCCCGATCTGGCCCAGGCGCGCTCCGCCATGGAAGCCGTGCAGCAGCAGATACGGGCCGGGCTCTACAACGACCTGTTCCGCCTGATCCTGGAAGGGCGCAGCAAGGTCACGGCCAGCGAGATAGCCGCCCGCGAAGAAGAGAAGCTGCTGCTCATCGGTCCCGTGCTGGAACGCCTGCATGACGAGCTGCTGATCCCGCTCATCGACCGTACCTTCCGCCTCATGCTGGCCCTGGACATGCTGCCCCCCTGCCCGCCGGAACTGAGCGGACGCCACCTCAAGGTGGAATTCGTCTCCCTGCTGGCACAGGCCCAGAAACTGGTGGGCATCAGCGCCACGGACCAGTATCTGGCCCTGACCCTCAAGGCGGCCTCGGCCTGGCCCGAAGCCCTGGACAGCGTGGATGTGGACAATCTGCTGGACAATTATGCCCAAAGCCTCGGCCTGCCCGCGAACCTGACACGTCCCCGTGAGGAACGGGCCCGGCTGCGGGCCGGACGCGAGGAAGCGCGGCAGACGGAACAGCAGCTGGAGCTGCTGCAGAAGGCCGCCGACCTGGGACACACCCTGGCCGACAGCGACCTGACCGTGGAAGGGGAAAAAAGCTCCGTCCTGCAGGTACTGGCCAACCTGGCCGCCGGGGCCGCCCCTGCCCTGCGGCCGCAGCAGACGAGCGGCACGACGCCGCCCCCGGAAGGAGGACACGTTGCACGATGACCGGCTTTTCCCCGCCGGGGACCCTGCCCCCGCTTCCCCGGCACGGCAGCGCTGGCGGGCCGGACTGTGCCGGGCCGTGGATGGTCTCATGACCTCGGCGGAAGGGCGCGACCTGCTGCGCTGGCTGTTGCAGGCCGGGCTCTGCTTCACCGCCGCCTGTCCGGGCCTAGGGACCCCGGCCGGACAGATCTACTGGGAGGAGGGCCGCCGCCATGTGGGCGTGGCCGTGCTCCGCCTTTTGCAGGAGGCCGACCCCTCCCACCTGCCCCGACTTTTTTTGACACAGGAGGAAGACGATGCCCGAAACTGAAGCAATCTTTGACGAGGGCGGCATGGCCCCCCGGCCGGAAAGCGGTCTGTACGGCCTGCCTGCCGACGAGGGGGGGACGCCCCCCGCGACGCCTTTGCTGGGCAGCGGCCCGGAAGAAGGCCGGCCCGCCGCCCCCGGCCAGACCTCTGCCGAGGGGCAGGAAAAACAGCCCGCAGCCGATGACGCCGCCCGGCTGGAGGCCCATCTGCGCCAGACCGACGCCCTGCGCCGTGCCCGCTGGCAGCAGCAGGTGGAACAGTGGCGGCAGGAAGTGGCCGACGATCCGCAGCTGGGCGGCGAGCATCTGGCCGCCACCGTGGCCCGGGCCCAGCTGGCCCTGGACCGCTTCGACACGGACAAGAGCATCGGTCGCCTGCTGGAAGAAAGCGGCTACGGCAACCACCCGGCCGTGCTGCGCTTTTTCAGCCGTCTGGCCGACAGCCTGCTGGAAGACAGCCTGCCCGGCAGCGAAGGCGGCGGCAGCCTGCCGCCCCTGGAAGAACGCATGTACGCGGGCTGGAGCTCGCAGCGATCCTGACCATGCAGGTCGCCAACCGGCACACGGCATTTTCCCCTTTCCGTCGTTTCGTACCGGGCCGCTGACGGCCCCTTCCCGACCACCTTTGCCAAGGAGACTTCATGTCCGCCACTCTGGGTTTTGTGGCCACGCTGGCCGAAATGGAACAGTTCTATCGCGGCGACAAGGCCGGCCAGATCATCGAGCTGATGAACAAGACCAACGACATCATGGATGACGTGCCCTGGATGGAGGCCAACCAGTCCGACGGCCACCTGACGCGCATCCGCACCGGCCTGCCCGCCGTATACTGGCGCCGCCTCTATCAGGGCACGCCGCCCGCCAAGTCCCAGTGGAGCCAGGTCAAGGAAGGTTGCGGCATCCTTGAGGCCATCATGGAGCTGGATGTGGAAGAGATCCGCCTGTACGGCGACCGTGACCGCTCCTTCCGCATGAGCGAGGGCATCGCCTTTGCCGAGGCCATGCGCCAGAAGGTGGCCCGCACCCTGTTCTACGGCGACAGCAACCGCAACCCCGACGAATTCAACGGCCTGGCCATGCGTTACCCGGCCAGCGATGCCGAAAATGTGCTGGACGCCGGTGGCCGCGACGGCGGCTGCACCTCGCTCTGGCTGGTCTCCTGGGGGCCGCAGTCCGTGCACGGCATCTATCCCAAGGGCAGCCGCGGCGGCCTTTCCCACGAAGATCTCAAGACCTACATGGCGCAGGACGAGAACGGCCGCAAATATCAGGTCACGGGCGACAAATACAACTGGCGCTGCGGTCTGGCCGTACGCGACTGGCGCGGGGTGGTGCGCATCGCCAACGTGCCCGTGGCCGCACTGGGCAAGCGCAAGGGCGAGGAAGGTTTCGTGGATCTGCAGAAGCTGACCATCGAAGCCAAGAACCGCATGCCCCAGCATCTGCGCCAGAAAGCCGTCTGGTATGCCAACGCCGATGTGCTCACCGCGCTGGAACTCCAGAACTCCGACGCCGGGCAGGTGCAGCTGCACTACGGCGAATTCTTCGACGCCAAGGCCGTTCCCGTGCTGCACGGCCGCCCCGTGCGTCAGTGCGACGCCATCGCCTCGGACGAGGCTTCCATCTAGAGCCGCGCCCTTCCAAGGGGGGACCGCCCTGAGCTGCCGCTGCTGCCAGGATGCCGGGACCTTACGGCACGATCCCCGGGCGGATGCGCTGTCCGTGCAGCGGCGCTGCCCTTCCTCCGCCTCCACCGTGTCCCGGCGGCCCCCCGGTTGCCCTCCCCTCTGACTGCACGACCTGCGGCCGTCATACGTCCGCTTCCCATGCATTTTTTCAGGAAACAAGGAGTCCTCATGGCCATCATCGACAGTCATTGCATCCTTTTCGAAGGTCCCCTGAGTGCCGAAAGCACCGGCAAGGCCGTCCCCCTCACGGCCCTGCGCCTGCCCGGCCGCATGGAGCCCATGCCGCTGCGCATCTCCGTGACCAGGGGTTTCGCCAAAGAACAGACCACCTCGCTGGCCCTGACCCTGCAGGAAGCCGACAGCGCCGAAGGCGAATGGCAGGACGTGCCCGGCGCTGCCATCACCGTCCAGGGGGAGGAACTGGGCGAGGGCGCCCGCCTGGGCTGGCGCTTCGTGCCCCAAGCCGTGCGCAAGAGCTGGCTGCGCCTCAAGCTGTCTCCGGCCGGGAGCGGCAGCCATGACGGGCACATCTTCGCGGCCCTGCTGCGCGAGGAAGACTTCCCCTACGAAAAGGAACTGCGCGTGCGCTAGTCCTCTCCCCGCACCGGGAGCGACCGGGCCATCTCACAGCCCGGTCGCCGCACCGGAGACAGGATCATGCCCGCGACCGGCGGGCGACAGACCCCTCATTCATGAGGCGGGGCGGACGCTTGCCCCGCCCCCTGCCCAACGTGAGGGAGCCCCCTCCGTTCCCTTTTTCCCTGATGCCACCACAAGGAAGACATATGGAGACCCTGACCCAGATCGCCATCTGGAACCGGGCCCTGGGCTTTTTGGGCGCCCGCAGCATCGCCGCCGAGGACGAGAACACGCCCGAGGCCCTGCAATGCCGCCTGTACTGGGACAGTGCCCGGCGGCAGGCCCTGCGCGACTACCCCTGGGCCTTTGCCCAGCGCCGGGCCTGGCTGGCCCGGGTGGCCCTGCCCTCGGGCTTCGAGCAGGAATACCGCTTTGCCTACGCCCTGCCCGAGGCCTGCCTCAAAGCGCATGAGGTCCGGCACGAAGGCCTGCTGCCGCGCCCCTTCTGTCTGGCCCGGGATCCCGCCGGGGATGCCACCATCCTGCTCACCAGCGCCAGCCGGGCCTTGCTGCTCTATACGGAAGACGTGCGCCACTGCCACCAGTTCGACGACCTTTTCGCCCACATGCTGGCCCGGAAGCTGGCCTGCCTGCTGGCGGCACCGCTGCTCAAGAGCAACAGCCAGAAGATCGCGGAGCTGGAACAGCTCTACAGCGCCAGCCTTCCCCAGGCCCGGCAGTCCGATGCCAGTGAGCGCCGCCCCCTGCCCCTGCCCGACAGCTGGTTGCAGGCCCGCTGACGGCCCGATACCCGCTCTTCACTGTATGGCGGCCTTCCCTGTCCGCCCCTTTTCCGGGAGTTCGCATGACCATGCCTTACAGTCCCGGCCGTGCCCTGTTCGAAGGCAACGGTACGGCCACGGATTTTCCTTTTTCCTTCAAAGTCTGGGGGACGGAACAACTGACCGTCACCCTGACCGGCCCCGACGGCAACAGCCGCCCGGCCAGCGGCTGGACCGCCCGCCTGAACGACGACGGCGGCAGCGTGACCTACCTCCACGAAGGCGCTCCCCTGCCCGCGGGCTGGAAGCTGGCCATCACCCGCAACATGCCTTTTGAACAGCAGATCGACCTGGTGTCCGGGACCCGCTTCGATGCCGAAGTCATCGAGACAGGCCTCGACCGGGCCACGGCCGAACGCCAGCAGCTGCTGGAACAGCTCCAGCGGGCGGTCATCCTGCCCCCCACCAGTGACGAGACGCCCATCAAGATGGCCGAACAGCTCCTGCAGGCGGGAAAGGCCGCCCAGGCCAGCGCCGCAGCTGCCCAGGCCAGCGAATCCGCAGCAGCGTCCAGCGCTTCGCAGTCCGCAGCCAGCGCACAGGCCGCAGCTGCCTCGGCAGAAGCTGCCGACCAAAGCCGGGCAGCGGCAGCCGCCAGTGCCGCCGACGCCTCCCAAAGCGCCACGGCAGCCCGCCAGAGCGCGGAGGCCGCGGCAGGGAGCGAGGACAGGGCCGCCCAGAGCGCCGCGTCCATCCTGGGATTGCAGGTGGAGGTGTCCACGCTCGATCCCGGACTGCCCGCCGGCGGCGACTACGACCCGGAGACCGGCATCCTGCATCTCGGCATCCCCAAGGGCGATTCCGGGGCCTCGGCCATCGCCACCCCTACCAGCCTGGGCAGCGTCATGCCCCAGACCGGCCACGAGGACGGCCTTGAACTCGAAACAGATGGGAAACTGCGCGTCCGCAAGGCCAGTGCTTCCCAGCGTGGCGGCGTGCTGGCCAGCACCACGGCGGCGGCCAACACCGTGCCCCAGGCCGGGGAAGACGGCACGCTGGACGCAAGCTGGGTGCCCAGACCTGACTGTTGGGACATGTTCCCGCCCTTCGTGCCCGTCCCCATCTGGGGCGCGACGCCGGGCGGCAGTGACGGACGCCGGGCCGTCATGCCCGGAGAAGAGCAGGCCCGCGAAGAATGGTTTCTTTGCGACGGCGGCAGCGACGGCAAGGACGGCACCGTGCCTGATCTGCGGGGCCGCTATGTCCGCGGTGCCAGCGAAGCCGAGCCCGAAGGCACGGAAGGCGGCAGCGAAGATGTCGCTGTGGATCTTTCCGGCAGTACCGGGGCCACGACGCTGAGTACAACGCAGATGCCCAGCCACACGCACCCGTTCTCTGCCGTCATATCGACTAAAGGACGGTATATGGAGAGCGGGAACCTATACGACAGCGGCAGTTCCAATACTTCCGCAACGGGCGGCAACGGCTCCCACACGCATCCCCTGTCCGGCTCGGTATCCGGCACCCACACCGACCCGCATCTCGCCATGAACTACTTCATCAAGGTGGTCTAGCATGAAAACACACGTCACCGTCATCCCGTCCGACGGTATCATCTCTGTGGACGGGGAAGTGCTGTTCCTGGACGGCATCAAATCCGAGACCTTCCATGCCCTCCAGTGGCACGACGGCGCGGGCCATGTGGAGCCCGGCGACGGCCTGCCCAACGAGGAGCTTTCCACCGATGATTACGCCGGGCGCGTGGCCCCCTTCGTAGCCCTGTGGGAAGAAGAGAAGGCCCGTCTGGAAGAAGAGGCCAACCGCCCGCCCACTGACGAGGAGCTGGCCGCGCAGGCCGTAGCCGAGGCCAGGGCGCAGTCGCGCAGCATCCTCATGGCCCGGATGCAGGCGGACATGGTACAGACGGGCGCCTTCGCCGCCGCCGAGTTCGCCACCTTCGCCAAAGCCGGGCTGTTCACGGACTGGGCCGCCGGCCAGACCTACGCCAAGGGCTACCGCCTGGCCCACAAGGGCATCGTCTATGAAGTGATGCAGGAAGTGACAGCCATCGAGAACCAGCCCCCGGATGCTGCCGGGATGCTGGCCGTGTACCGTCCGCTGTCCGTGGCCCCGGAGACCGGTGACGAACCGGATGGCAGCCGGGAGCATCCCTTCGCCTTCCTCTACGGCATGGACGTGAAGAACGGCAGCTACTACAGCTACGAAGGCAAGCTCTGGCTGGCCAAGGCCGACATGCCCGCCTGCGTCTGGGTGCCGGGCACAGCAGGCCTGTGGCAGTGGGAAGAAGCAAGCGCGGCCTGAGCCCCGGCGGATGCGGGAACGGCCCATTTTCTTTGCAACGGATACCGGCCCCGGCACATGCCGTCACGGCCCGTGCCCGGAAGCATACGGGCTGGGACAGATGCGGCAACGTGAACACGATCATCCTGCGTCTGGCCGATCCCCATTCCCCCTCCACGTCCTGTGATGCTGCCTTTTTCCCCACGATCCGGGACAGCTCCCACAGGCTTTTCCCTGGCTCCCCTGCCCCTCCCGCAACCTCCACCTTTTTCGAGGATCCATGCGCATAGCCCTGCACAACTTCACCGGCGGCGAGGTCTCCCCCATCCTGGCCGCCCGCTATGACCTTTCCCGTTACGGCAGTTCCGTGCAATGCATGGAGAACATGCTGCCCGGCCTGCACGGCGACGTGCGCCGCCGCCCCGGGACCCTGTTCCTGGGCAGCCTCGAAGACGAGGCCGTGCTCCTGCCTTTCAGCTTCAATGCTCTGGCGGAGCAGAACTTCGTGCTCGTCCTTTCGGGGAATGGCCTGAGCATCGCCGACATCCACGGCTTCGACCCGCAGGAAGGGAGCATCCCCCGGCTGCCCACCCCCTACGAGGCCCGGCATCTGCTGGAGATCTGCGCCGCCCAGGTGGGGGATACGGTCTATCTGGCCCACACGGCCTATCCGCTGCACAAGCTCGTCCGCAGTACGGACAGCGAGCCGGAGGCCCCCCTGCCGGAAAATGCCATCCGCAGCCACGGGTACCGCTGGACACTGGAAGCCGTGGCCCTCAACAGCAGCCTGCCCGCTCCCCAAGCCCCCGGCTGTACGTTCGTACGCGGCAACAACGACGATGACGCCGGGCTCGGCTACACGCTGCGCTACAAGATCGTGGCCGTGGACGCCAACGGCAAGCAGTCGCTGGCCTCGGAGGCGGGCAGCTGTAACGGCAAGCATCCTTCCGACTGGGTGGTGGGCAACCGCACGGACATCTCCTGGACAGCCGTGGAAGGCGCCACGGAATACAATATCTACCGGGAGGAGGCCGGGTACTACGGCTTCATCGGCGTCAGCAGCGGCACGACATTTTCGGACAACAACTATCAGGCAGACACCGCCGATACCCCGCGCGAGGACTGGGACCCGTTCGCCGACGGCAACAACCCGTCCGTGGTGGCCTTCCACCAGCAGCGCATGGTCCTGGCGGGCACACGCGACAGCCCGCAGGCCTTTTACCTTTCGCGCAGCGGGGACTTCGAGAACTTCCGCAAGTCCCGCCCCCTGCAGGACGACGATCCGGTGGAATACCTCATCGCGTCCGGCTCCATCGACGCCATCGCCTGGGCGGCCAGCTTCGGGGACCTGCTGCTGGGCACCTCGGGCAGCGAATACAAGGCCAGCGGCAACGGCAGTGCCATCACCCCGGGCAACATCACCATCACGGCCCAGTCCTACTGGGGCAGCGCGGGCCTTGCGCCCATCATCATCGGCAATGCCATCCTGCATGTGCAGCGCCACGGCGCCCATGTGCGCGACCTGTTCTATTCGCTGGAAAAAGACGGCTATGCGGGCAATGACCTTTCCATCCTGGCGCCGCATCTGTTCGAAGGGCACCGCCTGCGTCAGTGGGCCTACCAGCAGACGCCGGGATCCGTGCTCTGGATCGTGCGCGACGACGGCCTGCTGCTGGCCCTGACCTATCTCAAGGAGCACGACATCTGGGGCTGGAGCCGCCATCCCACGGCCGGAGAGGTGCTGTCAGTGTGCAGCATCTCCGGACAGCGACGAACTGTTGCTGGTGGTCCGCCGCCGGGATGCGGACGGCGGCACCCGGTACTGTCTGGAACGTCTGGCCCCCCAGTGGCAGGACAGCGATCCTGTGGAGGAAGCTTTTTTTGTGGATTGCGGTCTGAGCCTTCACCGGGAAGAAGCGGTCAACGACGTGGACGGGCTCGACCATCTGGAAGGCCAGTCCCTGGCCGTGCTGGCGGACGGGAGCCCCGTGGAAGGCTGCGTGGTGCGACAGGGCCGCATCCGGCTGCCCTTTGCCGCCCGCATCGTCCAGGCAGGCCTGCCCTATGCTTCGGTCCTGTCGCCCCTGCCCGTGGAAGGCAACGGCGAATCCGGCAGCACGCTGGGACGGCAACGGGCGCTGGGCCGCTGCTGCCTGCGCCTGTACCGCAGCGTGGGCGGGCGCTACGGAGCCGGCCGCGACGAACTTTACGACATCCCCTTCCTGCCCCGGCGCTGGGATGAGGCCTGCCAACCTTTCAGCGGCGATGTGGATTTTTTGCCCGCCGGAGGACACGGCCCCTCGGCCACCATCTGGCTGGTGCAGGAACGTCCCCTGCCCTTCCACCTGCTGGCCCTGAGCCTGGATGTGGAATTTGCGGAGATATGAACCAAGGAGAGAGCATGATCCATTGTCACTGTGAACCGCTCAAACGCCTGCTGCCGGAGCTGCCGCCCCTGTTGCAGGCCCACTGGGACGAGAGCGAGGCCGCCCTGTTCGGCCCGCAGGTCTACGCCCTGGACACGGAACGCTATGCCTGCTGGGAGCGGCTGGGCATGCTGCATGTGGTGACGGCCCGGGACAGCTCCGGCAGCCTGCAGGGCTACGCCGCCTTCACCCTGACGGATTGCCCGCACCGTCCGGGAAAACGTCTGGCCGCTCTGGATGGCCTGTATCTGGCACCGACCGCCCGCAAAGGCCTGGCCGTCCTGAAGCTGCTGCGTGCGGCCGAGGCCGGGCTCAGGGAACGCGGCGCGGACGTGGTCCAGTACAGTTCCCCGGCCTCCCGCCCCTGTGACGCCCTGTACCGCCGCCTGGGGGCCCGCCATACGGAAAGCGTCTGGCACAAGGAGCTGCGCTGATGGCCGTGGCCAGCAGTACCGCGGCCCTGCTGGGGGCCGCCGTGACCCTTGCCAGCACCGCCGTGGGCACCTGGAGTGCCGTGAGCCGTCAGGAAGAGCAGCGCAAGCAGGCGGAATTCTCCGCCAACATGGCCCGGCGCAATGCGCAGATCGCTGAAGAGAATGCCCGCATGGCCGAAGAAGAAGCCCGGCAGACCCGGGCAGACAGTTACGACAAGGCGGTGCGCAAACGTCAGGAAACATCCCTGCTGGTCGGCAAACAGCGGGCACAGGCCGGGGCCTCGGGCGCGCAGATCGACAGCGGCAGCCATCTGGACAGTCAGCTCGACCTGCGGGAAAAAGGAGAACTTGATGCCCTGTCCATCGAAGAACAGGGCGAACGCGCGGCCTACAATCAGGAAGTCCAGGCCTGGAACCAGCGCAATGCCGCCCAGGGATCCCAGGCCCGGGAACGGCAGCTGCGCAGCAAAAGCAGCACGGACTATCTTTCCCTGAGCAAGACCCTGCTCAATGGCGCCGGACGCCTGGGCAACAACTTTGACCTGTTCTCGGGCCAGGGGCCGCGCCTGCCCTGAAGAAAATGGCGGAGGATGTAAAACGGTTCCCGGGCGCTGCCTGATGCCGGAAGGGCGCGGGATGCCGGACAGCCTCAGCGACGCGCCAGCTGCGGGCTTGCCCGCTTTTCTTTGCCTGCTTTTCTGCCCGTCGTATCCGCATCCCGGCAGAGACGCCTTGTCAGGTCTTGCCTTGCCTGGAAAAGTCCTCCCCGCGACGGCCCTGCTCCTGAGGCATATTCCTTTGCAACGCAAAAGGCCCTCCCTTCACGAAGGGAGGGCCTTTTTTGCCCGGTATAAAAAAGGGGCCGCGGCATATCGCCACGGCCCCGGGTATCCATACTGTAGCGGGCAGGCTACGTCAGGAAAGGACTAGAAGGTGTAGTTCAGTTCTTCGAAGTGGGCCTTGGGATGGGCACAGGCCGGGCACAGATCGGGAGCGTGGGTACCTTCCACCAGGCAACCGCAGTTGCGGCAGCGCCACACGGTGGCTTTTTCACGCATGAACATGCGGCCTTCCTTGATGTCCTTGGCCAGGGCCAGGAAGCGCTTTTCGTGGTAGGCTTCGGCCACGGCGATATTGCGCATCACAGCGGCGATCTCGGAGAAACCTTCCTTTTCGGCCACAGCGGCGAAGGAAGGATACATTTCCGTGTGCTCGTGGTTTTCACCGGCGGCGGAGGCCAGCAGGTTGGCTTCGGTGGCGCCGATGATACCGGCAGGGAATGCACCCACGATCTCCACATCGCCGCCTTCGAGGAACTTGAACAGGCGCTTGGCGTGTTCCTTTTCCTGCAGGGCGGTTTCCTGGAAGATGTCGCGGACCAGGACGTAGCCATCGCTTTTGGCTTTGGCAGCAAAGAAGTCGTAACGGTTGCGGGCCTGAGATTCACCGGCAAAAGCGGTCAGGATGTTTTTCTCGGTCTGGGTACCTTTCAAAGATTTCATATGCTGTCTCCCGAGCCGTGGCTCTGTTGGTGTGCTTGTTGTTGAGGAGGTCTTGTTTCGTTCCCCGTTGAGCTATTAATAATAAATCTCATTAGCAAATGCAAGCACTTTTTCCATTTTCCCGAAAAAAATTATCGGGCTGCCTGTCATCTGCATAACGCCAAATCCATAAAAAAACAAGTATATTTATAATAACACATTGAAATCATTCGTATAGTTTTTATTCCCCTGTTTACAGGCCCGCAACAGCTGTGGCAAGCTTACGGCATGCAGCCCCTTTTCGCGCCTTCTTCCGTCCAGCTCCTCGATGGCGACCGCTCCGTCCTGTTCACTCTGGCAGACGGCAGCCGCCATGAGGCACGCCTCATCCCTTCC
>OGGK01001864.1_pt1 | contig 12046 bp, 8 predicted proteins | sample 1571171 | NCBI WGS metagenome assembly OGGK01 (sample SAMEA2581958, study PRJEB24529) | metagenome | biome: Human gut stool | place: China | collected 2011 | reverse complement strand
GGGCGCAAAGCGCACGGAAACCGGCTGGGCCGACGGTGTATTCCTGCCCCGCGCGGGGGAGAAAAGGCTTTTTCGACACGCTGAGGACAGTGCTTTTTAAGCACTGTCCTCTTTCGCCATGTCATTATTTTATCGTGCAAAGAAGCGGAAAGCCGTCCACTGTTGCAGCGTCTCTCCCTTGCGCAGGATCGGCGACGGGAACGCTGGGCAGTTCACCGCGTTGGGAAAATGCTGTGTCTCCAGACAGACGCCGTGGGCCTGACCGTAGACCGCACCGCCCTTTCCCTTGCGCTCCGTCAGCCAACCCGCCGTGTAGAGCTGCATTCCCTCCATCGAGGTGGTCATTTCCAGACCGATGCCGGTGGCGGGGCACCACAGCTCCGCCACCGGGCCTTCTCCGCCGTCCAGCGCATAGTTGTGGTCGTATCCCCGCCCGCCGTTAAAGGCTTTATCGTGGAGACGGCTTCCAAATGCCGCAGGTGTCCGGAAATCCAGCGGCGTTCCCTCCACCGGCGCCAGCGTCCCCACGGGGATATTCCCGCTGTCCATGGGCGTATACCGGCTGGCCCGCAGGGTCAGCACATGATTCTCCACTGTGCCGCTGCTGTGGCTGCCCAAATTGAAGTAGGTATGGTTGGTGAGATTCACCACCGTGCTCTGCTCCGCCGCCGCCTTGTAGGCGATGGTGAGCTGATTGTCGATCAGGCGATAGGTGACCTCCACCCGGACAGCGCCGGGAAAACCCTCCTCACCGTCGGGAGAGGTGTAGGAGAAGGTGACCGCGTTTTCCTCGCAGGTAAATTCCCACAGTTTCTTGTGGAAGCCCTCGATTCCGCCGTGAAGGCAGTTTTCCCCTTCGTTGGCCGTGACGCGGTACGACCTGCCGTCGATGGTGAACCGTGCCCCGCCGATGCGGTTGGCGCAGCGGCCGATGGTTCCGCCAAAGCAGGCGTCCAGCGTCCGGTAGCTCTCCAGTTCGTCATATCCAAGGCAGATGTCCGTCAGTTTGCCGGTTCGATCCGGCACGCGGATAGCCCGGACAGCCGCGCCGTAGGGCAGCAGCTCCACGGCACATTTGTCACTGAACAACTCAATGACGGGCACCTCTCTGCCATTCAGCACGCCAAACGGCTTCAGTCGATACATCTCTTATCCCTCATAGCCGTTGGGATGGCCGCTGTGCCACGCCCACGCGTCGGAAATGATCTGATCCAGACCCAGAACAGGCTTCCAGCCAAGAACCTCGGCGGCCTTCTTGTTGGAGGCGATCAGGACAGAGGGGTCGCCGCCCCGGCGGGGCTCCACAACGGCCTTGATCTCCTTGCCGGTGATCCGGCGGGCCGTTTCGATGATCTCCCGCACGGAATAACCGGCGCCGTTGCCCAGATTGAACACGTCACTGCTGCCGCCCCGCTCCAGATATTCCAGTGCCAGCAGATGAGCCTCCGCCAAGTCCTTCACATGGATGTAGTCCCGCACGCAGGTGCCGTCCGGCGTAGGGTAGTCCTCGCCGAAGATGCCGATGTGATCCCGCTGACCCAAGGCTGTTTTCATCACCAGCGGGATCAGGTGGGATTCGGGGTTGTGATCCTCGCCGATGCCTGCCTCCGTGTCGGAACCAGCGGCGTTGAAGTAGCGCAGCGCCACATAGCGGATGTTGTAGGCGCAGTCGCACCACTTCAGCATATTTTCAATGGCCAGTTTCGTCGCGCCGTAGGGATTGGTGGGTTCCGTGCGGTCCCCTTCCTCAATGGGCTGCTTCTCCGGCTCGCCGTAGGCCGCCGCCGTGGAAGAAAATACGATCTTGTCCACGCCGTGAGCCTGCATGGCCGACAGCAGGGACACCGCGCCCTCCACGTTGTTGCCGTAGTACTTCAGCGGGTTGGTCACGCTCTCGCCCACCAGCGAAAATGCCGCGAAGTTGATGACGCCGTCGATTTTGTTTTCCGTGAAGATCTGATGCAGGAACGCGCCGTCCCGCAAGTCACCCACATACATCTTCCGCGCGCCCTTGACGGCCTGCCAGTGTCCGGTGCGCAGATTGTCCGCCACCACGACCTCGTAGCCCCGCTTGACCAGCAGCGCTACCATGTGGCTGCCGATATAGCCGGCTCCGCCGGCCACCAGAATGGTTTTCATATACACGTCCTCCTTATTTTTTCACGTCTATATCCAGCTTACACGCTCTGAACAAATCTTAAGAAGGCTTCCCTGCCCTCCGGTGTACACTTGTAAACGCCGGCGTGTTCCAGAACCGTGGCGAACACTGCGCCGACCTCCCGCTGCAGGATCTCCTCCGCGTTTTCCTCGGTAAACGTATAGCGGCTTTTCAGTTCCTCGGCCCAGTCTGCGTGCTTTGCCAGCGTCTCATCAGCCCGCAGGTCCTCGCCACGGGCCAGCGCCCGGGCCACGCCGTTCAGCTCGGCTTTCAGCCGGGCGGGAAGCACTGCAAGGCCCATGACCTCGATGAGGCCGATGTTCTCCTTCTTGATATGGTGCAGTTCCTGATGGGGGTGATACACGCCCAGAGGGTATTCCTCCGTGGTGATGTTGTTCCGCAGCACCAGATCCAGTTCAAACTTTCCGTCCCGCATCCGGGCGATGGGGGTGATGGTGTTGTGGGGCTCACCGTCGGTCTCCGCGAACACAAAGGCCGCCTCGTCCGTATAGCTCCGCCATGCGGTGAGGATGCGGTCTGCCAGCTCCACAAGACGCTGATCGTCTCCGCAGCGGAGCCGGATCACGGACATAGGCCACTTGACGATGCCCGCCTCCACATCCTCAAAGCCCCGGAAGGCGATGGGCCGCTCAATGGGGGCCTTCTCCATGGCAAAGGTGTAGCAGCCGCCCTGGAAATGGTCATGGCTCAGAATGGAGCCGCCCACGATGGGAAGATCTGCGTTGCTGCCCACAAAGTAGTGGGGGAACTGCTTAACGAAGTCCAGCAGCTTGCGGAAGGTAGCTTTGTCGATCTTCATAGGGGTATGATGCCCGTTCAGAACGATGCAGTGCTCGTTATAGTAGACGTAGGGGCTGTACTGGAGGAACCAGTCCTCCTGATTGATGGTAATGGGGATGATCCGGTGGTTCTGCCGGGCGGGATGGTTGAGCCGTCCCGCGTAGCCCTCGTTTTCCCGGCAAAGCTGGCACTTGGGATAACTGGTCTGAGGTGCCGCCTTTGCCGCCGCGATGGCCTTGGGGTCCTTCTCCGGCTTTGAGAGGTTAATGGTGATGTCCATCTCCCCGTAGGGGGTGGTTGCCTTCCACTTCACATCCTTGGCGATGCGATAGCGCCGGATGTAGTCCGTGTCCTGACTGAAACGGTAAAACCAGTCCGTAGCGTCCTTCGGGCCAGCTTGATACCGCCGCCGGAACTCGCTGATGACCTGAGAGGGCCGGGGCGTCAGCCGCCCCATCAGCTCCGTGTCAAAGAGATCCCGGTTCGTGGTATCATCCTCGATCCGTCCCCGGGCCGCCGCGTCATCCAGCAGCTCCTTCAGGATGTCCTCCAAGGGGCGCTCATGCGTTTCCGCCGGCTCCTCCCATGCATCCATCCCCATAGCCTTCAGCAGCTTGTTCACCGCCCAGGGGCGGTCATATTCATCGATCAGTCTCGTGCGGAGGGCGTAGCCCACCAGGTCCTTGATGGCTTGGTAACTCATGCGTCTGTTCTCCTTATCCCAATCTGACGCCGCCAGCTGGCCGGATCATCACCACATGGCAGCAGTCCTTGCCCAGCGCCGCCTCCGTCGCTTTCTTGAAGGTGTCCAGCATATCCAGCGGCACAAAGGCCTGGGCGGTACCGCCGAAGCCGCCGCCGTGGACACGGACGGCACCCCGGCCCTCCAGAATACGCTCGCACAGGGCGATGGTCACCATCAGTTCCTGCGCCGCCGTGCTTCCGGTGGGGATGACATTCTGCAAATACATGGCGGAGGACCGACCAGACTCCCGCACCAATGCAAGGAACTTGTCGAAATCCCCCTGACGGAGCGCCTCTTTTTCCGCCAGTGCCCGACGGTTTTCCGCGTAGACATGGAAGGCCCGGTTTACCGCCCGGTCCCCTGCCGCTGCTCTGACCTTGGGCAGTTCCGCAAGGAACGCTTCCTCCGGCACCTCACGCAGCACCGCTTTGTCAAAAACGCGGCAGACCGCCCGCAGCTCGTTGGTGATGGCGCTGTATTCATTGGTCAGATCCTCGTGGCCCGCGCCGGAATCCAGAATACACAGGGCGTAGCCGTAGGCATGGAGATCCACATCCAGCTGCTCCACCGCCGGGTGGGCCGTATTCTCGAAATCAATAGATACCACGCCGCCCACGGAGGAGGCCATCTGATCCATCAGACCGCAGGGCTTTCCGAAGAACACATTCTCCGCGTACTGGCCGATCTGGGCCAGCTCCACCGCCGTGCAGCGCCCCTCCCAGAAAAGCTCGTTGAGCATGGTCCCCATCAGCACCTCATAGGCAGCGGAAGAACTCAAACCGCTGCCCTTGGGGACGGTGGAGGTCATGTACACATCCAGTCCCCGCTCCCGCAGATCACAGCCCATGGCGCTCATGCAGGACGCTACGCCCCGGATCAGCGCCGCTGAGGTATTGATCTCTTCCTCCTTCGGGTCAAGCTCGCGGAGATCCACCTCGATCATGGGATATCCCTGAGACAGCACCCGGATGATCCCGCTCTGCGTAGGCGCCACGGCCGCCAGAATATCCAGATCAACAGAAGCGGCCAGTACGCAGCCCTTCTGATGATCGGTGTGGTTTCCTCCGATCTCCGTACGGCCGGGTGCGCTGAACAGCGCCTCCGCCGGACGGTCAAAGGTCTTATAAAACTCTTCCATGACCTCCATGCAGCGGGAATGGGCCTTTTCTGCCCCCTCCGCGCCATATAGCCGAGTGAGTGTTTGATCAAATGCAGCCTGCTGCACATAGGTCTCCAGCCCTGTATATGTCATACCTCGCGCCTCCTTGCTTTCTTCGTACATCCAACCCTCTGCGGGCTTCTATTCTATGTCCGCCGTTCTTATGAAACGGCCTGATCTTCTAAGCTCTCCGCTGTGACCGCCTCATACCGCAGCCACACATACCGCTCATCCGTCAATTCCAGATCCTGAGAAGGCTCTCCATCCACGGATAGGGAAACGGCCAGCTCCATCATGCTCTCTGCTAATCCGACAGCGTCATTGCGGACAGTCCCCTTCAGCGTTCCCTCCCGCAGTGCCTCCAAGGCTGGCGGCGTGGCGTCTACGCCTACAATGAAGGGCATGGAGCGCTTGTCCAGGCCGGCCTCCGCGCAGGCGTCAATCGCTCCCAATGCCATGTCGTCATTATTGGCAAAGACTACCTCGATGTTCTCTCCGAACTCCTGCAGCCATTGGCGCATACTGACGCTGGCCTGACCCCGCTGCCAGTTGGCAGCATCGCTGGCCAGTTTTTCCGCAGAGACGCCTGCGTTTGCCAGAGTGGAGATGCAGAACTCCGTCCGGAGCAGGGCATCCTGATGCCCCGGCTCTCCCTCCAGCATCACATACTGGATCACGCCGTCGCCGTTACGGTCCAGCGTGTCTCTTTGGGTCCGCCATGCGTCCAGTACCAGCTCACCCTGTAAAACTCCGGCATCTCCCGCTGGAAGGCCCACATAGTAGGCGTGTTTCCAGCGGCGCAGATCCTCCTCCACCGGTTCCCGGTTGAAAAAGATCACCGGCACCCCCGCAGCCTGTGCCTTGTCGACGATCACCGCCGCCGCCGTGCGATCCACGATGTTGACGCAGATCACGTCATATCCCCTCTCCAGGAAGCGGTCCACCTGCTCATTCTGGCTGGTCTGGCTCTCCTTGCCGTCGGTGATATATAAGTTGATTTTGCAGTTCTGCGCCTGTTCTTTCTCCAGGGCTACCCGCTGCAATTCTCTGGTCACGGTCTCAATAAATGTGTCCTCCTGCTGATACAGCGCCACGCCGATCCGAAGCGTTGGCTCAGCTTCCCCGCCTGTATGGCAGGCAGAGAGCGTCATCAGCAGAGACAGTGCGGCGATCAGACAACCGATTCTTTTCATCCGTCTTCTCTCCTTCCTGTCTCAGGTCACAGGGAACAGCAGCTTCTGATTATCGCTGCTGTACATCGTTTCCTGCCGGACGATGGAAAAACCCACAGAGGAGGCCCCCGTCCAGCTTTCATGCCGGGCCAGCTTTGCCGCAGCCTCCACTGCCAGATACCCGGCAGAGAACACGTTGACCGCCGCAATGGCCGTCACACGTCCCTTTTCCAGCGCGGCGGCGATGCCGGCGGTGGAGCCGCAGCCATAGAGCAGCGGGAAAGCTTCCTCTCCCCGTGACAGCTCCGCCATTTCCGTCAGCGCAGCTGCTTCAAAGGCGATCACGGCCTTCGGGCGCTCGATCCGCAAAATATTGGCGAAGGCTGTGCTGTCAGAGGTCCACCGGTAAATGCGCACCTGTCGGCCCTTTTCTTCCAAAAGTGCCTTAGCCGCTTCCATACGCTCCCGCACGCCGTTGTCCCCGGGCAGACTGTCCAGCAGCAGCACCGTGCCGCCGAAGGGCACACCGTTCAGCGCCGCTTTCCCAAGCGCCTCGCCAAGGGCCTGATGATCCATACTGATAGAGGCATCGGCTCCCCACGCAGTCATATCGCTCTCCACCGTCACAAGGGTCGTCTTTCCTGCGGCGGCGGATACCGCCTCGCCCAGCGCCTCCCGGTCCGCCGGTATCAGCAGAATGGCCGGAGCCGCTCCCGACACCTCATGTTCCAGCAACTGCACCTGTTCAACGGCACTGTCGTCCTCCGCCGGGGTCAGGAAGCGCAACTCCACGTTCAGATCCTTGGCCGCCTGCTCCATGCCCTTTCGCATGGCGGAAACATTGCCGTCTCCATCCCGCAGAATAACGGACATTTCCAACAGGGCTGGCTGGTGATGCTTATCACTGGGAGCGAAGGCCAGCAGCCAGAACAGCACGCTCAATCCAATCAGGGGAAGCACCAGCTGCAATAATACTTTCCGGCTCATCGCTCCCCCTCCTTCCGGTACTTCCGGGCGTCCTCTTCCTCCAATACAGGCAGGCAGATCCGCACCACCGTCCCGTTATCCGGCTCGCTGCGGATAGTCAGGCCATAAGCGCTGCCAAAGGTCAGCTGGATCCGCTGGTGAACGTTGCGGAAGCCGATACCGGAGCCCTTTGCCTTCGGGACACTCACATCCCTTGTGGGCTTCAAAAGCTGCTCCACGATCTCCTCCGACATACCCGGCCCGTTGTCCTCCACCTCGATGACCACCGTTTCTCCCTCGCGGAAGGCCCGGATGTGGATCTCGCCGTCACCGTCGGCATACTCCATACCGTGATAGATAGCGTTTTCCAGAATCGGCTGGATGATGAGCTTGATGGTATACAGCTTCTCCACCCCCGGCTCCACGGAAATGTCGGCAGAGAACTTATTCTTATAGCGCATTTTCTGGATGGTCAGATAGTTCCGGGCATGCTCGATCTCGTCCCCGATGGGAATGATGTTGCTGCCCTTGCTGAGAGAGATCCGGAAAAACCGGGCCAGCGCCGTCAGCATGACCACAGCCTCCTGTGTCCGGCCGTTCTCCGTCATCCACACCACGCTGTCCAGGGTGTTGTACAGGAAATGGGGATTGATCTGGGATTGCAGCACGTCCAGCTCGCTGCGGCGCTTTTCCCCCTCCTGATGGAGAACATCCTCCATCAGGTGCCGCATGGTGGAGATCATGGATTGCACGGAATGGCTCAGATGTTCCACCTCATAGGGGCCGTCCACATTAAAGTCAACGGACTCCACGCCCTTTTCCAGCTCTCTCACCGCATGGTCCAGCTTTTTCATGGGTGCGGTGATCCACTCCGAAAGCCGCAGGTTCACAAATACCAGCAGGAAAATGGAGAAAGACACTATAAACAGGGCAAACAGCAAAAGCTGACTGTAATTGTCCCGCAGTGTCTCCGCCGGCACCACGCCTACCAGCTTCCAGCCGGTGTAGCCCACTGTTTTCACCGTTACCTGCCGGCGCTGGGACTGAAAGATCTCCGTATGCGTCCCGTCGGAATACCCGGCGGCCGTCAGGTTGTTTTCCTCCTGCAAGCCCGCATAGAGAAGCTGCTGACGAGGGTGGTAGATGATCTCTCCATTTCCGTCGATCAGGTAGAGATAACCCTGCCCGTCGAAAAAGGATACATCCTTGCAGATCTGCTCAATGCCGCTGAAGTTCATATCCACCAGCAGCACGCCGCTTTGGATCACGCCGCCCCGGGTCAACTCCACATGGCGGCTGAGGGACACCACCCAATGATACCGCGCGTCGGGGTCCTCAAACAGGTGCTGCACATGAGGCGTGGAAAAATGCAGGTTTTCAATGCGCTCCATGGCGGCGGTGAACCACCCCTCACGGCTGGGCGTCACACTGTTTTTCAATTCTGTCAGGGGCGTGGCGGAGATCAGCTCGCCGTTCCCATCAAACACCGCCAGAGACACCAGTACATCCCGGTCCTTGGCGTACAGCAGCTTCAAAGCATCACGCAGCTCCTGCGCCGTATCGCTCTGCTCCAGATCCGCGCTCTTGATGACCCGGTAGTACACCGTGTCGGATACCCGCATCATGTTCCGCAGATAGCTGTCCAGATTCCAGTTCACCTGTGCCAGCACACGCTGGCTGCTCTCCGCCGCCATCTCGTTGGCGGAGGAGGAAAAGCGCAGCAGCAGCGCCATCCCCAGAAACAGCATTCCAATCACGGCCACCGCCGTAAAGGCGATGGACAGGATCAACTGAATACTGGCATGGTGATACCGCGCTTTCCACCTTGCTTTAAAGCCGGAAGGTTTCTTATCCACAGGTGGCTCCTCTCTCCGTCCGTCACTTACCCTCGCTGCGGTACTTCGTCGGTGTCACGCCGAAATGCCGCTTGAACACATAGCTGAAATAGTTGGGGTCCTCATAGCCGCACCGCTGGGCGATGAGATACGTTTTCTCCTCTGTGCCGCGGATCGCTTCCGCAGCCGCCTCCATCCGCACCGTGGTAACATAGGCTGTGAAGCTGGTCCCCGTTTCCCGTTTGAACAGCGTGGAAAAATAGGTGGAACTTAAATGCAGATACGCGCACAGCTTTTCCACCGACAGGTCGCTCTCCGCGTAATGCTGCCGGATATACTCCTTGGCCGTTTCCACCGTCTGTCCCGCCGAATCCGTCTGACGGCGGCGGATCAGCGTGCGGAGCCGCAGATAGCGCTCCGCGCACCAGTCCTCCAGTTCCTCCAGACTGGGCAGCGCGGAGTCCTGAATGGGTAAGGAAAAGCCCGTGCCGAAAACCTCCTCCACGCCCACGCCGGAGCGCCGGGTCATTTTCATCAGGTGCGTCACCAGTTCCATAAGGAACAGGTTGTACTGTCCGGCGGAGGGGTTCGCCTCCCGGATCTTGCCCGCCAGAGCCGCCGCCGCGTCCCGGACCTCCTGTTCGCTGCCCAGCCTCACCGCCGCAGTCAATGTGCGCTCGTCCGCTTCCTCGAAGGTAAGCACCTGACCGCCGTCCGGCTCCAGGTCTCCGATGTAGATGACCTGTCCCCGGCCCACCATGGAACGGTATTCCAGCGCCGTTCTCGCTTCAGCTGCGGACCGCGCCATCCCGGAAAGCTCTTTGCAGGGTGCGCCCACGCCCACCGTCAGCGTCAGGCCCAGATAGGATGCCGCCAATGTACAGACCCGGTCCAGCACGCGGATCAGGTCATAGATGGTAAACGATTCTGTCAGGCTGACGATCACCGCTACCCAGTCGTTATACAGGGTGAGGCGGCACCGATCCGCCGTCAGGGATTCCTCCAGCAGCTTTTGGACGGACAATGTGGACAGGGCGTCTCTCCGGTCGCTGCCGATGTAGGCAAGGCCCACCGCCCATTCCTCGCCCTGAAGGTCGATGTCCAGACGCGCCGCCCGCTCCCGCTCCGTTCCCGGCTCGATGTGCCCGTCCAGCAGATTGGCGTAGAACAACTCCCGCAAAACAGGCAGGTTTTCCGTATAGCGGCTGCGGAGAAGCTCCACGTTCCGCCGTTCCGCCCGCTCCTGGTCCAGCTGGTCCTTCAGCCGCCGCAGCACGGCGGACAGCTCATCGGCGTTGATGGGCTTCAGGATGTACTCCACCACGTTCATCTGGATGGCCTGCTTGGCATACTCAAAGGCGTCAAAGCCGGAAAAGACCACGAACCGGGCCGCCGGGAGCCGGTCTGTCAAAATGCGGCACAGCTCCAGTCCATCCATAAACGGCATCTTGATATCCGTCAGGATCACGTCAGGCCGCAAACTCTCCGCCAGTTCCAAAGCGTCCTGACCGTTGGCGGCCTCCCCCACCAGAGAGAATCCCAGCCCCAGCCAGTCCATTTTCCGGCTAATACCCTCGCGGATATCCTCCTCGTCATCTACCAACAGCACCCGGTACAGTTCCATGGCTCCGACCTTCTTTCTTGTCTACGGCACCTCCGCCGCCCGGTCCTCCGGCTTTGCCGGATGGAAAAGCAGCGATCCGATAGCAGCCTCTTTTGCGGCTATTATACCACGAAGTGAAGCGAAGCGAAACGGTATGTCCATGTTTTTCGAGTTCAAGGGGTAGTCCGAACGTGAATTGGCTGGATTGCAGGAAGAACGGCGGTTTTTGCCGCCGTTTCGCCGCAAAAAGTTCCAGATAAAGCAAAGATGGCTCGCAAAGGCGGGCCATCTTTGTCGCAGATCATTTTTTCACAAGGTATTTCCGCATATCCAGCGCGCAGGCAAACAGGATGATAGCGCCCTTGATGAGGTATTGCAGATCCTGCGGCACGCCCACCATGGTCAGACCCACGAAGATCAGCCGCAGCATGACAACGCCAATGACGATGCCGCGGATCTTACCGATGCCGCCCACGAAGGACACGCCGCCGATGACGCAGCCCGCGATGGCGTCAAGCTCGTAGTTGATGCCGGTTGCAGTACCGACGGACTGGATACGGGCGCCCTCGAGGAAGGAGGCGATGCCGTACATCAGACCGGCGTACAGGAACACGCCCATGATGGTCTTCGTGACGGAGACGCCGGAGACCTCAGCCGCCTCGGCGTTGCCGCCGACGGCGAACATATTCTTGCCGAAGCGGGTCTTGTTCCAGACGAGCCACGTCAGAACGCCCAGCAGCAGGAAGATGATGACCAGATACGGCAGCTTGAAGCCGAAGATATCGACGGAGCCGGTCGCGAGCGCCAGATAGCGCTGGTCAAGGGAGGACAGCGCCTGCGTGGAGCCGGAGGGCTGGTTCTCGATGTAGATGCAGCACAGGCCGTAAGAGATCAGCTGCGTGCCGAGGGTGACGATGAAGGGGTGCATATGGAGCTTTGCCATGCCGAAGCCGTTGAACGCAGAGATAATCACTGCGATGGCCACGCAGGCGAGGAACGGCACGATCAGGGGCAGCGGCTCTGTGATGCTGGGATAGTATCTCGAAGCGAACGTGACCGACTGCAGCAAGGAGGCTGCGACAGCCGCGCAGAGGCCGAGCACACGGCCGACGTACGGGTCGGTACCGGCAAGGATGATGATGCCTGCGACGCCGTAGGCCAGAATACCCTTCGTGGAGGCCTGCTTCAGAATGGAGATCAGGTTGCCGACGGAAAGGAAGTTGGGCTTGATCGCAACGATCACAACAAGGAGCAGAAGAAGGATGATGTACAGTGCATATTTCAGCAGCGTATCCTTCAGCTTCTGCGGGTTCATTTTCTTAGAATTCGTCATTTTCTCAACCTCTTTATACATATTGCGCAGCCAGACGCATAATGGTTTCCTGCTCGTTTTCAATGCCGCCGAAGTCCTTGCCGCGTTCGAGGATACCGGCCATATGGCCGTTGCTCATGACAAGGATGCGGTCGCAGATCCCGATCAGCTCCGGCATTTCGGAAGAGACCATCATAACAGCCTTGCCCTGCTTGGCAAGCTGCAGGATCAATTCGTAAATCTCGTACTTGGCGCCGACGTCGATGCCGCGCGTCGGCTCGTCGAGGAACAGAAA
>OGGK01001848.1_pt1 | contig 12150 bp, 9 predicted proteins | sample 1571171 | NCBI WGS metagenome assembly OGGK01 (sample SAMEA2581958, study PRJEB24529) | metagenome | biome: Human gut stool | place: China | collected 2011 | reverse complement strand
AGCAAGGGCGATGTGGAGACCGTTGCCAGCGACCTGCGGGATGCCATCCAGTCTAAGCAGTGGATGTGCGGCTTCCCTGACAAGCTGGTGATCTTCACCTACGATCAGTATGTGGTGTCCCTGTACGGCGACGAGGAACTGGTGAACACCTTCCGCGACAAGTTCACCGCCACCTATTCCGACAGCACCATCGCTTATGACGAGGCGATCCTGTAACGTTTCCGCTTTTCTCACAGCGTCCGCACCGAATCGTGCGGACGCTGTGAAATTCAATTTTGGAGTTGCCCTATGCTGTTTTCCAGTATTCCGTTTCTCTATACCTTTTTACCCTGCGTCCTGATCCTGTACTTTCTGGTCCCCGGCTGCCTGAAAAATACAGTGCTGCTGCTCAGCAGTCTGTTCTTCTATGCGTGGGGCGAGCCTCGCTTCGTGGTGTTTATGGTCATCGCCATCGTACAGGGTTATGTATTCGGCCTGCTGGCTGAAAAATTCCGTGACCGACCCAAACGGGCCAAGCTGTGCCTGTGGGCCTCCGCCGTTGTCAGTCTGGGACTTTTGGGCTACTGCAAGTACGCCGACTTTTTCATCAGCGGCTTCAACACCCTCACCGGGCTGTCCCTCCCGCTGCTCCATGTGGCCCTGCCCATCGGCATCAGCTTTTACACCTTCCAAATTCTGAGCTACGTCATCGACGTATACCGGGGCGAAGTGACTGCCCAGCGGAATCTCATTGACCTTGCCGCGTATGTGGCCATGTTCCCCCAGCTCATCGCCGGGCCCATCGTCCGGTACGCGGACATCGCCCCCCAGTTGAAGCATCGCACCCACACGCTGGCCGATGCCGCCTACGGTGCCCGCCGCTTCATCCTCGGCCTTTCCAAAAAGGTACTGCTGGCCAATGTCCTCTATGAACTGATCTCCGCCTACAAAAGCGCCGCGAACGTCTCCGTCCTGTTCGTCTGGCTTTACGCCGCAGCCTACGTGCTGCACCTTTACTTCGACTTTTCCGGTTACAGCGATATGGCCATCGGTCTGGGCCGTATCTTCGGGTTCCATTTTATAGAAAACTTCAACTATCCCTACATCTCCGCCAGCGTCACGGAGTTCTGGCGGCGGTGGCACATGAGCCTGGGCAGTTGGTTCCGGGACTATGTATACATCCCGCTGGGCGGCAACCGGGTCTCCAAGGCCAAATGGTTCCGCAACATTTTCATCGTCTGGCTGCTGACGGGCCTGTGGCACGGTGCAGCATGGACCTTCATCCTGTGGGGACTGTTCTTCGCTGTGTTCCTGACGGCGGAAAAGCTCTGGTACGGTCAGGCGCTGGCCCAGACACGGTTTTTGAAGCATCTCTATGTTCTGCTGCTGATTGCAGTCAGCTTCGTTATCTTTGATGCCGCCAGTGTGTCGGGCGCCTTCCGTACCATCGCTTCCCTGTTCGGTCTGGGCGGTCTGCCCCGCTCCGACGCTCTGGCCCGCTATTATTTTGACAGCTACTCCGGCGTGTTCCTTGTAGCCATTGTGGGTGCCACGCCGCTGCCCGCCAAGATCGTCCGGCAGTTTTCCGAGGATGGCCCCGGCAAAAAGATCATGTCCGTTGTGGAGCCTGTAGTGCTGCTGGGCCTGCTGGCGGTGGTCACCGCCTATCTGGTGGACGGGTCCTTCAACCCATTCCTGTATTTCCGCTTTTAAAGGAGGTCCCGCCATGTTTGAAAAATGGAAAAACATCCTCACGGTGGGGCTCCTGTCCGCGTTTATTCTGGGTTTTGGCATCTGGGCGGCGGTCAAGCCCGCCGATGCGCTCTCCACCAGTGAACGCCGCCCGCTGGCCCAAATGCCGGAATTGTCCGCAAGCAGCTATCTCTCCGGCAAATTCATGTCCGGCTATGAGGATTACGCCACGGACCAGTTTCCTCTGCGGGAGCAGTTCCGCACCCTGAAAGCCCTGATGGGGCTGTATGTGTTCGGCCAGAAGGACAACAACGGCGTCTATCTGGCAGACGGCTCCGCCGCCAAGCTGGAATATCCCCTGAATGAAGGCTCCGTTGCCCACGCCGCCGACCGGTTCCGCTATCTCTACGAGACCCTCATGGCCGGAACCGACGCCAAGGTCTACCTCTCCGTGATCCCCGACAAGAATTATTTTCTGGCGGAGACCAACGGCTATCCCGCTCTGGACTATCAGGCCCTGACGGACGCTCTCCGGAAGCAGACGGAGTTCGCCGCGTATATCGACCTGTTCGGCACGCTGACCGCAGATGACTACTACCGCACCGATTCCCACTGGCGGCAGGAAAATCTGCTGACCACAGCGGATACGCTGGCCGCCGCCATGGGCGTCGCGCTGCCGGGCAGCCGCTATACAGAATGGACACTGGACCGGCCATATTACGGTGTGTATTACGGCTACGCCGCCCTGCCTATGGAGCCAGACCGGCTGACCTACCTCACCAGCGGCCTTCTGGACGCCTGCACGGTGTACAATTACGAGACCGGCAAGACCGGGCTCATATACGATCTGGCAAAAGGTGCCGGCAAGGACCCCTACGAGCTGTTCCTCTCCGGGTCCGTGTCGCTGCTGACCATCGAAAATCCCAATGCGGATACAGACCGGGAGCTGGTGATCTTCCGGGACTCCTTCGGCAGCTCTCTGGCCCCTCTGCTGGTCCCCGGCTATGCCAAGGTGACGCTGGCGGACATCCGCTACCTTCCCAGCAGCCAGATGGGAAAGTACCTGACCTTCACCGATCAGGATGTACTGTTCCTTTACAGCGCCCCGGTGCTGAACAACAGTGAAACTCTGAAATAAGCCGCAAAGCGTCTGCCGGAAATGGCAGGCGCTTTGGACTTTTCTACGGAAATAAGGCAGTTTCCTTTTTTATCTTGTACTTTTGAAAGAAATCATATATAATAATAGCCTGATAATTATGCTCCGGAAGTGCGCTCTGCGTCGGAGCAGCGGAAAGGAAGGTTATCCTATGCTGAAATTTCATTCGGAACAGGGCGAGATCTCCGTCTCCAGCGCTGTTTTTTCCAACATTACCGGCATGGCTGCCACCAACTGCTTCGGTGTGAAGGGCATGGCCTACCGCTCCATGACGGACGGTCTGGTCCATCTGCTGCGGCGGGAGGCCATGAGCAAGGGCGTCAACGTGATCTATAACGAGGACGAATCCATTTCCATTGAGCTCCACATCATCGTGGAAAACGGCGTCAACATTCCCGCAGTGTGCCGCTCCATCATGAACGAGGTACGCTACGTGGTGAATAAGAACACCGGTGCGGAGGTCCGCGCTGTGGATGTGTTCGTAGATTCCATGATCCTGTGAGGAGGACAGCAGAAGAATGAGTAAAGAAATCACCGGCGCGCTTTTCAAGCAGATGATCCTGCACGGGGCCGCCGCTATCACGGCCCAGAAGCAAGCCATCAACGATTTAAATGTATTCCCCGTGCCGGACGGTGACACGGGCACCAATATGTCCATGACCATCGCCACCGCTGCCGAGGCACTGCGCAAGGCCGCTCCCGCCTCCGTGGGGCAGGCATCCTCCGTCACCGCCTCCGCTCTGCTTCAGGGTGCCCGGGGCAACTCCGGCGTCATCCTCTCCCTGCTGTTCCGGGGCCTTTCCAAGGCTCTGAAGGGCATGGAGACCGCTGATGCCGCCGCCTTCGCCGCCGCCATGCAGGAAGGTGTGGCCGCCGCTTATAAGGCCGTTATGAAGCCCGCCGAGGGCACGGTGCTGACGGTTTCCCGCCTCGCTGCCAAGCGGGCCGTGGACACCGCCGCCGAGGGTGCCGATGTGGAGGCCACCCTGGCCGCCGCCATTGAAGAGGGCTACGACGCCCTGGCCCAGACCACGGACATGAACCCGGTGCTGAAAAAGGCCGGCGTGGTGGACGCCGGCGGCAAGGGCTACCTGCTGATCCTGGAGGGTATGCTGGCGGAGCTCCGCGGCGAGCCCATTCCCGAAAATGCGGAGGAGCCTGAGACGCACAAGGAAAAGGCCGACTTCAACGCCATGGCGCAGGAGGAGATCACCTTCACCTTCGACACCGTGTATGTGGTGCGCAAGGCCCGGGAGGACATCGACCTCATGCCCCTACGGGCTTACCTCAGCAGCATCGGCGACAGTCTGGTCATCGGTGAGGATGACGAGACCTTCAAGGTCCACGTTCATACCGACATTCCCGGCGCAGCCCTGACGGAATCCCAGAAATACGGCACGCTGGAGCTGGCGAAGATCGAGAATATGCGCTCTCAGGCCGACGCGCTGGCCGCCGGCCAGACCGCCCAGAGCACTGATGATCTGGACGCCATTGAGGAAGAACTGGAAAACGGAGAAAGCGGTCACAAGGTGGCGGCTCCCGAAAAAGCCGTGGGCTTCCTGGCTATCTGCGCCGGCGACGGCCTGGCTGCCGTGTTCCGGGACCTGGGCTGCGACGCCGTGGTTTCCGGCGGTCAGACCATGAACCCCTCCACGGAGAGTATTCTGGCCGGGATCGATCAGGTCCCCGCTGAGACCGTGTTTGTTCTGCCCAACAACGGCAACATCATTATGGCCGCTCAGCAGTGCCAGGGCCTGACGGAGAAAAACGTGGTGGTCATCCCCAGCAAGACTGTTCCCCAGGGCATCACCGCCATGATGAACGTAGACCCGGAGGCGGAGGTCGCATCTATTACGGAGGCCATGACTGAAGCGCTGTCCACCGTCACCACCTCCCAGATCACCTATGCCGCCCGGGATTCCGATTTCGATGGCTTCGAGATCCATCAGGGCGACTATCTGGCCTTGAAGGAGGGCAAGCTGTTCGGCACCGACACCCAGCTGGACGCTCTGCTGGAAAAGCTGGCGGAGGAAGGGAAGGACTCCTCCTTCATCTCCCTCTATTATGGTGAGGACGTCACTGAGGACGCCGCCCAAGCTGCCGGTGCCCGGTTCCAGGCCGTCTGCCCCGACGCGGAGATCAGCGTGCTCTCCGGCGGTCAGCCTGTATACTACTATATCATTTCCTTTGAATAATCCATCAATTACAAACAGGGAAGTCCATCGGACTGCCCTGTTCTTGACAAAAGGAGAACATCATGCTGTTTTTGTGCTATCCCAAATGCTCCACCTGCCAGAAGGCCAAGGCCTGGCTGGAGGAACGGGGCATTTCCTATGATCTGCGGGATATCAAGCAGAACAACCCCACCGTTGAGGAGCTGACCGCGTGGTATCAGAAAAGTGGTTTGCCCCTGAAAAAGTTTTTCAACACCAGCGGTCTGCAATACAAGGCCCTCGGTCTGAAGGAGAAGCTGCCCGCCATGAGCGAGGCGGAGCAGCTCGCTCTGCTGGCCACCGACGGGATGCTGGTGAAGCGCCCTCTGCTGGTGGGGGAGGACTTCGTTCTCACCGGCTTCCGCGCCGCAGAATGGGAAGCGAGACTGGGATGATCCAGACGATCGACTTCGCCCCACTGGACGGCATCACCAAAATCGTGTCCCGTCAGGTGTGGAGCCAGTTTTTCGGCGGCGTAGACCGCTATTTCATTCCCTTCTTCTCCCCTACCCCTCACCATCTGATGACGCCCAGGGATCTCCGTGAGGTGGACTATATCCACAACGCCAATCTCCCCTCGGTGCCTCAGGTGATGACGAAAAATGCCGACGATTTTCTCTGGGCCTGCGACGTCCTCAAGGACATGGGCTACACGGAGGTCAATCTGAATCTGGGCTGTCCCTCCGGCACCGTTACCGCCAAGGGCAAGGGCTCCGGGTTTCTGGCCCATCCGAACGAGCTGGCCGCCTTTTTCGATGAGGTGTTTTCCAAAAATCCACTGCCGGTATCCGTCAAGACCCGGCTGGGCTATGAGACGCCGGAGGAATTTGCCGCTCTGCTGGACCTCTACAACCGCTATCCCATCGCCTGTCTCACCGTCCACCCCCGTGTGCGGAAGGAAAAATACCGGGGGCCTGTCCATCTGGACGTATTTGCCGATGCGCTGGCAAACAGCCGAAATCCCGTGTGCTACAACGGCGATCTGCGGACAGTGGGCGAGGTCCGGGCCTTGGAGGGCCGGTTCCCGGAGGTCACGCATGTGATGATCGGCCGGGGACTGGTAGCAGACCCAGCGCTGGCCCGGAAGCTCCGGGGCGGCAAGGGCACCGACCGAGAGGAACTGACAGATTTTCTGGCCGCGCTGTATCAGGGCTATACGGACTTCTATCAGGGGCAGGTCCCCACTGCCGCCCAGCGGATGCGGGAGGTGTGGTTCTACCTGATTCACCTGTTTGATGACGCGGAAAAGCTGAATAAGCAGCTTCGCCGGTTCCGCACTCCGGCGGAATATGAACGGATCCAGGCAGAAATTCTGGCCTCCTGTCCGATTCGGTCTAACGTTCAGGGGGATCTGATCTAAGCACAAAACTTCATGCATGAGCAGCGCGCCACGAACATGTACAAATGCCAGTGCGTGAAGTTTTCGTGCATCATTTCCGGTTGCCCCGCAGGGGCGAGGAAAAGGCACATTTCTTATTTTGCTATGCTTTTGCATAGCAAAAAACTTCTCCAGTCAAACTGGAGAAGTTTTTTGTTGAAATACCGTTATTTCAAATGAGCCTCCGCGGCGGTCAGGATATTCCGCATGAGCATAGCCCGAGTCATGGGGCCAACACCGCCGGGAACCGGGGTAATGTAGGACGCCTTCGGCTCCACGGCGGCAAAATCCACATCCCCGCAGAGCTTTCCGGCCTCGTTCCGGTTCATGGCCACGTCAATGACCACTGCGCCATCCTTCACCATGTCGACGGTAACGCAATTCACCTTTCCAACGGCGGATACTAAAATATCCGCCTGCCGGGTGATGTCCGCCAAGTCCGGCGTTTTGGAATGGCACAGCGTCACGGTGCCGTCCGCCTGAGTCAGCAGCGCCGCCATGGGTTTGCCCACGATATTGCTGCGGCCCAGCACCACACACCGCTTTCCCGCCGGGGAAATGCCATATTCCCGCAGCATTTCCATAACTCCCGCCGGAGTACAGGGCTGGAACACCGGATCGCCGATGTTCAGCCGCCCCACGTTGTAGGGGTGGAAGCAGTCCACATCCTTTTCCGGGGCGATGGCGGCGATCACCGCCGCCTCCTCCAAGGGCTCGGGCAGGGGCAGCTGCACCAGAATACCGTCCACCGCCGGGTCACGATTCAGTTTTTCAATGAGGTCCAGCAGTTCCCGCTGGGTGGTCTCCGCCGGGAGCCGGTAGGGAAAGCTGCGGATGCCGCACTCTCCACAGTCCGCTTCCTTACCCCGGACATAGACCTGCGAGGCGGGGTCCTCCCCTACCAGCACCACCGCCAGCCCCGGCTGACGGGGCAGCTTGGCGGCTTTCTCCGCTACCTGGGCCTTTACCTTGGCCGCAAGGGTCTTTCCGTCAATTCTCGTTGCCATGTGTCTCTCCCTTTTTTGGCTCTTCCGCCTGCGTTTCCGTATCCGGAACGGTCTCGGCGTTAGGGGGCTCCACAGCCTCCGTTTCCAACGGGTCCGCCGCTTCTCCCTCCGTAGGCACTTCGTTCATAAGGGTCTCCGCCAACACGGCGTCCTCCGCTTCTGCAGCGGCCAGACGCGCTTTTTCTGCCGCCACCTGATGGACCCACAGGCTCTCCGGCGACCGCTTCTTGATGCGGATGTTATAGAACAGCATAAAGGCTGCCACCGCCACCATCACAATACTCAGCGCCTGAGACACCCGGATTCTCTGTCCGAACAGCTCCCAGTTGAAGAGGTACAGGCTGTCGGTCCGCAGGCCCTCGATCCAGCTGCGGCCCAGGCCGTACCACAGGAAATAGAACCAGGTGTTCTCCCCGTCGAACCGACGGCCCTTGGACACGATGAACAGGATCAGCAGCAGGCCAATCAGATTCCAGAAGCTCTCATAGAAAAAGGTAGGATGGACCTCGATGCTGGTATACTGGCTGACCCACAGCTTCATCCGCCAGGGCAGGGTAGTCTCCCCGCCGAAAGCCTCCCGATTGATGAAATTGGCCCACCGGCCGATGATCTGGCCTAACAGCAGGCCCATCACCGCTACATCGCCCATGGCAAAAAACGGAAGCTTATGGCGCTTTGTGTAGACTAACGCTACCAATACACCTGCGATCACCGCGCCGTAAATAGCCAGTCCGCCGTCCCAGATCCGGAACATGGCACCCCAATCCAGGCTGCCGTCCGTATTCCGGTAAAGGTCCAGATAGAACAGAACATAATAAAACCGGGCGCCGATGATGCAGCAAGGCACCGCCCAGAGCACCATGTCCATAATGTTGTCCTCAGTCAGACCATAGTGTTTGGCCTGCTTCATGCAGAGATACAGCCCCGCCAGCATGGCAAATGCCAGAATGATCCCGTACCAGTAGATCCCGTGGCCGATATGGATGGCCACCGGGTCAATGTTCAATTCCCAATCCCCGAACAGGCCGGGGAAGCTGATGGGCATGTTTTTCAGTGCGCTCACAACAGGTTCTTCCTTTCGGCGGCAAAGAGTTTACCCCGCCGCATATGTTTTCTGCAAGAGACCCAACGGGCCTTTTCGTCTCTTCCCAAAGACTTATTGTTTCGGCACGATCCGGCTGAGGACCATCCGTTCCGCCGTGACATTGGTTTTCAGGAACGCCGCAACGTCCTCCGGCGTGATGGATTCAAATACCTCCGGGAAGCGGAGGGGATCATAGCCGTGGAAGTAGCCCTCCGTCAAGGTCACAGCGATGTTCTCAAAGGAGTTCAGTCCCCGGAGATTGGCGCCGAAGGACGCCTTGCGGATTCGCCGGAAGTAGTCTTCGTCCACGCCCTCCGCCGCGATGCGGGCAGCCTCCCGCAGGATGGCGTCGGTGACGGCATTGGCATCCTTGCTGTCGCCGCCGGCGTAGAGATAAGCCACGCCGGGCATCATCTCAAAGGCACCGCCGAAGCTGGGGTTGATGAGGCCCTGCTCATAAAGCCGCTGATACAGCGCGCTGGACTCGCCCATCAGAATATCGCTGGCCATATCCCCCAGAATGCTGGCTCGCATATAATCGTCCCCCTCCGCCGCCGGAGCGCACTTGAAGCCCGCCAAAAACTGCGGCGCGGAGACCTCCATTTCCAGAACAGTCTCCTTCTCCGCCACGGTCTCCGGCTCCGTGCCGTAATCCCGCTCAATGATGGGGCCGCTGAGCTTGGGCAGCACCCGGTTGGCCAGATCGATCACATGGACCGGGTCCACGTCGCCCACCACCGTCAAAATCATGTTGGCCGGGGTATAAAATGCCTTATGGCAGTCATACAGCGTGTCCGCAGTGATTTCGGCAATGCTCTCCACTGTACCGGCAATGCTGGTGCGGGCCGCATGGCGATGATACATGGCCCGCAGCATCCGGGTGTAGATCTGCCAGTCGGGGTTGTCCTCGATCATGCGGATCTCCTGACCGATGATGCCCTGCTCCTTGGCAACGCTCTCGTCGGTGAAATAGGGAATGGACACAAAGGACAGCAGGATCCGCAGGTTTTCCTCAAAATGCTCCGTGGAATCGAAATAGTAGGCCGTCATGGCGTTGGAGGTGAAGGCGTTGGGCTCCGCGCCGTTTTTCGCCAGCTCCTGCAAGGCGTTGCCCTCCCGGGTGTCGAACATCTTGTGCTCCAGATAATGGGCGATGCCCGCCGGGGTGTTCAGCCACTGCCCGTCCAGACAGAACCGGGTATCCATACCGCCGTAGCGGGTGGAGAAAAAGGCGTACTTTTTGGCGTAGCCGGGCTTAGGCACCACGCAGACCTCCAGCCCGTTGGTCAGCCGTTCCCGGCAGACTGCCTCGCCGATCCGCTCATAAAAAGTCTCTTTCACGCTTCCCCCTCCTTCCCCTTCAGGAAATACACCGTATCCAGCTTCACGGTGCTCATGGCCCGGCAAATCCGTTCCGCTGTCATGTCCTGAATGGCACGGGCCAGGTCCGCCGGGGTCTCATGCTGCCCTGTGGCAGCCTGTCCCAGATAAAAGTTTTCCAGCTTGCCCTGAGAATCGCCAACGGTTGCATAGTTGTTCAGCAGCGTGGAGCGGGCGCCTTCCAGCTCCCAGTCCTCCAGCTCACCCTTCTGAACCGCCTCCAACTGGGCCATGATCTCATCGTAAGCCCGCTGATAGTTCTGGAACTCAATGCCGGAGGACACGGTGATGAGGCCCTTCTGCCGGTGGTAGAGGGAGGACGCGTAATAGCAGAGGGACAGCTTCTCCCGGACGTTCAAAAACAGCTTGGAGTTGCTGGAGCCGCCGAAGAGGGTATTACCCATCAGCAGAGCGGGCATATCGTCACTGCCGCAGGAAAAACCCATGCCCAGCTTGCCCTGGGTCACGTCCAGCACATCCTCCACATGCTGCACGGATTCCCGGCAGACGTGGGGTGCCGCCGTGGAGATCACCCGGACCTCCTCACGGGGCAGGGTGGCAAATGCCGCCGCCAACGCCTGCTTTACCCGTTCCAGATCGGCGCTGCCGCTGTATATGATCTCCAGCGGCGCCGTGGAGATCAGATCCCGGTACTGGGTATAGACCTTCAGCGCTTGCAGCTTGTCCACCGTCTCCTCGTCGCCCAGACGGGGCACGGCGTAGGCCTCTCCGTCGCACAACGCCCGCAGCAGACGGCTGTCCGCCCAATCCCGCTTATCGTTGATGAGAGACCGGATGGCCTCCAGCAGATTGGTCTTTTCGCTTTCAAAATACTCCGGCACAAACCGGCCGTGGTAGGTGACAGGATCGCAGATCAGCTCGCCCAGCAGCGCCGCCGCCGGTTCCAGCAGCCGTTCGCCGTCGGGAGCGTACCGATCGTCAATAAAGCTGGCCACAAAGCCCACGCACTGGTTTTCGCCTTTTTTTCGCACTGTGTAGTCGATGGAGGCATCGTAGAGGTTGTCCATCTTTGCGGAAAGCGCTCCCATATCGGGACAGCTTACCGTACCCCGCCGCAGCACCGCCGCCAGCAATGCGTTGGCTCCCGCCGTCTCCCGCCGCAGGGGCGTGACGAACTGTGCGGAAAGCAGACTGGTTTTGAATTTTCTCGCCGGCAGATAGGTCAGGTGGACGCCCTCTGCCAGCCGGATGCGTGTCGCTTCCAAATCATCAACTCCTTATGGACCGCGCAGGCAGCCCGTTCAATGTCAATACAGAGTTTATTATATGTCAAATATATGAATAATTCAAACCTTTTTCTGTGGGCCTCTCCATCATTTTTGCCACTGTGCGCAAAAAGCGGAAAAACCGGCGGTCTCCCGCCAGTTTTTCCGCATAAAACGATTCTTTTTTATTCCAGCACCCGCAGGAGATTTTCCGATGCGATGGCCTGCCGCTCCGCCTCCGAAAAGCCGATCCGTTCCAGCTCAAAAATGAAATTCTGAGCCTGACCGCAGTCCTCCATGCCCTCGCACCCCTCATAACCGGGGCCGAAATACTCGCAGAAGTCAAAGCCGCAGGCAACGTGTTCCGGCCCCATCACCTCCGCCATGTGGGCGGCATGACGGGCCAGCATAGCCGCCGTCTGCTGCCGGGGCTCCTTATGTACAAAGTCGTGGGACACATTGACCCCCACCACACCGCCGGTATCCCGGATGGCGCGAAGCTGCTCATCCGTCAGGTTCCGGCGAACATCGCACAAGGCCCGGCAGTTGGAGTGGGAGGCGATCACCGGCCCCTCCGCCAGATCCATAATATCCCAAAAGCTGCGGTCACTGGTGTGGGATACATCCGGCAGGATGTTCAGCCGCTGCATCCGGCGGACCGCCTCCCGCCCCAGCTCCGTCAGGCCCTTGTCCGGGTCGCCGCCGGCACCGCAGGCCAGCAGGTTTTCCTCGTTCCACGTCAGCATCCCCATTCGGACACCCCACTGTGCATACTGTTCCAGCCGCTCCAGCCGGTCGCCCACCGGTTCCATGCCCTCCACGCTCAAAAAGGCGAACAGCTTGCCCTCCGCTTGCGCTTTCCGGGCCTCCGCCGCCGTCCGTACCAGTGCCAGCCAGGGGCACTCTGCCAGCTCCTCCCGAGCGCAGGCCATCATCTCCTCCGTCCGCCGCCAGCCGTCCCAGTCCGGATGGGCGGCCCAGATGGAGTCCTGTTCCACCGTTGTCCAGATGGAAAGACCCAGGTTACTGTAGAAT
>OGGK01001844.1_pt1 | contig 12190 bp, 5 predicted proteins | sample 1571171 | NCBI WGS metagenome assembly OGGK01 (sample SAMEA2581958, study PRJEB24529) | metagenome | biome: Human gut stool | place: China | collected 2011 | reverse complement strand
TCCCTAAGAAAAATCACCTATATTTGCAAATTTGTAATAAAAAAATAATATAACACAAAATTATTCAAAAAGTGTTATATCCCTAGGCATACAGACGATAATATACAGTTTGGCATATTTGACTAAATTATATAAATATATGAAAATTATTTTATAAAAGGTAGTTTGAGAGGAGAAAGTATAATGAAAAAAAATAAAAAATCGATTGCAATAATGATTATTGTATCAATTTTTTCTTTTGTATTATTTTTTACATTGGCATTGGTTACAACGGAATTTTACAAAGTAAGTACAAGAAAAAGTGTAGGGCCAGTTAATAATGGTAATAGTAAAGTAAAAATTGAGTATGTAACAAATGCTAATGAAACATTAGGCGAAGATACTATTTATGGAAATACAGGTGAATGGTATGAAACATCAAGAAAACATTTTGAAAACTATGATAGATATGATGATGAACCATTAAATAAAAAAGGTTTTTTTACAGATGATGAAACTGTAGTAGTTTATAAATATATAAAATCAGATTATATAACGTCAAAAGTAAAAAATGATAATGAAGTTTTTATAGATATAGCAAATCAAAAAAATATAAGAGAACTTGACATGAAAATAAAATCTGTAGTAACAACCGATGAAGGTGTTACACCACTTAAAAATACAGAGTTTATTGTAAAAAAAGAATCGGATATTATAAAAACAGGAAAAACAGATAATAATGGAGAGCTATATGTAGGAACAATAACTGTAAAAGATGAAATAGAAACTACATATTTAATAGAAGAACAATCTGTTGAAGGTGATTATATTAAGGAAGTAAATCAACCTTTTTCTGTAAAACTTATAAAAAAGTGGAATGATCAAAATTCAAAATATGATGTGTCATTACAATATGATAAAAATATTAAAGGATTAGATATTTCTTTAGACGATAGCGAAATGGCAATAACAGTAAACCATAAGAAAAATGAGGAAATTTCAACTACTGATTTAGGTCTACAATATTTTGTAAAAAGTATTGATAGTGTAGATGCAAACAGAAATCCACATATTAATATTGAAGAAAATGGAAATATATCACTTTTAAAAGAAACTGAAACTTTAAAGTGTGAAAATAATCAAAAAATATTATGTGAAATTAGATTATATAATTTAGATAATACAGATACTTTAGGAAAAAGCATTAAAGTAAAAATTCCAAATGGATTAAAATTTAATAAAGATGATTCTGTAAATTCAATTTGGAAGATGTATAAAAATACTGAAAGTGGAGTTTTAGTTGAAACAGAAAATTGTGATGAAGCTAATTACTTAATTTCAGACAAATTGTCACAAGTAAAAATAAACGGTTTTGATAAAACATCATCTAAAGATGCAAATTATAAATCTGTTGAAGTTAGTTTTATTGTTAATGAAGGTAATTTAGGAACAGAAAGAAATATTAATACTACAGCAGAAATAGTTGATAATGTAAATGATGTAAATAAAAATAATGATAAAGATGAAGAAAATTTATATGTAAAATATTTTGATTTACAAATAGAAAAATATATTGAAAGTATTGAAGTAAATGTTGATGGTGAAAGTAAAACACAAAATATTGGATTTGATAAAAAGAATCAAATTACCAAAATTGATGTTCCTTCAAGTAAATTAGATAAAACAAAGTTAAATATAACATATGGAATAAAAGTAACCAATATTGGCGAAATTGCAGGTATACCACTAGAAATTACAGATTATATACCAGATGGACTTACTTTTGATAGCTCTAAAAATGAAAATTGGTATAAAGAAAATGATTGTATTAAAACTACAATTTTAAATAACAAAAAATTACAACCTGGAGAAAGTGAAACTATAACTGTAATTTTAGATTGGAATTTAAATAAATCATCAATCGGCGAAAAAATAAATAATGCTGAAATATCACTATATTATAATGATAGCAATTCAAAAGATGTAACAGATGATAATAAAGATTCAAAAAGTGTAATTGTAACTGTTAAAACAGGAGCTGTAACATATACAATAACTATACTTACAGTTTTATGTGTGGCAACAATTGTTACTTATACAATAAAGAAAAATAGAAAAGGAGGAGTGGGAAAGCATGATAAATAAAAAAGCAATATTAAAAATAATATTTTTAACTAGCATTGTATTTTTACTAAGCATAATTTTCCGCTCTGAAAATGCAAAAGCTGCAACAGCAACTTCAAAGGTGAATGGAGTAACTTGGACATATACATATACTACAGGTGGAACTGAAGCAACAAATGTATATACAACAACAAGGTATTTAAGAGGAGAGCTTGTTATTCCTGAAAAACTAGATGGATATACAGTAACTAGTATTGGAAATGGAAGTGTTACAATAGTAAATGGTTCTACAAGTTCTTATAGAAATAATGGAAATAGTTCAATAACAAAAGTTGTAATACCATCAGGAGTAAAAAAAATAAATAAAGGAACATTCTATAAATTTACAGCTTTAAAAGAAATAAGTGGTATGGAAAATGTTACTGAAATTGGAAATGAAGCCTTTTGCGATAATTCTGCTTTAACAAAAATAACATTACCTAACTCTGTTCAAAAAATAGGAACATGGGCTTTTTACGGATGTTACAGAGCTATCGGTGATTTAATAATACCAGAAAGCGTAGAAGAGCTATCAAATGGTGCATTTAGAGGATGTACAGGTCTTAATGGTAATTTAGTAATTAATAGTTCAAAATTAGTATCTATTCCTAATTATACATTTAGTGGATGCAAAAATTTAAAAATAAAATTACCAAGTACGATAAAAAGTGTAGGTTCATATGCATTTGATGGTCAAAAAGACATTTGGGTTGATGATGTTGAAGGTAACATATCATTTGCTTCGAATTTTGGAGCAAATAATCCACCTTTTGTACATTATAAAGGATGCAAACATAAAATAACTTTTAATTTATTAGAAGGAATTAAAGTCGTTGATGCAGATACTAATGAAGAAATAACATCAGGTGAGTATGAGTGTGGAAGTAATAGAAATTTAAAAGTAGTAGTAGAAAATGGATATACATATAATAATCTTATTATTGAAAAAAGAATGCAAGGTGATTATACAAATTCAGATGATGTATCTAGCAAAATTGATGGAACAACATTTTCAATAAATAATTTATTAAGAGCTACAACTATTACTACAAGAAATTTAAATAATGGGTTAGATTTAAGTTTAAGAACATATATTAATTCAATAAATGGTAACGAATTAGAAGTTAGTAGAGCTCCTAGAATACTTCTTTCTACTGTTTCACCAAGATATTTGCATACAAAAGATCCATTAGTTGTAAATACAAATGACGAAATTTTATATAAAGTTAAAATATATAACGAAGGAAAGACAGCCGGTAGTGCAGATAAAATAACTGTACATTTACCAGAAGGCTTAGAATTTATAAAAGATAATGAAAATAATGTTAAATATAATTGGACAATATCTGATAACGGAAAAACTATAACAACAGAATATTACAAAAATAGTAACATTTTAGGTTACACAGGAATTGGACTTCCAGATTCAAAAACATTAGAAATTGTATGCAAAGTAACAGCTAGTAAAAGTAAGGATAAGTCAATTAGATTAACAAATATTGCAGAAATATCTGCACAAAGTGCTGAAGATGCAGATTCTGTTCCAAATAATGCTGTAATATCAGATTTAGAAAATTATAAAAAGGATGATGCATTAAATTCAAATTCTGCATCATATATAGAAGGTCAAGAAGATGACGATGATTTTGAAAATGTAGTAGTTTTAAGGGAAATACCAGTTACATATTCAATAAAAATTTCTAAAGTAGATAATAAAACACTAGAGCTATTGGATGGAGCTAAGTTTAATTTATTAGATGAAGAAGGAAATATTTTACAAACTAAAGTAACTGTTCAAAATGGTACATTAACATTTGCTCCAATTACAACATATGGAGCTGGAACAGATACATATTATATTTCAGAAATTGAAACACCAGAAGGGTATAAAGCAATTATTGAAGATAAAATAAAAGTTGAAGTAATAAAAACAATATTAGATCCTATAACTGAATCTTATGATATAAAGGTAGTATGTGATTTATTAGAAACATATGTAAATACAACAATTGATGAATCATCAGTAATACCAATATATACAAAACAGCAATTAAAAAAATTAGGTAATGATGAAATAATTAATATAAATGGTACTTCATACGAATTTTCTAAAGATAAAAATTATAGATTGATGAGTGATATTGATTTATCTAATGAAGAATGGGAACCAATAAAAAATAATTTAACAGGTATATTTGATGGAAATAATCATTCAATAACTGGTTTAACTATAACAGATAAAACCAATAAAGAAATAGGTCTATTTGCAAACTTTTCTGGAATTATTGAAAATTTAAAATTAGATGATGTAAACATTAATATTGATATTTCAAACGAAATTGATAAAATAAATGCATCTGTAACAGATTCAGAAGAGCAAGAAAAACAAATTGATAATCTTGTAAACTCATATAAAGTTGGTGGCTTAATAGGTAATATGCAAGGTGGTGCTATATTAAATACTACTGTTAATGGTACAATAAAATCTACTTCAAGTAATGTGGGTGGTTTTGTTGGATATGGACAAACAGGTTATATGACAATAATTAAAAATTCTGTTAATAATAGCACTGTAGAAACATCATATTACAATGCAGGAGGATTTATAGGAGCGTCATATTCTGCATTAACAATTAAAGATTGTAATAATACAGGAGCAATAACTGCAGGTAAATACAATTCAGCTGGATTTGCAGGTTATGTGGAATCTGATGGGTATACATCAAAAAGTGTACAAACAAAATATGATAAAACAACCAATACTATAGATGTGGTTATTGGTAATGCAAAAAAAGATGGATATTATACAATAACTTTACGAAAAGTTGATTCAGAAGATGCAAATAAATTATTAGATGGAAGTAAATTTACAGTATATGATGAAAACAAAAATATAATATCTGGGTTAGAAAATTTAGAGCTAACAAATGGATCAATAACATTAGACAAGATTAAAATAGAAAACAGTGAAAAAGATACATATTATTTAAAAGAAGTTTCAGCACCAGATGGATATCAAATAATTGAAGATTATATAAAAGTTCAATTAAATAAAAATTGGGATGGAGTAAATTCTAAATATATTATTTCTGTTAATGATGAATTAAATAATACTCAAAACGGAGATAATACACAAACTTCACAAGCAAAATCTAATACTGGAATAAAATATGATAAACCTGATGATGTTGTTTATCCTGTAAATAAAGCTTCAATAGTAAATTGTACAAATAGTGGAAATATAACATCAAATATTGGAAATGCTTCAGGATTTATTGCAAAATCTAAATGTATTGTAAATATTTCTAATTGTAAAAATGAAGAAAATACTACAATAGTTTCTGCAAATCATTCAGCTGGATTTATATCAGAAGCAGAAGAAAAAGATGAAAATACTATACTAGAGCTAAATAATTGTAATAATTATGCAACTATAAATATTATAAGTATACAAGATAAAACAATGACTTTAAGTAAAGATGCAAGTGGTATTGTAAGTTATACAAAAGCAAAAACAAGAATTATAAATTCAAATAATAATGGAAATATCAATGCAGAAGCAGGTGAAAAAGGTACATCTGCAGGTATAATTGCAAATGCTGAAAATGAAGTAATAATTAATGAATGTAATAATAAAGGCGAAATACTAGCAAAAGAAGATGCATCAGGAATATTAGCAAAATCAATAAATAGAAATAAAAAAGTTACAATTAAATTATCAACTAATACAGGAAAAATAAGCGGTGAAGGTAATGTTTCAGGAATTGCATCTACAATAAGTAATGAAAAAATTGTTATTGAAGATTGTAAAAATAATAATTCAACGATTATTGAAAAGTGTAATGATACTGGGTTAGGTGTGTCAGCCGGAATTTTAGCATTAACTTCATCAGATGTAATATTAAAAAATTGCTCAGTTGAACAAACTTCAATGCAAAATAATGCGTCAGAAACAATTGCAGGAATTTTAGGATATGCAGGTGGTATACAGTTAAATGGTAAATCTGAAAGTCCAGTAAATGTTGAAATATATGATTGTTCAGCAAAAGATTTAACTATAAATAGTGATTCTCAAAGAAAATCTGCAATTGCAGGTAAAATAATTGATATATTTAATGGTGGAATAAAAAATACAGTTATAAAAGGTTGCACAGCAGAAAATATTAAATTTGAAGGACAAAAATATAATGTTTCAACAACAATGATTGTTGGTGAAATGGATGAGGTTACAAATGTTTTAATAGAAGATTGTATTGCTAAGAATTCAACAATACAAGTAGTAGATAATAATTATTACCCTAATAGACAAGAAACAGGTATGATTGCTGGTATTATAATGACAAATTCACAAGATTTAGGCGAAATAAACATTAACAATTGTAATGTTGAGAACATAAATATTGATAATAATGCAGGTGGTCATGTTGCAGGTATTATTGGATACATAGAAGGTGGCAAACCAACTGGTGTAAATATTAAAAATTGTAATGTAAACAATACAAGTTTAAGTGCCAGAAATAATGGACAATTAGATGTTTCTGCAATAGTTGGATCTGCAATACGTGTTGGAGATATTAATTTTAACAATTGTAAATCAGAAAATAATATATTTAATTCAAAAGGATATAATAATTCATATGCAACACAAGCTGGTCTTGTAGGATTTGCATCAACACAAACAGCAAATTTTGAAAATTGCGATGTAAAAAATACATCTTTAACAACATATGGCGGAAAAATTGCTGGACTTGTTGGAGGAATTATTTCATCTGAATATACCGATGATTTTATTATTAATTTTGAAAAATGTAATGTAATTGATACAACAATGAACGGAAGAACAGATGAAAATGGAGTTTATGGTGCAAATGAAGCAGGAGGTCTTGTTGCCCTTGTTGATGAAGCAGGTGTTAAAATAAAAGACTGCGAAATAAAATCAACTGATGCAAACAATAAACTAAATATATCAGGAAACTACTATATTGGAGGTGTTGTTGGTTTCGCAAAAAGAGGTGTAATTCTTGAAAATGTTAAAGCATCTAATTTAAATATTAAGAGCACAGGTAATAATTTAGTTGCTGGTGGTATTGCTCATGCAAGCGGAAAAGTTGTTGCTAAAGAATGTATTTTAAATAATATAGATATAGCAAATAATAATAGAACTTCAGGATTTATGGCATATAATGCAAGTTTTTCAGAAAGCACAAATATTGAAAATTGCGAATTTTCAAATATTAATATAAATGTAACAGATTCATATGTAACAGGTGGAATAGTTGCTGTTACTGAAAATAGTGTATATTCTAGTAATTCAAAATATAACAATATTAAAATAACAGCTGGAGAAGGTGATAACGCATCTATAGGTGGAATTGCATGTATTACTAAAAATGAATTTAAAATGAAACAAGATGCAATAAGCAATATAACAGTTATAAATAATCGTAGTGCAGAGCATACATCTGGAGTTGTTGCAATAGGGGTATTAGATTTAGAAAATACAAATATTTCAAACATTACTATTGAAGGAAAACAACATGTTTCTGGTGTGTTTGGCACAGGAGATATAAAAATTAATAATGACGAAAATGCAAAATCTACAATAAAGAATATTAATGTAACATCAAATTCAACAAGAGATGATACAAATGCTTCTGCTGTAGTTGCAATTGCAGATAGAAGTGGTGGAATAAAAAATATTGATTTAATTGAGTTCTCAGTTATTAATAAAGGTAATGAAGGTAGAAGTGCAGCCATAGCATCAAATGGTACTGTAAATATAAGCAATTGTAATGTATCAAATGGTGAAGTTAAAAATACTGGAAATGAAATGAGTTCTAGTTTAGCACATGCTGGTGGTATAACAGGTGTTTATAGTGGAAATGTAAATAATTGTACTATAACTAATGTAGATGTAAAATCAGCAAGTGGATATGTTGGAGGTATTTCTGGTGGAAGCAATGGAAATATTTCAAATTGTACTGTAAATGATAGTACAGTTAATTGTTCTGCAACAGGTTTTGTTGGTGGAATTGTAGGACATGAACATAGTAATATTTCAATAAAAAAATCTGATGTAAATAATTCAAAAATTTCAAATGTATCTGGTAATATAGGTGGAATTGCTGGATATGCTAGCGGAAAAATTGAACAATCAAATTTAACTAAATCAACAGTATCTACAACTGGAACAAGTTCATTTGGATTAGGTGGAATTGTAGGACAAGGATATAATATAGGAAATAATCACACAGAAATAATAAATTGTAATGTAACAGATTCAAAACTATCAGGAAATGTAGCAGTAGGAGGAATTGCAGGAGCTGCAGTACCAACTATAACAGGCTGTAAGGTAATAGGAACAAATGATGTTTCTGTATTATCAGACAATTTAGAAACAAATAAACAGATAGAAATGGTTGACAGTAGTAATACTGAAAAACAAGATTCATTACAAAGTAGTAATCAAAAAACAGAAGCAGATAATACTGAAAAGAATAATAGTGAGAATGTAGCTAAAGACGAAGAAAAAAATACTGAAGATTCAAAAACAGTTGAAGAAGAAACGAAAGATAATAATAGTGAAGAAACAAAAGAAAATTCAAATCAAAACAATGTAGCGGATTTAGTATCAACACAAACAATTACAAAACAAGAAGACAATAATAAGGTCGTATTAAGTGATACAGATGAAATAGATGATAAAATTGTAAATGATGAAACAGAAAATAATACAACAAATAAAGAAGATAAAAAAGCAAACCAAGATAATTCGATAACCGAAGAAGAAAAAGACGATAATAAAAATAATGAAGAAATAGATGATAAAACAAATGAAGCAAAAGTTGATGAAAATATAGATAAAGATGAAGAGAGAACTAAACAGAAAAATTCAAAATTAAATGCAAGTAAAACAGCAAAATCAAATGAAGTAAAAAATCAAGAAAGTAATGGAACAGAAAAAGAATATTCAACAACAATATCTGGAGTTGCATATATCGGTGGAATAATAGGATATGGAGGTCAATTATCTGGAGCATCATATTTACCTGTTACAATAACAGATTGTGCAATACAAAATATTAAAGTTGAAGGAACTCATGCAGTAAATGAGGCAATAGGTGAAAAATCTTATTATAGTGGTTATGCTGGAACTCTTATTGATCAAATAATAAACTTTGTTAATACTAATTCGACAATAATATCAAAAGAGCAAAATCCATAAAATAAAAAAGATAAAACTATCAATAATAAAATTTGATAGTTTTATCTTTTTTACCATCATCAATTTTTCAAAATTATTTATTTAAAGAATATACGAAGTGCTGAAAATTTTGAATATTTTTCTATTTTATTTGGAACAAATTTATTATAATTGTACTTTTTAAAGCGTAAATCAAAAATAACAGCAATTAACAGGTAGAATGAATTAGATAAAGTCCATACTAATGGTAAAATATATAATGTTAAATTATTATTAAATATTTTTAAAGCTGATATAATAAATCCTGCAAAGTTTAAAATAAAAAATATTAAATGGAATAGCAATACTTTAAAATTTAATTTACTCATTTTATTATTTGTAACTCCCTTTGGTGTAACATCAAATTTTGTATCATGGAATCCTAAAAATTCTTTTGTTACTGCAGGTGCAAGTATTGGAGTTAAAATTGTTTCATATATTGTATTCCAAGTTGAAGATCTTTTATTGTGCTCTAAGAAGTCTATCGCAAAACGTTTTAGTAAATAACATGGGAACCATAAACAAATAAATGTTGTTATATTACAATTTATAACAGTAATTCCAAATAAACTAAATAATAAAGGGGCAATTAAGTATATTAATCTACGTAATCCAAAATACCAATAGGAAACACATGAATAATATTCCAATTTTTGTTTTATAGAAAGACCTTTACATGAAAATATTTTATATTTTTTTGACATTTGAACACATCCTCTAGCCCAGCGAGAACGTTGCTTGGCAAAACCTGTAAAATCTGTAACTGAATTTCCATATGCAGTAATATTATTTAAGGCAATACCTTTATAACCTGCATTTTCAATCAACATACCTGTTGCAATATCTTCAGAAATTGTACCTGTTGCAAAACCATTAATCTTATTTAAAGCAGCTCTTGATACAACTGCATTAGTGCCACAAAAGACTACAGAATTTGTTTTATTTTTTTCAATTTGTAAAGTATTATAAAAATATTCCTGTTCAAAAGGAATGTTGTTTTCTAAGTGAAATCTGTATTGAAATATATCTGGATTTTTAAAGCTTTGTGGAAATTGAACAAATCCTATTTTTTTATTTGAATTAGATAAAAAATATGGAAGTGCAATTTCTAAAAAATTAGGAGTTGGACACATATCTGCATCAAAAAATACTATATATGGTGAAGAGGTATGTTTTAGTGCATTATTATAATTACCTGCTTTTGCTTCTTTGTTCGATAATCTTGTTATATAATTTACATTCATATTTTCACATAATTTTTTTATATTTGCTCTATTACCATCGTCACAAACATAAATATGTAGTTTGGCTTTATCTGGATAATCAATATTTTTACAGCATGTAATAGTGTTTATTAGTAAAGATTCATGTTCATTTAATGTTGCAATAAAAACATCAACATCTGGACATTCGGATAATTTATTTACAGTGGTGAATGAATAAGATTTAGTGGTATTTCTTAGAATATTGAAGTAATAAATAAAAAAATCAAATGCTTCCCATAATTCTGTAATTAGTACAAGTATTCCTAAAAATAAACTAAGATAATCCATGTTAATTGGTAAAGTAAATAGAATTCTATAAATTATATAGATGAAAGTTAGTGCAAATGATATAAAATAAATAGTTTGTTTAAATAAATTCTTTTGTTTCATATTTTGTCTCCTTTAATAAATTATATAAAAATATAATAAAAAAGAATAAGCATAAGAGGTTATTATAGATATAATTAAAAAAAATAATAAAGTCAAGTAAAAAAATTAAATTATGATTGACTGATAGACATAAAAATGCTACAATATATTGTATAAAGCAGGAAGGAGGCTTTGTAATGCACAGATCGAAAAAGTGCACTGGTGCTCAACTTGCACTTCGGAATAATATTTTTGGTTTAACAGACAAAAAGGATTATTCTGAGATGTCAAAATTTGCCATACAAGTTGAGTTGGCAGAGATACTCCCAGATATTTTAGCGATGGGAGATCAAAGTGAAATTTTATGTCGTATGCAGAATATACCATTAGACAGGTATCCAAATTTCCAAAAGGAATTTGATATAAGCGGTAATAGCTGTATCTGCATAAAGAAAATTTCAAAATCTGCAGAGAATTTAAGGACTGCAATTCGTATGACAGTTGAAACACAAACAGGAAAGTTTGTGATTGGTCAAGGAATTGCGTATCAAGAAGGCAAACTTGAAAAAAAGTTCAGTGATTATTTAAATAGATTTGCTGAACAGTTCTTGAATTCTTAAGTCAAACAAGGGAAAAGGAAAATTTTTTTCCTTTCCCCTTGTGCTTTTTTATAAAGAATATATAAATATTTATTGTTAACCACTTGCAAATTCAATATATTTATGGTAGAATAGCTTTTGTTAAAATAAAATAGCAAGAGGAGGTGCAACATAAATGCCAAATATCAAATCAGCAATCAAACGTGTTTCAGTTATCGAAAAGAAAACTGCAAGAAACAACATGATTAAATCAGGATATAAATCAGCTGTTAAAAAATTTGAACAATCTTTAGAAAACAATAATGCAGAAGAGACAAAAATATTATTCTCAGAAGCAACTAAAAAAATAGATCAAGCTGGTACAAAAGGTGTTTTAACAAAAAACACAGCAGCTAGAAAAAAATCAAACTTATCAAAAAAATTAAATGCAGCTAATGCGTAATGAGTTAAAAAATTGTGCACAGTTTTTTAACAATAAAAGAGCATAGGCTCTTTTTTTTTACTTTATAATAAGTCCTTATCTTTTGTCTGGAGTAATTAAAAAAGATATATGTGCGAAATTTATATATTTT
>OGGK01001835.1_pt1 | contig 12271 bp, 9 predicted proteins | sample 1571171 | NCBI WGS metagenome assembly OGGK01 (sample SAMEA2581958, study PRJEB24529) | metagenome | biome: Human gut stool | place: China | collected 2011 | reverse complement strand
GTTACAAATACCTCTGCACCGAGGATGATGACTACAAGTATTATCAGACCCTTGGTTTGAAACTTATCCATAGAGGATTTTTCGGACAATATAATTATGGGGTACCGTTGAAGGAGTTGGAGGTGTAATGTAGATTTCTTTATGAAGGAGAGGGAATCCTCTCCTTTTTATTTCCTTTTCATTTTTTTGCTACAATATTTATTATTCCTTCCCATTCTGTTCTTCATACCATTTTAGCACCTCTTTTTCTTGTTTTATACACTCTTTTTCAAATGTCTCTGCAATATTATTTAATACTCTAATTTCTGATTCATCAAACATGTCATTCGACTCTATATAAGTAAATTGATTATTGATTTTAATTCTAGAAATATAAGCTCCACCCTTGAATGGCACATTAAAATACTTTTCCGTTTTACTTAATAAATCATTATAATATGTTTCCCCTATTACCATATCTGAATGTAATGGCTTCACCTCTGAACAATAATGAAAACAACCGGCAATATATACTTGCGGAATTTTTATTGATGACATTATAATTGCTACTGCAATTCTATCTGTAAATGATAATAAATGTATTTGCGCCAAAATATCATTAATTTTATTCCTATCTATTATTTGCCAATGAATAATATTATAAACTGCTTCATTTTGTTTTTCTTGAGACATCAGCCATTCTTTATAATCTTGATAAATTTCTGTTTGTTTGTATAATTCAATATTTTCAAGACCAATATATTTATCAACAAATTCTTTTGAATATGGTTCTGTCATAAAATCGCCGGAACGTGTCATTAATTCTGCATCCATTAATATAATAGGCAATGGATCTATTGCTAAGCGATATACGGCAACAGCTCCAATTGCAACTTTAAGAGTTTTTTCGAAGTCAGCAACAATCTTATTATAAATTTTCTCTTCTCGATGATCAGACCAAGACAATCGTTGTGTGGTATAAAAAGAGAAAAAGCCTTGTTTGTGTACATACTTATTCGTCTTTTTCTGGATAGCATGAATATTGTCAAAAAAAGTAGACATTTTGGTTCGGATTTCTTTAAAAACAGGTTCATGCTCTCGTAAGAAATTAGCCATTTTCCCCGATTCAAAGCCTGGTTCTAATTTCTTCCATTCATTCATCTTTTCCGGATTTGCAGTTAAATACAGAGTCCCAATTGAAATTTCTATAGATTGACGTAATGAATAAAATGCGGCATCAAAAAAACCTTCTTGAAAAAGGTATATTGAATTAGCTATCATCTGAGATGCTTCATCAAAAAATCTATTTGACCCAAAAGCATTGATTAAACCAGTCTCAGCCCATCTGATATTATCAATATCCCAAAGATATTCAGACGCATTTGGCAAAACGAATTTTCGAACTTTCCAAACTCCAGTCTCAAAATCCTCATGCAAATTCTCTAATGTATGTAGCTCCATTTTCGTAAGTAAACCCAGTTTTTATTAATAAACACAACTATACCATCTTACAAAGATAATAAAACATAGTATTTCTATATACAATATTGAACTAATTCGCAATTTATATTGCAAATAGTCTTATTGAAATGATGAAAAATAGATAGGCTTTCTTATCTTTGCATGGAACGAAAGAAAATCCTTATGGAAAAAGAAAAAGACATAAACCGTATCAAGGTTGTGCTTGTGGAGAAGAAGCGGACCAACAAATGGTTGGCCGAACAATTGGGCAAGGACCCTGCCACGGTATCAAAGTGGTGTACAAACACATCACAACCCGGACTAGAAACACTGCTGGAGATAGCACGTGTTCTGGATGTAGATATTAAAGAACTGCTGAACTCTACACGTGACGATGTTCAGTTAGTCAGAATTCAAAAACAGTAAAGCCAAGTAATGTTATGAACAGTAATGATAGAGCCAATCTCATAAAACGTATCAACACTTTAGAGGGACTGACCGACAAGGAGCGTAGTGCCCTGTTAGGCCTGCTGCGAGAAAATAAAACTTATGGTTTAGTATGGGAAGATAAGCCGGAGGACGTAGAAGAACGTCTTCGCGATGAACTGCCTATCTTGACAGAGGTGCCGGAACGTGCTATTATTAGTGAAGATAAAGATGCTCCTAACCATATTCTGATTGAGGGAGACAATCTGGAGGCCCTCGCTACTTTGGCTTATACACATGAAGGAAAAATTGATGTAATATATATAGATCCTCCGTACAATACAGGAAATAAGGATTTTATATATAATGATAGTTATGTGGATAAGGAGGATTCTTATCGACACTCCAAATGGTTGTCGTTTATGGGTCGCCGTTTGAAAATAGCTAAGAAGCTGTTATCTGACCGTGGAGTAATTTTTATTTCAATAGATGATAATGAACAGGCTCAGCTAAAAATGCTTTGTGATGAGATCTTACATAACATAGATTTTGTTGCAACAATACCTTGGCGTAAAAGAACTGCGAAATCGGATGTACCACATTATCTATCACAGGACTATGAATGGATATTATGTTTTGCTAATAAAAAATTTTTAGCAGGTCTTCAGAAAGAAACACGTAAATATTATACAAGTTCAGATTTTCCTAATAGACCATGGAGAATACATGACTTAACAAAACAAACAACAGCATTAGAAAGACCTAATAGTTTTTTTACTATAATTAATCCTATAACCAAAGAAGAATTTCCAGCTAATCCTAATAGGACTTGGGCTATAACTGAAGAAACATTTAAAAGATATTACAAAGAGAATCGTATTGTATTCCCAGGTGATTACGATTTCCTTAAAATATCTAAACCTGTACTTCGTTATTGGAAAGAAGATGATATAGCTAAATCTGGAGATAGATTTGGATATACAAGTGTAAGCTCATATATGGGTGATAGTGTTGGTATGACTCAAGATGGGACTAAAGATATTACAAATATTTTTGGTGAAAAGGCTTTTGGATATCCAAAGCCCCTTTCATTAATAAAATATCTTTTAAATATTAGTTTACCTCATTTGAACTCTATTACAATTCTTGACTTCTTCGCAGGCAGCGGAACAACTCTTCACGCCACTATGCAATTGAATGTAGAAGATGGAGGCCATCGCCAATGTATTCTTGTTACTAATAATGAAAACAATATATGTGAAGAAGTTACATACGAACGAAACAGACGAGTGATTCAAGGTTATACAAACTCAAAAGGTGAAGAAGTAGCTGGTTTAACAAAGAATAATCTCCGTTACTACCGTACCGGATTTGTTGGTCGTAGTCGCTCGATGCAGAATATGCGAAAACTGGTAAATCTTGCTACAGATATGCTTTGTATCAAGGAAAACCTCTATACGGAACAGAATTCTTTTGGAGGGCAAAAAACCTATAAAGGTGTCTTCCGTTATTTCGATGATGGAAAAAAACAGATGCTTATTATTTATCGTGAAGAAGCTATCGATGAACTGGTTGATATTATCTATGATATGGACATATCTCAACCAATAAAGGTTTATGTGTTCTCACCCAGTGAAGACCCATGGGAAGGTTCGTTTGATGATGTCAGCGACAAGGTGGAGCTATGCGCTCTGCCACAAGCCATATACAATACTTACCGCAGAATCCTGCCCAAGAAAAAGGATGCAGTAGTCATGCCGGAAGAAGATGCGCTGGCAACCACTGAAGAAGAGGAAGAGCAGTTTAATGGAATGTTGAACTTTGAATACGATGAGGAAGCATAAACATATATCAGATAGAAACATGATATGTGGTTTAAGTTATTCGAAAATTTCAAATAACTGCTTCTGGAAAAAGGCAACTCCATAATAAACACTTAAAATAAAAAAAGGAATAATGAAAAATATACCATACCAGCAGAACGCTATCAATGAACTGACAGATAAAACGATCCGTCTGTTAAACCTCGGTGGAAAACGACATAAAATTGTGTTTGAAGCACCAACCGGTGCGGGAAAAACGGTAATGACCTGTCAAGCTTTGGCAAATATAACCGATGAATTGATAGAACGTGGTGACAGCCGTTATCAGGAAGTTGCCTATATCTGGTTTGCACCTCGTAAGCTGCACCTGCAAAGTTATGCCAGCCTAAAGAATGTCTTTGGTGAAACAAGGAAGCTTCGGCCTGTAATATTTGACGAGATTGACCAAAGTGAAGGCATACAACCCGGAGAAATATTGTTTGTCAATTGGGAAAGTGTAAACAAAGAAAGTAATGTTATGGTACGCGAAAGCGAAAGCTTTGCTTCTTTGTATGAAATTGCACGACGAACACAAGAGGAATACGATTTGCCCATTGTTGCCATCATAGATGAGGAACACATGTTCTGGTCAAAGACGGCTGATAAATCGGCAGCAGTGCTAGAACGTATCAATCCGGCTGTGGAACTGCGTATTTCGGCCACTCCAAAAACACTTCATCCTGATGAGAAAGTAAAAGTTTACCGACAGGATGTTATTGCAGCTGAAATGATTAAGAAAGAAGTCGTACTGAATCCGGATATAGAACTAGATTTCAGCGAAGAACGTACGCTGAACGAAAATCTGATTAAGGCAGCATTGGCAAAACGTAATCAGTTGGCAGAACTTTATCAGGAATTGGGTGTTAAAATCAATCCCCTATTACTTATCCAGCTGCCCAACGATGTGAAGGAATCTATGACGTCGGAAGATCAGGCTATAGCAGAACAGGTGAAGACTTATTTGGAAGCCATTTGTGGAATAACAGCCGAAAATGGATTATTGGCCGTATGGCTTGCCAACGAAAAAGAGAATCTCGCCGGACTGGAACGTCCCGATAATATGACACAAGTATTGCTATTTAAAGAAGCGATCGCTTTAGGTTGGGACTGCCCTCGTGCAGCTGTTCTGTTGATCTTCAGAAAATTGCAAAGCGACCAGTTTACGATACAAACCGTAGGACGTATTCTGAGAATGCAGGAACAGAAACATTATCCGAAAGAACAGCTTAATATCGGTTATGTTTATACCGACATTGCGAAAGATAAAATTCAGATTGTCACAGCCGATTCCGACTATATCTTGAAAAATACGATTACGGCATGCAGACGTGAAAATCTTGAAAATGTATCTCTACCGGCTTACTATTCAGAACGCCCTAATGTGGAACGAAATTATTTAGGACCCGACTTCAAAAAAACATTGTATGAAGTGGCTGATGAATTCTGGAAACTGGAAAGAGGTGCTGGATTGTTTTCTATCGCGGAATTGGCCGCCTTAAGAAATGATAATGATGAATTTACTCCGTTGCCGGAAAGTGATGACGATTTAGTAAATGAAAACAGAAGGCGGGTAAAGAATTCAATTCGTTTGGATGTCAAGACAATCAATGTAGAGATTCCAAAAGATGTGCACTTCCAGAATGAAGAACAGATATTGAAGGTAGATCAAGTGCGCTTTGCCCGTAAAGCATCTGAAATAGACCGTGTATTTATGGCATATATAAGCGGTAAGGGACATCAATTTGAAAGTAAAGGTAGAGCTGATAAAATAGCCAACTACCTGCTTGAAATGCTCGCCGACTATTTTGGAATCTTCGATACTGATGCAAAGAAGGTCGTTCTTTATTATGATAACAGGCCCAAATTTGACCGTTTACTGGACACGGCCTTAGAAACATACGCCCGTAAAAGAGAACGGGCTAAGAAAAGATCTGCGGCAGCCAGAGAATTAAAACAATACAACTGGGAAGTTCCGGAAGAAAGAGTCTATGACAGTGAAACGAATCATATTGAGACTGCAAAAAATCATGCTTTGCTGCCATTCGTACAACTGAACGAAGCTTCTAATCCGGAGAAGGAATTTGTGAAATATTTGGAAGAACATTCACAATGGATTGACTGGTGGTATAAGAATGGGGATAAAGGAAAACAACATTACGCCATTGCATACGGAAAATCTTTATTTTATGTTGATTTTGTTATCCGTATGAAGAATGGACATGTATATCTTTTCGATACGAAAAGTGCTGGAAGTGATGTAACTGCTCCGGAGAAACATAATGCCTTGTTGCAATATATCCAGGAATATTCAACTAAAGATACACCTCTTTATGGAGGAGTTATCATTCAAGATGGAAGTAACTGGCTATATTCCAAACTACCGATTGAGAATACAACTGATTTGTTAAACTGGGATGCTTTTTATCCTGAAAACGCATAAAGATTATGGCTAAAGGTATAGATCCGAAATTTGTTCACTACGGTATTCGCAAAGATGATTTAGCTATGATAGAAGCAATCTGTGAAGCGGAAGGTGTAGATTTTGACTGGTTAAGTGAAGATATTCTGAAGGCCTATCATGCCAAGAAGGTTGACGTGATAGAAATGAGTGATAATGAAACGGAAGACATCATCCGTAATGCAATCCAAAAAATACGCCAATAAATACGATTATGCTGATACAGAGAATTAAAATAAGCAATTATAAGACTTACTTGTCACTTGATCTGGATTTGACAGTCGATGACGATCGCCCGATTATTCTGATTGGCGGTGCAAATGGTGGCGGTAAGACTACTTTATTTGAGGCCATAAGCGGAGCTCTTTATGGTTTGAAAATTGAGAACAAAGAGCATTTCATGGAATTGCTCAATCAGGGAGCCTTAAACACAGCCAAACCTGAGATTTCCTTACAGATAACATTTGTAGGGAAAGTACTCGGTCAGCAACAGAAGTACATATTAAAGCGTGTTTATCAGTTAAATCCGCAAGGAAAGCCATTGGAAAGCGTATCGCTGAACATGAACGGGAATATGTATGTTTACGGTACGATGACTGCTCCCAAAGACCGGGTAAAAGCAGAACAAGAAATCAATAAAATCATAAAAGCCAATCTGCCTCAGGAACTAAGTCAGTATTTCCTGTTTGATGCAATGCAATCGAGTGAACTGCTGAAGAAAAATGTATTTGCCCAAACCATTCGTGATAATTTTGAGAATGTATTGGGCTTCAAAAAGTACCTTCAGTTAAAGCGTGCCGCTGAAAAGCTACAACAGGAATGGGCTCAACAACGTCTTGAAGCAGAAAAAGAAGCCCAGGAATATAATGAATTATGCGCACAAAAAGACAAGCTGACCGCAGACTTAAATACGTGTATAGCGGAACAAGATACAAAATATAAGTATCTTGCGTCGGTAGAAGTGGAATATAAACGGGCAAAAGACGGTGCCCAGGAAGCTTCCGCCCTTAACAAAAAGATACAGGAGCTTGCCAGTAAAATTGACGATATTGTAAAACGTGCAGCAACTTATGCAGAGGACTTGAAAGCATTTGTTGACAATATAGAAATTGATTTATTCTTACCTAAATTAGCTTCGAACCTGGCACAAGAAATCAATAATATCCTGCACATAAAGGAACAGCTTCAGAAAGAGAATACAGGTGCCTATCCGTTGGAAACATTGAAAGATGTGACAAACAAAATTATAACTTACTTAAAAGATTTGTCACTGTGCAGTGAATCTGTGGATGAAGAACAGGTTGTATCTCATATTGTAGCTATCCAAAATAGCACTAATAAAGAAGATCCTTTTGGTTATCTTGACGAAGCGGAAGTAACCGCTTTATCTAATTTGGTAAAACGAACTGGCTCTAATCAGTTCATTGCACTTGACCGCCAGCGCCAGGAACTGGAGATTCAACTTTCGACGTTGGATAACTTACGTTCTCAAAAACAGACCTTGGAACAAACGCAAGCTGGTGGTAACGAATATCTAATTCAAAATTATGAAGCCGCTCAAAAACAGATAGAGAAACTGAAAAGTCAGGAAGCGACACTGAAAGCAGACATTCAACGTCTTGAGAAACGGATTCATCAGTTTGATGTACAAATCCAGCAAGAACCTGATATTAAATTTGATACTTTGGTCAAGCTTAAACCTCTGTTTGAAAAGATTGCAGACAGTTTACTGAAGAAGAAAAAAGCCCAGATTGAAAGTGAAATGCAGCAGCAACTCAACAAGTTACTGGTTTCATATAAAGGTCATGTAGCCAAAGTTGAGTTATCCGACAGCATTGAACAATTCAATATAAAACTCTATCATACTGCCGGAAATGAGATTTCATTGAATCAGCTTAATGCTGCATCCAAACAAATCTTTATCCAAGTTTTATTAAAAGTATTGCGAAACCTGGGAGATTATAATCCACCTGTAATGATTGATACAGTAATGGGTGTTCTTGATAATGAAAGTCGTGATGCCTTGATGGAAGAATATTTTCCACAATTGGCAGAACAAACTATTTTGCTTTGTACGACCTCTGAAATCAGAACAGACAGCGACTACATCAAACTGGAACCGTTTATTTCCAAAACCTATACACTTCATCGCAATGTAGAAGCACAGAATACTACGGTTGAAGACGGTTATTTTGGTTTAACTCTTAATCAGTAAAAGAAATGAGCATCATAAATTTTTCAAATACGCGCCAGATGGAAGGATTGTTTGATGCAATCAATCCAATCAAGGAACTGATTGAATCAAAAATCAATCTTTCCAGAACGGCTGATCGGGAGAAACGTATAAACTTGAATCAGAATAAAGTAATGCGTATCTGCTTCATCGTGGGACTAAGCTTGCCTACAAAGCGTTCCATAGATGATTACAAGGACATACAATTGTCTGTGTCATCCATAAGAATTACTCCCAGTTTTTTCACAATGCACGATTTAAGCACCTTATATTCGGCATTGTTAAAACTAAGATATGCAGACTTGAACATTGATTGGACTCAAAACGCTACTCTTTCTCGAATTATCGCAGCAGAAATGCTTCGTGGACGTGACTATCTGATGTCTGACAACAATCTGGATTCCTTCTTATACGCAATGAACAACAAAGTAGCCATGGCAAAAGATATTCCAGTCCTGAATCTTCTGATTGGTAACTATGGCGATGAAGAAATGGAAGCGACTTTGGATATAAACAGTCGTTCCATTACCAACTCACAGATTATCATTGCGGGAGCTACAGGATCTGGAAAGACCAATTTGCTGGCTGTTTTGATTCAGCAATTCAGAATGTTATCCACAGAATCACAATATCCTGTGAACTTCCTTTTGTTTGATTACAAAGGAGAGTTCAGCGATATACAGAATAATCATTGGTTATCTCTCTTCGACGTGGATCGTTCTTGTATTCTGGATCCATTGACACAGCCATTGCCTTTTACTCCATTTAAGGATTTCACTGGGCGTTCTATCAATGAAATCAACCTGTACTCTACTGAAATGTCTTCAGCCTTATGCTCTATAGACCGAGTAAGTGCGAGTGCCAACATGAACAACCGCCTTAGTGAAGCTATTGTAGAAGCCTATAAATCAACAAATGGAGCCCCTATTTCATTTGAATTAATGCTGAAATGCTATCAATCACGAATGAAAGATGCAAATAATGATGATAGTATTTCTTCTGTTCTGAAACAATTGGTTAATGCGCACATCTTTGAATCAGAAGATAAAGTTTCCTTGATTGATGACAGCTACATCATCAAGATGGACGGATATCCCAAAGATGGACCTATAGCCAAAGCTATTGTATATTTCTTGATGTCCAAACTTAATAACATTTATGAGTTACTGGATAAGCAAGCAGTAAATGATGAAGTAGTACAAATACGTCATTTCTCTATTATTGATGAAGCTCACTATATGCTTGACTTTGACAATCGCCCCCTGCGTAATCTAATTGCAGTAGGACGAAATAAAGGTCTGAGTATTATCCTTGCCACTCAGAATATGAGTAGCTTCAAATCAAAGGGGTTTGATTTTTATGCCAATGCTCAGTATCCTCTGATTATGAAGCAGCAGACTATTGACGATAAGGTCATCAAAGACTTGTTTGGCGTGAGTGGTCAGGAACTTCAAGAAATCAGGACAGCAATAGCAGGGCTTCAAAAAGGTGAATTGATTATTAAAGACCAGATGGCTTTTGCTCTTGGCATGGGAAATAAGTATAAGAAAATTAATGTAACACACTTGATATAAACAATTTAATTTAAGAGTATAAAATGTGGTCAGATAATGAAACAACGCAAGATTTGCTTGGCTATCAGGTCCATGCAGATTTACTCAAAAAAATAATTTTGAATGATGATATGTTACCCATTTCCATAGGGGTATTTGGAAATTGGGGATCTGGAAAAAGTAGTTTGATGCTATTGCTTCAAAAGTCCTTGCATGAATGGGAAAAATCTCAACATGAAAAGGATTGTAAGATTATACTTCAAGTGTATTTTAATAGTTGGCAGTTTGAAAGCTATGACTCAACAAAACTGACAATGATAGAAAGTATATTAGAAGCACTTGACAAAGATATTAATAAGCGAAAAGATGTATTTGAACGGGTAGATGATTTGCTCGAGCGAATCAACTTTTTGAAAGCAGGCGTATTTATCTTGAAGAAAGCCTATGAAAATCTCACTCCTGATTGGCTGAAGAAATGGTTGCCAACAAAGGAAGACCTTGATAAGATAACAAACAAGGATAAATACAACAATCTACTTAAAGATGTAGCAAAAGGTAATACATCAAAATTTATCGCAACATTCAGAGAACTCTTTGAAGAATTGGTTGACGATATGGGATATAAGGCTGTTGTTGTCTATATTGATGATTTGGATAGATGTGAACCCAAAAGAATTATTGGTTGCCTGGAGGCCGTCAAGTTATTTGTAAATGTAAGGAAAACCGCATTTATCATTGGTGCAGATGAACGTATTATTGAATATGCTATTAGTCAGCATTATCCTATTCAAATGAAGAAAGAAGATATATCCAGTCCATTTTCAGACTATTTGGAAAAACTCATTCAGCTACCATACAAACTACCACGTTTGTCTGACAACGAGCAAGAGACTTATATCACACTTCTTCTATGCAAAAATCATTTAAATGATATCTACTTTAATGAAATACATCAGAAATATTTGGAGTTCAGAAAAACAGACAAGCATTCCAAATATAATATAGATGACATCAAAGCAAATATTTCCAAAGATAAAAAAATTGATTTTCATGCAGTAGAATATCGTTTACCAACTGTACCTCTTATTAAGCGTTTTTTAAATGGTAATCCACGACAACTAAAACGTTTTCTAAATACCTTATATGTACGTCAAGAGTTAGCTGAGGTAGCAGGTTTTACAGATATACGCCCTGAAGTATTAACCAAACTAATGGTATTGGAGTACAACACACTGTACAATTCTCGTTTTGAAGAACTTTATAAACTTCAAAATGCAAATGGAGGTGTTTTGCCATTGGATGATGTTGAGCAAGAAGCAAAAACTGAAAATGGTATTCAAAATCCACAATGGAAAGACAACTGGTCGTCAGATTATTTGAGGCAATGGTTAAGCTCAGATCCGTCATTAAAAGATATAAATTTACAAAACTACTTCTGGATAGCACGAGATGCTTTGAAAAATGAAAAACCAATAGCTTCGTTGGTTACAAACAAAGTCATGCTGTTATTCCGAAGATTATGTACCTTGCAAACAAACAGTATGATGAAGCGAGATTTGCCTGGAATTATTAATGCTTGCGATGATTCAGAAAAAGACATGATTATTCACTTGATTAATGATAACCTAAGAAAAGATCCAAAGTCAGAAAATTGTTGGAGAATACTTAATTGCGATGAGAATAATTTATTATTTGGTGACAAAATAGACAGATTAAAATTATTATTCAGTAATATAAAGACCGAAGATATAGAAACAAAAGCGGATATATTTTTTGTTAGAATGCTTTCATTAAGCAATGAGATACATAATTATATAAATAGTTTGCCAAAAGCGAACCCTTTAACAAAAGCTATCGAACGAAAAATTCAAAAATAATAAATATGGGTACATCACAATCACATAATTTGAAATCTTCGCCTAATTGGTCTGCAGCAAAACGAGCCATGACGAGTCTAGCAAATGGAACAGACAATAAGCCTGCCTCAAATGCAAAGTTTTTGCGTAATTCTGGAAGACTTTTATAACCTCTTTATTTATAAGAGGTTTGAAGGGAAGGATAAAATAGAGGTAACGAATTGGCAACCGTGTCTATTTCTGCGCTTTGCTGTAAGTTGCTATCAATGTCACTCGTCTTGATGCAAAAGTAACAATAAAAATCGGGAAGACATGAAATTGACCTATGATTTTTCTTATATATAGGCACTATAAAATATTTTGTGTAAATGCAAAATACGGGATTCAGTATGGGTTCCGTATTTTTTATTTAATAGCTTTGCAAAATGAAGAAAATTATGAAA
>OGGK01001833.1_pt1 | contig 12276 bp, 7 predicted proteins | sample 1571171 | NCBI WGS metagenome assembly OGGK01 (sample SAMEA2581958, study PRJEB24529) | metagenome | biome: Human gut stool | place: China | collected 2011 | reverse complement strand
ACGAGCACGGCTGGGACGACAACGGCGTGTTCAACTTCGAGGGCGGCTGCTACGCAAAGGTCATCAACCTGGATAAGGACTCCGAGCCCGATATCTACAACGCCATCAAGCGCAACGCTCTGCTGGAGAACGTCACTCTGGATGCCGAGGGCCACATCGATTTCGCTGATAAGAGCGTTACCGAGAACACCCGTGTGTCCTACCCCATCAACCACATCAAGAACATCGTCCGTCCCATTTCTTCTGCACCCGCTGCAAAGAACGTCATCTTCCTGTCTGCTGACGCATTCGGCGTTCTGCCCCCGGTCTCCATCCTGACCCCGGAGCAGACCCAGTACTACTTCCTGTCCGGCTTCACTGCAAAGCTGGCAGGCACCGAGCGCGGCATCACCGAGCCCACCCCCACCTTCTCCGCCTGCTTCGGCCAGGCCTTCCTGGAGCTGCACCCCACCAAGTATGCTGAGGAGCTGGTCAAGAAGATGCAGAAGAGCGGCGCCAAGGCTTATCTGGTCAACACCGGCTGGAACGGCACCGGCAAGCGCATCTCCATCAAGGATACCCGCGGCATCATCGACGCCATCCTGAGCGGTGCCATCAACGAGGCTCCCACCAAGAAGATCCCCTACTTCGACTTCGAGGTTCCCACCGAGCTGCCCGGCGTTGATCCCGCCATCCTGGATCCCCGCGACACCTATGCAGATGCTTCCCAGTGGGAAGAGAAGGCAAAGGACCTGGCTGGCCGCTTCGTCAAGAACTTCGCCAAGTACGAAGGCAACGAGCACGGCAAGGCTCTGGTCTCCGCAGGCCCCCAGCTGTAAGCTCTGACTCTCGCATTTTTCTTCTGAACTCCATATAAATGAGGCCCCCGCCGCGTGTTCATTGACCGAGCACACGGCGGGGGTTTTGCGTTCCAGCGCGGGTAAACGAAGCGTCGGTTGCGTTTTGGAGCCGGGTATGCTATCCTGTCCTCAAAGGATGTGAACCGTATGAACGCCAAAGATTTCGGGGCCTTTCTGGCCCGGACCCGCAAGGCCTGCGGGCTGACGCAGGCCGACCTGGCCGCACAGCTGCATGTGACCGACAAGGCCGTCAGCCGCTGGGAACGGGGCGTCGGTCTGCCGGACATCAACACGCTGGAACCACTGGCGGACGCACTGGGCCTGACGCTCTCCGACCTGATGCACTGCCGCGACCCGCAGGAAGCTCCTCTGCCAAACGCCGAACCCACACTGGCCGAACCCACACTGGAAGATTTCCTGACCATGCTCCGCCGTCCGCACAGCATCGACTGGCACTCCGTCCGAGCCGCGCTGCTCTGCCTGAGCATTCTGCTGGCCGTCTGGGGCGTATGCTTCCACCCCGGTGTTCTTGCCGTTCACTGGCACGGCCTTGGCAATGGAGATTTCCGAGCGGACGGCTGGATGCAGTCTATCCTGATCTTTCCGTTGCTTCTGGCGCTGGAGTGTTTCTTCCTGAACCTTTGGCGTCTCTTTGAGCAGACCGGATATTTTCGCCGCTGGGGCGAGTGGGATGCAGTCCTTACAAATTCGCTGGATCTTCTCTCCCCCGGTGTCCGCCTTGTAAAGTTCGCACTGGATTATTTCTTCTTTTTCTGCTGCGGTCTGACGGTGCCGTTTTGCGAGTTCCTCCTGATCGTGATGAATTGATCTTCCAGATACAAAATGAGCCTTTGCGTTTTCTGCAAAGGCTCATTTCTTATTTTCCTCTTTACTTCGCTGCCTCGAACTCGGCTTTGATCTCCGCCGAGGGAGCCGGGGTGACCAGGCTGACAACAACGCAGACGACGAGCGAGATCAGGAAGGCGGGCAGCAGCTCGTAGATGCCGAATACGCCGCCCAGCGGGCTGATGAGGTACTTCCAGACGAAGACCATCAGACCTCCGGCCAGCATCCCGGCCAGTGCGCCCTGCCAGTTGCAGCGCTTCCAGAACAGCGCACAGAGCATCACCGCGCCGAATGCGCCGCCGAACCCGGCCCACGCAAAACTGACGATGCCAAAGACGCTGGAATCCGGGTCGCGGGCCAGCACCACGCCCACCACGCTGACGCACACGATGGTCAGACGGGCGGCAAACAGGCTCTGCTTCTCGCTGAGCTTGAGGTGCGCGAACTCCTGCAAAATGTTCTGGGAGACGCTGGACGCCGCTGCGAGCATCTGGCTGTCGGCAGTGGACATGGTCGCGGCCAGGATACCGGCCAGGATGAGGCCCACCAGCACGGCGGCCAGTGCGCCGTGGGCGCTGATGAGGCTGGCAACGCGGACGATGAGGGTCTCACTGGTCGAGCCGCTCAGGAACTCCAGCGCACCCGCCCTGGTCATGCCGAGGCCCACCATGCCGATGACGATGGAGGCCGTCATGGCGATGACCACCCACACCGAGGCGATGCGGCGGCTGAGGACCAGCTTTTTCTCGTCCTCAATGGCCATGAAGCGGAGCAGGATGTGGGGCATCCCGAAGTAGCCCAGACCCCACGCCATGGTGGACACGATGTCCAGCAGGCTGTACGAGGCAGCTGTGTTGGTGTCCGCATTGTGGCTGGCCAGCATGGTCAGGTAGCCGGGCAGGCTCTGCGCATTGGCGACCACAGCGTCCCAGCCGCCTGCCACGCCCACGCCGTAGACCAGAACGGCGATGAGTGCCAGCGACATGACGATGGACTGGATGAGGTCGGTGGTGGTCACGGCGCGGAAACCGCCCAGGATGGTGTACCCCACGATGACGAGGGCCGAGACCCGCATCGCCGCCATGTAATCCACGCCGAACAGGCTGTGGAACAGCTTGCCGCAGGCCGCAAAGCCCGATGCCGTGTAGGGCACAAAGAAGACGATGATGATGACCGCGCCCAGTGCATTGAGCAGGTTGCGCTGGTCATGGAACCGCAGCGATAAAAACTGCGGCACCGTGATGGCGTTCAGATCAGCCGAGTACCGCCGCAGCCGCCGGGCCACGATGAGCCAGTTCAGCCAGGTGCCCAGCGCCAGGCCGATGGCCGTCCAGCCGGGGGACGCGATACCGCTCAGGTACGCAAGGCCGGGCATTCCCATCAGCAGCCAGCTGGACATATCGCTGGCCTCGGCGCTCATGGCCGTGACCAGCGGGCCCATCTTGCGGCCGCCCAGGTAAAAATCGGTGCTGTCGTTGTTGGACTTGCTGTAGGCAAATCCAACGAGCAGCATCGCCGCCAGATAGACAACGATGGTAACAATGATACAGAGATTGCTCATATTCCTTTCCTCCTCTACTTTCCCATTTGGAAGGATGCTCTGATTTTACCACAGTAAAGCATCAAAGTGCAAGGTTTTTTGAAAACTTCGGCCCTATTGGCAAAAAATCCGCGTCCGGCGCACAGAAAACCCGCAAAACGACCACAAAGCGCCCGCCGTTCCCCTCTTCCCGTGCGCTCCTTCTGCGGGGCGGAACGGCCTGGCACAACAAAACGCCCGGTTCCTGTGCGGCACCGGGCGTTTTGTCTTTATGGAGAAATGAAAATGATGAAGGTGGATGGCTGTTTTCAGTTCTTCTTGGCTTCGCCTTCGGGGAAGATGATCTTGTTGACGAAGAAGAAAATGATCATCGAGATACCGCCGTTGAGCACGGTGGTGCCGATGTTGTAGATGAAGTCGGGCACCAGCAGACCGGCCACCGCGACCCAGATGCAGTTGATGGAGTTGACGATGCAGGTGATGACGCAGAACGCCAGCACGTACCAGCCGATCTGCTTGGCCAGATTGCCCTTGCTGCGGAACACAAAGCTGCGCTGGATGGGGAAGTTGATGCACTCGCCCACGATCATGGCGACCATGTAGGCGCAGAAGTAGGGCAGGCCGCCGTGGGCAGCGTCATAGCCGAGGATGTTCCACTTGAAGGTCTCGCCGAAGAGGGTGATGTCGATGCCCGGCCAGCCGAAGTCCACCACTGGCAGGCTTGCAAAGGCCTTGGGCAGGAATTGCAGCAGCAGGTACTTGAACACCGTGATGAGGTTGGAGACGATGACGAACAGACCGCCCTCGCGCACCCACTTGGCAGCGGCGGGGTGCTTGGCCGCAAAGTTGTTCCAGAAGTTCATAGCAGTTCTTCCCTTTCAGCTGTTTTTCAGGCGTTTTTCCATCGCGCCGTTCTGGGCGATGTTCTTCACAGCCTCCACGATGACCCGCAGCAGACCGATGATCCAGAAGCCCTGCGCTTCCATCACGATGCCGTCCACCATGCCCATGCTGATGGCGCCGTTGGTCATCTTGGCCAGCGCGCGCAGCGGCATGTTGTACTGGAACAGGATGTTCAGGTCCGGCTTGCCGCGCTGGATGCTCCGCTTGAGCAGCAGGCCCAGCACCGCCGCCACGAGCCAGCCCAGCGGGCTGCGGCCGTGGCCCAGCTCACCCAGCGTCATGTTGCGGTCGATCCGGATCTTGTCTTCCGGGATGGGACGGCCCAGCAGGGCGGCGAACTCGGCATCCGGAACGCGGGTGATCTCGCCCGTCCTGTAATGAGGCAGAACCACGCTCTGATAGGGGTCCGGCGCACCGGAACCCAGCACCACGACCTCCGCCGTCAGGCGGATGTCGGCGCTGGACGCGCCCACGCGGAGCTGATAGCTGCCGCCTTCGACCTCCCAGCTGTCAGTGGCCATGTTCCAGTAGCGGTAGGCCTTGTCGTCCAGCGGGATGGAGACGGTCTTGCTCTCGCCCGCTTCCAGCCAGACCTTGGCAAAGCCCTTGAGCTCCTGTGCGGGGCGGAAGACTTTGGCGTCGGGCTTGGCGACGTAGAGCTGGACGATCTCGGCACCGGCGCACTTGCCAGTGTTGGTCACGGTCAGGGTCACGCCTTCCGGTGCGGCCTTGAGGTCTTTGTAAGCAAAGGTGGTGTAGCTCAGGCCGTAGCCGAAGGGGAAGGCCACGGGCCTGCCCGCCGTCTCAAAGTAGCGGTAGCCCACATACAGACCCTCGCGGTACTGGACGGTGCGGCCCTCGCCTGCGAAGTGGTCTTTCACCGGGGAATCGCTGTAAGCATTGGCCCAGCTCTCGGCCAGCTTGCCGCCGGGGCAGACCGTGCCGGTCAGCACGTCCACCAGAGCGCCCGCACCGGCCTGACCACCCAGGCAGCCGTAGACCAGCGCCTTGCAGTCTTTGAGCCACGGGGTCTCCAGCGAGGAGCCTGCGCTGAGCAGGACGACCACGTTGGGGTTGACGGCAGCGACCGCAGCCAGCAGATCCAGCTGGTTCTGCGCCAGCTTCATGTCCATCCGGTCGAGGCCCTCGCTCTCCTTGATCTCGTCCAGACCCATGCAGAGCAGGACGACGTTGGCGTTCTGCGCCAGCGCGAGGGCTTCCTTCTTCAGATCCTCGTCGGCCTTGCCCTGGCGGTCAAAGCCCTGGGCATAGCCGACATTGGTCAGGCCGCTCTCGGTCAGGCAGTCCAGGAAGGAATCCACCTGGATGGAGTTGACGGCGCTGGAACCGGCGCCCTGATAGCGGGGCGTCCTGGCAAAGTCACCGAGGACAGCGATTTTCTCGCCTTTCTTCAGCGGCAGCAGCGCGCCCTCGTTCCGGAGCAGAACGATGCTCTGGGCAGCGGCGCGGCGGGCCAGCGCATGATGCGCGGCGGCGTCAAAGGTGTGGGGTGCCTTTTCGACGGCGGCCTTGGTGTCGAGCACCAGTTCCAGCAGCTCGTCCAGCCGGGCGTCCACGTCGTGTTCCGAGATCTTGCCGCTCTCCACAGCCTTCATCAGTTCGCGGACGGAATCGTCGCCGGGGAACGGCATCTCCAGCGTGGAGCCGTTCTTCACGCCCAGTGCATGGTCGTTGGAACCGCCCCAGTCGGTGACGACTGCGCCGTCGAAGCCCCAGTCCCGGCGCAGGATATCCTGTAACAGGTGGGCGTTCTCGTTGGCGTAGGTGCCGTTGACGAGGTTGTAGGAGGACATGATGGTCTTGGGCTTTGCCTCTTTGACCACGATCTCAAAGCCGGTCAGGTACAGCTCGCGCAGGGTGCGCTCATCCACGATGGAGTCGCTGGCCATGCGGCGCAGCTCCTGGCTGTTGACGGCAAAGTGCTTGGGGCAGGCCGCGATGCCGTTCTTCTGGATGCCGCGGACATAGCCTGCGGCCATCTTGCCCGCCAGATAGGGGTCCTCCGAGAAATACTCAAAGTTGCGGCCGCACAGCGGGCTGCGCTTGATGTTCAGGCCGGGGCCAAGCAGCACCGAGACCTCCTGTGCTGCGGCCTCTTCGCCCATGGCCTCGCCGACGGCCTCGCCCAGGGCGGGGTCCCAGCTGTTGGCCACGGTGGCCGAAGTCGGGAAGCAGGTGGCCGGCACACTGGGGTTCAGGCCCAGGTGGTCTGCCGCACCGGCCTGCTTGCGCACACCGTTGGGGCCGTCCGACAGGGTGATGGACGGGATGCCCTTGCCCGGCAGGGCGCGGGTGTCGAACACCGTGCCGCCGGACAGCAGCGCACATTTCTGCTCCAGATCCAGTGTTTGAATGATGTCTGCGTGTTTCATGGGTCTCTCCTGACAATCAAAAAAGAGGGCGGGCGTTTGCCCGCCGCCCCTTCTGTTCCTATGTGTTGATCAGACGGTTTTTACGTCCTCTTTCTTTTTGCGGAAGCGGAGGATCGTCAGAACGACCAGAACCGCGATCAGACCACCGCAGACACCATCCACTGCGTAGATGACTTTCTGGTAAGGCTCGACCTTTGCCAGATAGCGGCTGCCCGGCATACCGCCGTTCATCGTTTTGGAGTTTGCAATGGTGTACAGGATGTTATGGATCGCTTCACGACCGTAGTGGTAGTCTGCAACGTCATCCTTGTTAAAGGTGTACCGTGCGCCGGTGGGCAGGTTTGTCAGCTTTCCGTCTGCACCAGCCCGAATCATCTGACCTGCATCCATGAACACGCCGGTATTTGCATTATCGGTGATAATGAAGCCGTGGAAGCCCCACTCATTGCGGAGGACACCGGTAACAAGGTTGTAGTCGCCGCCGGCCCATGTATAGCCAATGCGGTTGAAGGAAGTCATAACGCCGGTCACGGACGGGATCTCTCTGGTGGCATTGCTGTAAGTGCCATCGCCGTTGTCCTTTGCGTAATTCATCTGGACGTCATCGGTCTTGATGCACATTTCAAAGGGCTTCAGATAGATCTCGCGTGCAGCCTGCTCATTCAGGAAGGTTGCAATGCTGAACTGTCCATCGCGGTCGCCGCGGTGGTTTTCCTGATCGTTGACGGCAAAGTGCTTGACAAAGACGTACATACCACGGGAAGCTACGCCCTTGCACTCAAGAGAAGCGATGTGACCGCCAACAAAGGGATCTTCAGAATAATACTCGCTGTTACGGCCGGAGAATGCAGTGCGGTGCATATTGACAGCAGGTGCATACCAGCCGTCAACATTTATATAGTAGGATTCGTCGCCGATGTTTTCGCCATAGTGGTAGGCCAGATCATCGTTGTAGGTCTGTGCCAGAACGATCACGCCGCAGTGCGTGATGTTGCCCTTGACGTAGAAGTTGCCGCTTGCATCAACACCGTAGTTGACCAGGCCGGTGGCAGCGTCGCGGTCGGTCGTGGAGGGCTTATCCACCGACTTGATGGCAGCCGTGCCATAGCCGGACTGCGTGATCAGGGTCTGATAATCGTTGGGGGTTAGCTGGTCGAGCAATTCATCCCACTTTTCATCATCGTAGTCCAGACCGCGCATATCGATCAGACCCAGACCGTTGTCCTTGCCGTAAACGATCTCATCGGTCAGGGCGGAGAAGTCGGTGGGGTTCAGGGAATCAAAAGAATCCAGCTTTGCAAGGTCCTCCTTGCTGATCGTCTTGCGGTAGGTATAGGATGCAGCCTTGCCGCTGGCATCGGTACCATTGATGGGGTTGCCCCAGGTGCTGATCTGGTCGCTGACCTCGCCGTCAACGGTCGGCCAGGTGCCGGTCCAGTCACTGCGGGAGAGATACTGCAGCCCGCCGTTTGCATGGTCGAGCTGATTGGTGATCTCCACACCGGTCGTGGTGTCGAGCTTGTAGGTCGTGGTATCCACGGTGCCGTTTGCCGGGGTGTAGGTTGCAACAAAAGCAGTGTCGCCGTCGGCGGTCATGCCGTCTGCCATGGTCTTGCCCTTGGCAGAGAGGATGTTGTTGACCGCTTCATGTGCGTTTTTGGCTGCGGTGATATAATAATCGCCCGCATCCAGAATGTAGGTCTTGGCATTGACGTAGTCGTAAGACTTCAGCTGCTCCTGATCAAAAGTGACCGTTACGGTTTCGCTTGCGCCGGGAGCCAGCTCTGCAGTTTTGGCATAGCCCACCAGCTCCACAGCAGCCTTTTCCACCTTGTTTGCCTTGTCGTAATCGGTATAGGGGCTCTGTGCATAGACCTGTACGACATCCTTGCCGACCACATCACCCGTATTGGTAACCTTGACCGTCACGGTGCAGGTATCGCCATCCCAGCTGGTATCGTAATCAGACCACTCAAAATCCGTGTAGGACAGGCCGTATCCAAAGGGATACATCACAGCATCCGCATAGTTGTAATCACCGGCATTGCCCTGACCCAGCACCTTGTCCTCGTAGCGGGTCTCGTAGTAGCGGTAGCCAACATAGATGCCCTCTTTGTAGCTGACGTAGTTGTACTTGGTCAGGCTGCCGTCCTCGTCATAGTAGGCAAAGTCGCCAAAGTTCTGAGCAGCAGGGCTGTTCATGGCATCCACCTCGTAGGTATCCACGGTGCGGCCGGAGGGATTCACCTTACCGGAGAAGATCTCTGCCAGAGAGCACAGACCGTAATCACCCATAGCGGGAGCCGAAATGACGGTGTGGATATTGGGATAGTTTTCGACCCAGCTCAGGTCTACCGCTGCGCTGGAGTTCAGCAGCAGCACCACATCATCAAAGTTATCGTTCAGATACTGAAGGATCTCCAGTTCCGTAGAATCCGGCTCCAGATAAGTCTTGGTCTTGTCCTCTTCCACATCGGTGTGGTTGTACATGGAGCGGGGCATATCACGGCCTTCGCCCGCCACACGGCTGAACACAAAAACCGGGACCGTGTTCTTCATGGAATCGGTCAGACCCGGCTCTGCTTTCATGACAGACAGGGGGCATTCGTTGATGGAAAAGTCCTCATCATCGCCGAAGGAAACAGAACCAACGCCCAGACCGTAGTCTTTGCCGTTGCCTTCGGAATAAAACTTCCAGAGCGCTTCATTAACGCCAAAGCCTGCATCTTCAAAAGCAGTTTTCATATCGACCTTATTGCCGCCAATGTAGCTGACTGCCGAATGGCTGACAAAACTGAAGGTCGTATCCGTGCTGTACGGCATCTTTCCTGCATCGTTCTTCAGCAGAACGATTCCTTCAGCGGCGATTTTCTTATTCAGAGCGATCTCATCCTCAACCAACGCAGCCTCTGTGTCAAAACCGGGCTTGCTGTATTCCATATTGATGCCTTCGGTCTTTGCCTTGCTGTTGTCGATGCCGCCGCTCTTCAGACCCAAAATGCTCTGCACACTGCTGGCATTAGGCGGGATCAGCACATTGGCTGCAACTATACCGCCTGCCAATGCGACACACAACACACCCGAAACGGCAGTTTTGATGATCTTGCCCATCATCTTACCGCCCTTCTTTTTCTGTGCCATAACTGTTAACTCCTCCTCTTTTGGGTACACGACCCGGTTCATGGCTGTTCTCAGGAGTGCGTCCACTCCTTTGCTTGATGTCATTTTATCATATAAACCGCAAAACGAACCGTTCTCCGCACAACCTGTCGTTTTGGGTGCACAATTTGCAAAAAGTTTCAAATCGGTTTCAATTTTTATTGTGCTAATGCACAAACAAGAGACGACGTTATTTGTGCAGGATGCCATACCCTCTCCGTCCGTGCTGCGCACTGCCACCTCTCCCGAAGGGCGAGATTTTATGCGTGCTTTCAGGCACAACAAAAGCTCCCCCTTTCGGGGGAGCTGTCGAACGAAGTGAGACGGAGCGGGTCGTCATTTTTCTTTGGGCAGGGGCATCAGCACCCGCACCGTGAACCACCGGTTCTCCCAATGGACGGTCATGCTGCCATCGTGCTGCTGCGCCACCGAACGCAGGCTCTTCAAATCGTAGCCGCCGTGGGCGCTCTGCGCGGGCAGACCATCCGCCCCCAGCTCCACCGGCTGGGCGCAGTAGTTCTCGAATCGGAACATCACGAACCCGTTCTGGACATAGACCGCCGTCCGGATGAGCCGTTTTTCGGGGTCCGGCTCTGCGGCGCAGCTCTCGATGGCGTTGTCCAGCGCGGTGCCCACGATGGTGCAGATCTCCCGCGTGGTCAGGAACCCCAGCGCCCGGCCGTCGGCCACGCTGGTCATCCGGATGTTCTTTTCCTGACAGTCCATGCTTTTGGCCGTCAATAAGGTATCCAGCACCGGGTTGCCAGTCTTGTTCTCGGCCTCATACTGCAAAATGCCGGACTCCATCCGGGCCAGCGCCGCGTCCTGCTTGGCGCGGTCCCGCTCGGCGCGGATATCGGCGATCTGCACCTTCAGCTCGTGATACCGCCGGTTGATGAGCTTGATGCCCTCTTTGCTCCGCTTGTACTGCTCGTACTGACGGTGGAGCACACTGTCCATGGCGGTCAGCTCCTTGTGGAGCGCCTCTTCCCGCAGCTGCTCGTGCTCAACGGTCAGGATCAGAACGCCGCAGAAATCCACCAGCGTCCGGATGTAGAAAACGCTCATGGTCACTTCCCCGTTCAGGAAGTTCAGGTTGCTCACGGCAAAGGCCGTCGCCGCCATGACGACGGCCACCAGAGCCGCCGTATTGCTGACGTCCAGATGCCCGGTCGGGTGGGGGCGCTTGCGCTCCAGCCCATACATCACCCCGAACAGACCGCTGTAGACCAACAACAGCAGGAACAGCGCCATCGGCTCTCCCCCGCCGTGCTGCGGAAAAATGGTGCAGTGCAGCTGCCACTCGACGCTGGCCGCAAATTCGGCCAGAATGAAGCTGCGGGCGCAGTCGTAGGCTGCTTCCAGCCAGTTTTCTTCCCGCGTGATCCAAAGGTAAAGGTACTGCATCCCCACCGCGATGCCCATGCAGGGGACCCACCACGCAATGGGCACCTCGCCGGTCGCTTCCAGAAAAACGCCCAGCAGAACGGCCAGCATCCCGCTGGCGGCCAGGGTGATCTTCCGCGCAAAGCGGGGCGGGCGGCTCTGGGCGTACAGAACGACGGCCAGCCACTCGGCCAGCGCCGTGTACAGGCGCGGGATATCCGGCAGTGTCGTCACAGACCGTCACCCCCGATGTAGTCGGTCAGGGCTGCCAGAAAACTCTTCCGCTTGGGGCGGCTGACCTGCAATTCATAAGGCCCCACCTCCACCGTGTTCTGCTGCACAGCCTGCACCTGGGCCAGATTGACCAGATACCCGCTGTTGCAGCGGGCAAAGGGCCGGTCGGCCAGTTTTTCTTCCAGCGCCTTGAGCGCGCCGGGGGCCGCAAAATCGCCCTCCTCGGTGTAGAAATGCACCCGATGGCCTTCGCTTTCGATGTAATAAATGCGCGAGGTATCCAGCCGCCGCAGGCCGCCCTCCACCGGCACCGCCAGATAGTGCCGGGTGCGGCGGCGCAGCTGTGCCTCTACCTTTTGCAGCTGCTGCGAAAACGCAAAGTACGGCACCGGCTTGAGGACGTAATCCAGCGCCCCCACCGCATAGCCCTTGATGGCATACTGCGCCATGTTGGTGATGAACACGAGCATCACATCCGGGTCCAGTTCCCGAATGCGCCGGGCCGTCTCCATACCGTCCAGATGCTTCATCTCGATATCCAGAAGGATCAGGTCATAGGCCGGGCGGTAATCCTCCAGGATCTCCAATCCGTCCGCGAAGGTCTTCACCTCAAACGCGGTCCCGTATTGCCGGGTGTACCGCTGAACGTATCCCATCAGCTGCTCCCGGATCTCCGCTTCATCCTCCACGATGGCTACCCGTATCATTTGCCGCACCTCCCCGCTTCTGGTTCCCCGGCCGGGCACCCAGCTCCGGCCCGGCATCTCATTTTATTATACAAAAGCGGAACCGTTTTTGCAACGTTTTTTGTTTTTAAGGAAAGCAGGCTGTGCAAGCCATGCGCAGAAAAGCCCCTGATTCAGGCAAATGTGCAAACGGTGTGCAACTGCTTTCTTATATAGAAAAAGAGCGTCGAATCTCACGATTCAACGCTCTTTTATTGGTGCACCTCCAGGGACTCGAACCCTGGGCCCAC
>OGGK01001818.1_pt1 | contig 12328 bp, 10 predicted proteins | sample 1571171 | NCBI WGS metagenome assembly OGGK01 (sample SAMEA2581958, study PRJEB24529) | metagenome | biome: Human gut stool | place: China | collected 2011 | reverse complement strand
GCAAAAGTAGACAATCTCATCCATATTTGCAAGTTTTTCTTTATAAAAGTGAACAAAAGAAGCATTATTACGAGACAAGATCTAAACATAAAACGGGGCATCAAAGCCCTGCGCCATGTTTTTGCGGGATGGGACCGCCGGGGGCAACTTGCTTCTGGGACCGCCATGCTAATGGTGGAGATACATTGGAGACTGAATAATATAATTATTCTTTGTCTATTCGTTTAAGTTCTGTTTTCATCTTTTTACCATAGGCTTCGCCTCGTGGAGCAAGATATTGAAAGAATATAGTATCGCCAGAAAACTCAATTTCTAGAGTAAATAGTGCTCTATAGTCACCTAAACGAATTCTATATATATTACGATACCCAACAAGTTTCTTGCAGTCAGAGATATCTTGAATACCTTTGGCTGCTTTAACTTCTACTATCGTACGTCTTAAAGAATCGAGCATCTTGCCTGAAAGACGTTTGGAAGCTTTGACAAAGGCTTTGGAAAATTCGACATTCATACGCCTAACCACTTTTCAAAATCTTCTTGTTCTTCTTTGTTGGCACGGATGAGACCCTCTGGCTGCTCTTTTCTTAATTTAGCATAGAGCTTTGCGTCTTCGTAATCTTCGGCTATGCCATTGAGTATATCCTCAATATAGTTTTTGAGGTTGGTTCCCTTCTGAATAGCCATAATGGATAGAGTCTTAAAAGTATCATCTTTTAAGTCAATGATCTTTCTTTTAGAAGGTGTTACTGAAACTGTACTCATAAGTGTATTTATTTAAATGGTTCTACTTTGGTGCAAAGATACATAATATATTTCATATATATGGTATATCTCTATGTATAATTAATAAAAATTAATAGTTAGATGGATGATAAAACTGCTTTTCTACACATTAAGTATTTACCTTTGCATCCGAATTCTTAAAAATCAGAATTATGGAATTGGCATTAATCACAGCCAGAGACATTTTTTCTACTACCATACTTCTACCCCTATAGGTTCTTTACCAGTACGTTCCAGACAGCTTTTGCGAACCATGTTCTCCAGTTTCTCCACCATTTTACGTTTGTTTTCCTTAGAAGCATTCCAACGGCGTAGAGCCTCTTCTCTTGTTAACTTTGTAGTATCCAAATATTCTTCCTCCTATTTATTCTAGTTCAACATTCAGCCACCAAAATTACACATATTCTTCGAAACCACCAAGAAAATCACAAGAAATCTGCAACTTATCATCAAATAACCACGAAATCAACCGTAAACTATAAACTATTAACTGTAAACTATAAACTGCTATCCCCATGCGGTCCCATCCCGCAAAATATGGCGATGGCTTTGAAGCAGCATTAGGTCTCCCCCGCAACAGCCTGGCGGTCCCATCCCGCAAAATATGGCGAGGGCTTTGATGCCCCGCCAACCTTAGAGCGTAGCGGTTCCGAGCGACGAGGAGGAGCGGTTTCCTCCCTCTTCCCTGAGGGTGAGAGGGTCGGGGTGAGAGGTGGAGCCCTCTTTAATGGTAAAGAGGGACGGGGTGATTTTAGAAAAAACTTATTCCCCTTACGCATATTTGTGCAAATTACACTTATAATCATCTCTTTTATGATGTGTGTGCGCAAACAGATTGCATGAATGTGCAAACGTTTGCACAAATAAATATAACCTTTTTGAGAAATTTTCTTGCCTACTATAGAAAATCCTCATATATTTGCAGCCGAAAAAAGATACCAACTAGCGAACGAAGGCTAAGTTTAATATAAACGGAACCAATATATAAAAGTAAAGATATGATGAAGCAAACATTCATAAAATCAGCTATGTTGCTGCTGCTGATTCTTTCAACGGCAACGACGCGAGCGCAGGAGGTCGCTCTGAAGACCAACTTACTGGGATGGGCTTCCACATCTGCCAACGCCGGCATCGAAATCGGCACGGGCAAGAAAACAACCTTCCAACTCTTCGGAACCCTGAACCCCTGGAAGTTCTCGGGCGACAAGAAGATGAGATTCTGGAATGTTATGCCAGAATACAGATGGTACACCTGCCAGAAGTTTGGAGGCCATTTCTTCGGAATCCATGCCCTAGGCGGTGAATACAACATTAAAAACATTGACATGCCCTTCGGCATCCTGCCGAAAACTCTGGAGGGCAGGCACTATGAAGGCTGGTATGTAGGAGGTGGCCTCACCTACGGCTATCAGTGGTTACTCAATAAGCACCTCAATTTCGAAGGCTCTATCGGTTTGGGATATGCCTATAGTCCTTACAAGCTTTACGGACGATGCGAAAAATGTCTCGACAAAGACCACCGCAACTATGTAGGCCCTACAAAAGCCGCACTATCTCTCATATACGTGTTCTAAGAATATAACTTAACAGTAGTTTTAAACTGACAATATAAACACGTAATAACTAGACAGAATACAAAAAATTTAGGGAAATCATAATATGGATAAAATGAAGCTTTATGCGGTCATTTCGCCTCTCTGCATACTCTTTTCTCAGGGCATCATGCCTGCTCAGGCTCAACAGCTGGCAGGGGGTAAGGTTCAGGTAGACAGCGTCTTGGCACGCAAGAACGGCAACCGGATGGACGTTGCCTTCCGTATGAATCTGAACGATTTGAAGATGAAATCAGAGCAACAGCTGGTTTTCACACCGGTAATGGTAGGAACTGATTCTATCGCTCTCAACCCTATCATCATCCAGGGTAGAAACCAGGCTGTAAGATACCGCCGACTTGCCGACAGCAAGAAGAATCCGCAGGCACAGGTTCTTACCCGCAAGAACAAGACCAATCAGCAGGTTTACTTCGCCCAGTCTGTTCCTTATCAGAAATGGATGAAGAAGTTCAAACTCTCGGTAAAAGAAGATCTCTGCGGATGCGGCAACCTGATAGAACAGGACAATACGCCGATTGCGGATATCGACCGTACACCGAAGATTACGAAGGATTTCTTCGTGCAGCCGAAGGCGGAAGCCAAGAAGGTGAGAGCCGAAAAGGGTGAAGCTTACCTGAGTTTCAAGCTCAACAAGAGTAATATTCTTGCCGACTTCCGTGAGAATGCTACTGAGCTGAAGAAGATTACTTCCACCATCGACCTGGTGAAGAACGACAAGAACGTTGAAATCACAGATATTGATATCCACGGTTTTGCTTCGCCTGATGGTTCGTATGCCAACAACAAGCGCCTTGCCAACGAGCGTGCAGCTGCCCTCCGCAACTATGTGAGCAGCCTCTACACCTTAAACAGCAAGCTCTTTACCTATCAGGCTACACCGGAAGACTGGGAAGGATTCAAGAAGAAGATTCAGGCTAGTCATCTGGCTGATAAGGAAGCGATACTCGAGATAGCTAACTCCTCGCTGGCTCCCGACGATAAGGACCTGAAGATCAGAAAGCTCCATCCGGCAAGTTACCGCTACATCCTGGATCATATCTATCCTCGTCTCCGTCATAGCGACTATACGGTAACCTACACGGTTCGTCCGTTCAGCATCGAAGAGGCAAAGGAGATATTGAAGACCAAGCCTCAGCAGCTTTCTCTGCAGGAGATGTTCCTGGTGGCACAGACTTACGAGCCGGGTTCGCCAGAGTTTAACGAGGTATTCGACATTGCTGTCCGTCTCTTCCCAGATGATGAGGCTGCGAATCTCAATGCCGCCTGCACCGATTTACAGAAAGGTGATCTTACTTCTGCCGAAAAGCATCTTGCCAAGGCAGGCAACTCGAAAGAGGCAGAACGTGTAAGAGATGTCTTCAAGCAGATAAAGGAATTGGAATAACAGAAAATTAGAGAATAACGATTATAAACAAGCTTAACTTTCAAAAATTATGAAGATTAAACATTATTTTGGCTTGGCTGTCATCGCAGCTATGACAGCAAGCTGTTCAAGCAATGAGGATCTGGGAACCGCAGGTCCAGGTACAGGTAATAACGAAGCAGGTGTTGGTTATGCTACTTTCTCTATCAACTTGCCTACAACAAGCGGTACACGTGCTGCTGGCGACCCTGAATTCGACCATGGTTCAGACTATGAGTACAAGGTAAATGATGCAACCTTACTCATCTTTAAGCAGGGGAAAGCAACGAAAGAAGGTGATTATACTTTCGTTGAGAGTGCTGAGTTGGGTTCAATGGCACCATGGAAAGATCCAAGTGAGACAGGTGTAACCACTCATGCTAAAATTACAGCCAAGTTGGAACATGTAGATAAAACCGACGGTTACTACGCTTTGGTGCTCTTGAACAACGGTACAGGTACTAATACCAAGGTAGCTTTGCCTACTACCCCTACTACCGAAGGCGAAGGCATGAAGTTCTCAGATTGGAACGCAGTAGCAAATGCTAAGGCTAAGGATATTGCAAATTACACTAATGGCTTCTATATGGCAAATGCGCCTCTGTTCAAGGATAATAAAGTTACAACTTTAGTTGCTATTGACCAAAACAAGATTTACCCTACAGAGGAACAGGCTGCTAAGAGTGCTGCAACAGATGTCTATGTAGAGCGTGGTCTTGCTAAGGTTACCTTAAAAACAGGTATAGCAGCAGGAATGACGGATGATAATTATACGGTTACTGGTGTCACATATAAGGGAGATAAGGTTAAAATCTCTAACTGGGCTTTGGATGTTACCAACCAGAAGACTTTCCCAATCCATAATGTTGATGGATTGGCCACAGCCACAGACTACAAGGATATTTGGAGTAACACTGCCACTCCAGCTGGAAGCAACGGTGCTACCACTCAGCGTTTCGTAGATAATAAAGCAACCCTTGCACAGCGTGTATATTGGGGTAAAGACCCTAACTACGACAACACTGATTTATGCGACACCAAAGACGCTGACAAGAAAGCTCTTAAAGCAGAGTTCAACTATGTTGCAAATGAAGACGTAACAGCAAAGCCTAATACCTCATTGTACTGTCTTGAGAATACATTCAATCTTGCCAATATGATGCAGGGACAGACTACTCGCGTTGTATTCAAAGCTAAATATATTCCAAATGGCATTGCAGAAAATACGAACTTCTACAAAATCGGTAAGAACACTGCTATTTGGAATGAAGATAATCTTGTGAAAGAAATCGAAGCTGCAGTTGCTAGTGTTTTCCTTGGCACAACAACCGACAAAATCACTGTCAATTTGAAAGCTGAAGGAAATGATATCACTGCAGCAGGTACTCACTATATAAAAGCAGCTAATATCGCTGTAACTGGTGTAGAAGCAGAAACAATTACAAACAACATCACTGCCATTAATACCCAGTTGGGTCTCAAAGAGGCTGATAAGGTCGGTATTAGCACATACGCAGGTGGTGAGTCTTACTACATCGCCCGTATCAAGCACTTCGGTGATGCCTTGACTAAGTGGGAATCCGGTACTTACGGTGAGAAGAATCTGGAATACTTAGGTCGTTATGGTGTACTCCGTAACAACTGGTATGAGTTGACTGTACAAAGCGTTAGCGGTCCTGGTTACCCTAGCGTTCCTGAGGTTAAGCCTAGCACTCCAGATGATGAAGACGACAATTACATCAACGTCAGCGTGAAGATCCTCGACTGGGCTAAGCGTTCTCAGGATGTCAATTTGTAATTCATTTCACATTATTATATATAGCTCAGCCGCTCTAGCGCTAAGGAGCGGCTGGCTATATCGGAAGAATAAGAATCAATTTATACACTTTACTTTTTCATAAAACAGATAAGCATCATGGCAAACAAGAAGTTTAACAGTTGGATCAAGAATATATGCATGGGATGGGGATTCATCATGGCGGGCAGTTTGCTCAGCAGCTGCAACGACTTGATGCACGACGACCTGCCTCCTTGTGACATGGGTGTTGACTTGCAGTTCAAGTACGACTACAACGTGCAGCGTGCCGACATGTTCAATGATCATGTGGGCGGCCTCAGCGTATTCGTATACGACGAGCAGGGCAACTTCATTGCTCGCCATGATGCCTATAACGATGCAACATCACAGCCGCTCAAGGACCCCAACTATGCCATGAGAATCAATCTGGAACCGGGCAAATACCGATTCGCAACCTTCGCCTTCCAAAAGAAATACGAAGATGCACTCGCGCAGCCAGGTGCCAAATTCCAGATAGCTCTGCCACAGCAGGGTGACAACATCACCGCCCTCCATGCACGACTCGACCGCGAACAGGGCAAGGTGAACAACCAGAGCCAACCGCTCGATACACTCTGGCAAGGACTCAGCAACGAACTGGTTGAAGTAAAAGACCTGCAGGTTACACGCCATACCATCGGTCTGGTTCGTGATACTAAGCAGCTCACCATCAGCCTGCATCAGACCGACGAGCCTGCCAACATCAATGCCGATGACTTCAGTTATCAGATAACCAATGCCAACGGCGATATCAGTTACGACAACTCTCTCCTCCCCGACGAGGAGTTGACATATACCCCATACTACACCTGGACCACTGAGTTTAAGGATACCGAGGGCAATGTAAAGGAGCGCACCGCTCATGCCGCCCTCATGTTCTCCCGACTCATCTGGCATCCGGCAGCAGAAAACGACAAGAACGCCATCCTCACCATCACGAACAAGACTACAGGCGAAGAGGTGGCACGCATCAATCTTGCTGACTGTCTGGCTCAAGGCCGTGGCGCCTTCGAAGCCCGCCAATATTCAGAGCAGGAATTCCTGGACCGTGAGTACGACTACAAGCTCGACTTCTTCCTCCAGGGCAACCAGTGGAAGTATATGCAGCTCAGCATTTCCATCCTGGATTGGAGCAAGCGCATCCAGCGTGTCGATTTCTAACCGTTTCAGGTGTCAGAGCCCCTTCCGGGCATTTAGCTCATAAGAGTATTTGACTTTAAAAATTGGAAACAATGAAAATACGAGATTTCATTTTAAGTTTAGTTAGTTGGTTTATATTGTTGGTTACAGTAAGTTGCTCTGACGAACTTGGAGGCGAGCGCGCTCCCATTTCGTCAGAAAGCAACTTGCATGTACTCGTGCCAACCGTGCTCAGCAGCCGCGGCACCCGTGCCGACGATGCTTCCGGCCTTCCTACCTATAATGCTACGGTAGATGAATGCCAGATCAACGACCTGACCCTCTATGCTTTCCCTGTCTCTACAGGAAATGGAAATGATGGCAAGCTCCTGGTAGAGACGCTCCCTGCCCCATTGGCTACGATGATGGCAGAGCCGAATGTAGCTAACTATCAGCTCAATATCGAGCCAGGAACTTACCATATCTATGTGGTTGCCAACATGAGTGATGTGTTGAAAGACCAGAATAAGAATATTGATTCGGAAGAAAAACTCAAAAATATCGTGCTGAATTATTATCCTTCAGGTGCTCAGCCAGGTATGCCTGTCTGCACGAATATCCCGATGATTTATGAGCCAAAGGATGTAAACGGTTCTTTCATCAATACAAAAATAGAAAAAAGTGGTGATAAATATACAGAGGTAGCAGCTAACCTGAAGTTTACATGCGTAAAGGTAAAGCTGAATCTTATCTTCGATCCTACTGCTGAAGGTTCTGCATTCAATGGTAATAGCTATATCATCAAGGATATTCTGGCTCAAAAGCTTTCTCCTAGCACCACGCTGAGTTGGGATGGAGCATTTAGCAAGCCAGCCTCTAGTGTTAGTCAAGATTATGCCAATGGTTTTGAAAATAAAGTTTATGCAACTTCTTCTGAGGCAAGCAATAAGGGTGGTTATTATAAGGCGGGAGAGTGGACAGAGGATGCTGCTAATGCCAATGTGAATAATAAGGACATCATCACACTTGTTCAGGGTGTTACTCCTACACCTGCTCCACAGAATGTCGCCGATAAGTGGCTTTTCCAAGGCACTTACTATCTGCCTGAGCGTTATATCGCCAATGCCTCTCAGCAGTCTACCCTCAAAGTTAATGGCTTTGTGAATGGTAACATTGAGAACAACTATAAGATTAAGCTGGGACATCGTCAGGACGAGAGTTCAAATTCCAAAGAAGTCCCAACTTTCCCTCGTGGCACCTATTATGAGATTATCGGCAAAATCAAGAGTCTGGGAAACATGACTCTCGACTGTAAAGTGAGCGTAGAGGACTGGACTCCTGTAACGATAGATGCCGACTTCAGCCATACCACACTGTGGGTAAACAAGACAAGCGCTCAAATAACCTCCATAGAGGAAGACTCTATTTCCTACAAGTCAAATTGGGTGAATGTGGAGTTTGGTTGCGATGCGATTGTTGATGGTAAGCCCCTCGTCGTTGTAGATAAAAGAGATGAGGTCAATCATATTATCACCTTTAGGATTAATCCCGAGATTCCCATGAGTGCTTATGGAGATGGGGAAGGTAAATTTCCTCCGAAAGGAACGACCAAGATATGGCTGAAGGCTAACAACCTGAAGAAATATCTGGATGTAGACTACAATGTAGAACCTCTGTTTGAGGTTGATCCATTGGAGGTAATCATCTATTATGAGGCAAGTGCAAAAACCAACACAAAGGTATTCACTTGGGTTACAAACTTGGGAGGTATCGTGCTTCCTGACGAGCAGACTTCCACCATTGGTAGCTCAACTATCAAAATATCGAAGCCATCCGATGAAAACGCTCCCAAGGGAACATTCCAGGTGGAGGCTACAACCGACCCTGGAACAATTACAGTGCATACATTCCGAGTACACTCGAAAGACTCGTATAATAGCAACTATAAGTACAGAGATATTAAAGTAACAGTAAGACCTCCGGTTGACAATTACCGTATCTATTTCCGTGCCATTAATGACAGGTCGTCAAATTCGTCAAATAATGACAAGTTTAAAACTAACCAATTCCAAGGTATTTTGGATGAATACTATGGAACAGGTGATAACAATAACAACTGGAACGATTCTTGGAGTTGGGACAATAAGATGCAAACAAGTAGACATAATGTATATATTTATTCTCAAAAGGGTGAAACGACAGGAACAGCAATACCTAAAGAAAATGTGTGGTACTTTAATGGTAGATATAATAATCCAAGCGGTATGACTGGGGACACGAATAATCCAGGATGGTACTACCAGGACATGGATTTTAATGCTAAAGGATATAGATTGGATAAAGGCGACGGTCAAGAAACTACACCGATCAAGCCTGGCGAGACATTGATGATATTCTACAGCTTCATCAACGATGGTGCGGACCTTCACCGCTGCCCTCAGCACATGGCGCCTGGTATCCCCCTTTTTAACTATGAGGATAGAGAAGGTTGGATACTTTACGACCCGACAACAGACCCTTATTATCGTATTTTCGATGAGAAGCCGATAGTTAAGGATATCAATTATGTTGTCTATACCAAGAAAAAAGTATTAGGCTGGGCGTTTAAGTTCGGTGTCGCAACAGACAATCCGACATCCTCAGAAAGTAATGACCAATATGTACATTGGGACAACACTTGGGATGGTCACAGCGCCAAGAGTTTTAAAAGCGAACAAGTAGGAGTCTGGTGGAAGACAACGATAAGGTTAAAAGCGGTTGACGGCTATCATGAGAAGGGTATAGTCCTTCAGTTTGAAAAGGATGCCTATGAAGAGAAATATACCCTTTTCGGAGGTAGAAGTTATGAGAAGTATAACGATACAGGATATTATGACAATGATAGGTGGTATCCTGGTAAACCATCAGATGTATAAACAAGTAAAGTAAGTAAGGAAATGAAAAAGATAATATCTCTTTTAGTGGCACTGCTGACATTGGCAGCATGTAGCGACACTTTGAACGAAGGTTCCAGCCCAAGCAACAAGAATGGGGTGGAAGATGGGGGCATCACGCTCACCATCAACCTTCCCGACTTTTCAAAAGAGGAGCTGACAAGGGCTGGCGAGAAGGGATTGACAAGTCTGAACGTCGTGGCTTACGATAATGACAAGAACTTCCTTTCCAACCAAAAAATCACAAGCTGGAAGGTTGTTTCTGATGGTTATAAAGTGAAAGTGCCAGTCACGGACAAGGCTACAATGATTCATCTGGTTGCCAATGACGGCGATTTGTCAGATTCTCAATGTCAGAGTGGTTTGGACAAGGCTGCCATTTCGGGAACAATCAACACAGAGAATCCTGTCTGCTGGGGAAAGATCAGCGTGTCAAACTTGATGAAGACAAATCCGGAAATCAGTCTGCTGCGCCAGTTTGCCAAGGTAAACGTCAAGTATGAGAAGACTACATCCAGTGATTTCAAAGACGACAATACGTTTGAATTGGAAAGCTTCCAGTTGTATAAAGCTGCAAACAAGGGAACCATAGCTCCCAAGGATTTTGACTATAATGCAGCAGCAGTCAATGTGCCAGTTGATGCAAGCAAAGCTAATAGCGGATGGCAGACAGGCGAAACACCTTTCTATGAGACTGCCGCCGGTCAAGCCTATCTCATCGTGAAGGGTAAATATAATCGTGTGGAGTCTTTCTATAAGGTGGCTTTCCTCGACAACAAAACAAAGGATGCCATGCCGTTGCTCCGCAACCATGCCTATACAGTAAAAATCACTCACGTGAACACCTATGGCTGGCCCACAGAAGCAGAGGCTATTAAAGACCCATATCCCGAGAACCGAATGATGGTAGACGTGAAAGATGATAATCCTTTGGTTAACGATATGATAGCCTGCAAGGACTACCATCTGGGAGTAAGCGACCAAGTAAGCGGCGCATGGGATGATGAGAATATTATCGCCACTGTCGTTACAACTATCCAAAACGGCGAGACGCCGACTTGCTCTACGTCCGATGGCTGGATAAAAGAAGATGTTACGACGATCACGAAGATTGGCACTGTGCCGGATACTGACGGTTCAAACTCTACTACAGGTACGAAATATAAGATTTCGATTGCGGTAGAAAAAAATGAATACTCTGAGAAACCACGCACAGGAAAGGTAATCGTGAAGTCGGGCGACTTGACCCGCACCATAACCGTGACCCAGAAAGGTAAGGACTTCAAGCGTTTTGGCAGAATCGTAAAGCTTGTGACATCAAGCAATGTGGGCACATCGGAAGAATATAATGACTATTTCAACAAATTCCTGCCAGGTACTCAAGGTATCAGCCCGAAGGATATGCAGAACGATATTGTCAGAAACGATGGTCTGCACTTCGGGGTGGGAACTAACGAGTTCAGCTATCTGATTCCAATGAAAAAAGGTGATGATGTGACTTATGGCGCAAACAGCAACTTGTTTAAGGTAACGGATAATAGTGACGGCAACTGGAAAGTGACGCTGAACAGCGGTGCTGACAACTATGACATCTGGATCGGCGACTTCACCATCACCTATAAGGAGAATGGACACGACATTGCTATCACGTATCCCGTTTATCATTGTGGACTCTTCCACAAGATAGATGACAGCAACCAGCAACCGCCTGTTGATCAATCTCTTGTCAGCGGCCGTTTCTACTACGGTGTAGTGAAGGTGAAAGGAAATAGTAAAACATACGTCATGCTCGACCGCAACCTCGGAGCCTCCAGCGACAGATGCTATGCTCCGGGCACCAAGGCGTTTGTAGCTAACAAGGGTGCTATTGGCGGATACTTCCATATTGCTAAAGCGAAACAGGATCAGGCAAATGCAGGTAATCTTATCGGCAATCTGCCTCAAGGTTTCACTATTCCCGAGAATAGTGTGTTCCAAGACATCATAGACGGCGGTAATCTGAAAGAGGAGACCCGCTACACCTTGTCGGGCGAGGCGTACAACAGTGTTGAGATAACAACAGACAATTCGGAGCTGCCCGTAATCTATTTGCCAGCCACAGGATATGTGGAGGGTGAGGCTTTCAGAAATGTCACCCATGTCAGCCTATGGACCCGCACGCTACTCTCAGGAAATCAGGGTTTCGACACCACCAGTCCTGAGTATGGCTTCTGGTATCGCTATTTAGATGTGTATGGTAAGATTTGCACCATGTCGAATCTCCGCTTCGTCAGCGGTAATGCAGGTAAAAACACCGGGACTTACAGGGCCATGCCAATCCGCCTGGTACATGTCCTGTAATAAACATAAGATGAGTGATAAATACAATAACATCATTTACTTATATATAAATATAGTTTAAAAACAGCAGTTTTACAAAGAAGGGCTGGATTTTCGTGAGAAAGTCCAGCCCTTCTTTTTGTCTGGATACTCCCAAAAAGGAGTCAAGATGGCACAGAGAGGTTATTATGCTAGTACTGACGTGGTAAAGGCGCTTCCATCGCTTATTGAGGGTGAATGAGAGCAAGAAAACGAATGAATGAGAGTAAGAAGAGGGGTAAAACAAGGATTTTAACCTACTAAAACAGTTCTTTCAACTAAG
>OGGK01001817.1_pt1 | contig 12349 bp, 9 predicted proteins | sample 1571171 | NCBI WGS metagenome assembly OGGK01 (sample SAMEA2581958, study PRJEB24529) | metagenome | biome: Human gut stool | place: China | collected 2011 | reverse complement strand
GAGCGCTTGCATGGCATGCAAGAGGTCACCGGTTCGATCCCGGTATTCTCCACCAAAAAAGCACTGTACTTCGTGGGAAGTATGGTGCTTTTCTTTTTACTGAAGCCGATTTTTGGGGGCTGCATTGCTTTGCCTGCACCGTTTTCAGGCTTTTGCAGGCGGTTCCGATACAACTCCCAACGTTTGACTTTACACCGTTTTCAAACTGGAAAGCGATTTGAACCTTCCATTCGGAAAAAGCGGAAAATTCTTATTCCAACTTGGGTATACTCCTGTTGTGTCCGACATGAAGAAAATCGTTCAGAAAACTGCCGCATTGTCTTTCCCCAAATGGGCGTTAGCCGTATGGGATATGGATACTGCAACATTATATATGGTCAAATACGACAGAAGTCATTGATTTTCTTTGTTTATCTGTGATACCATTCGTTACGAGACCAACGGCGTTGCTCTCTTCGCTTATGGTTGAGACTCCGGCACTCAAAGAAACTTTCCGAAAAACACAACGAGGTGACCATTTTTGAAACGTCGAACTTTTCTTGTCTGCACCGCTGCACTTTTTTGCGGTGCGCTTCTGGCAGGGGGCTGCACTCAAAAAGCTTCTCAGCCCGTCCTTCAGCAAATTGAATACTCCAATTTGGCAGATTCTAATACACAGGCTCTTCTTTCCAAACTTTTGCAGGATGCCGGCGTATCCGACCTGCGGATACAGACCTTCTTTGATCATGTGCAGAAGTTCAACAATGTTGTGGACCCGGCATGGCTCACCACAGGTTTTGAAAACGCCAAGCCTTCGGATCTGAAATACGATCCTTACTCCATGCAGGACGCATGGACAGAAAAATACGATACCTTCCCCGGCTGGAACTGTCGAATCACCGCTTGTGGGCTGTTCGGTGATTTTATCACTGTCACGGGCAAGGCAGACCTTGACTCAGCTGAGGACACCCTGTTTATGGACTATGAAACACTGGATTCTGACCCGGAATCCCTTTGCGGCGATGAAAGACAAAAGTTTGATGCGCTGTTCGCCCCGGTCAAAACCACTAATACGACCGATATTCCTACCCATTTGAAAACGATTCAGCAGGAATGGAAGAAACGCGGTCTCTCCTTCGTAGACGATGATAAGATTCGTCTTGTCTCCGTGGTCCTGCACGATCAGTTCTCTGAAACGGACAATTCTCTTATGATCGGTCATGTCGGCGTTATGCTTCCCACATCGGATGCAGTATATTTCGTTGAAAAGGTCGCTTTTCAGGAGCCGTATCGCTTGTTGAAGTTCAAAAATCGAACCGAGTTGAGCGATTATCTGATGCTGAAATACGACAACTCGTGGGGACAGGATACCGCCCACACCTTTATTATGGAAAATTCAGACCTGATGGACGGCTGGCGCATTCTTGACGAACAGAAAGACGCAAGCTAAAAGCATCGCATTCGTTGGGAGCCGTCCAATCTGACAGATCATTCGCCCTCTGATACCAAAAAGACGCTGCAACCTCTTACCCAGAGGCGGCAGCGTCCTTTTTATATTGGAATGTTTTTGTTCGCAGGGGAACTCTGGGCTTATGACAGGGTATGTATAATGTGCAGAGCCATATCAGCATTTTCTTTGTCCACAAACACCTCTGTGACATATTGCGGTTTTATGCCGAGGGTTCCAATTCTTGCTTGATCAAATGTGTTATGCCGATTGACATCTTTGGATTTACAATAGAATTTAATTCCAGCTGCCGCCAACGCATCCGTGATGCGATTGCATTGGTAAGGGTCAGAAACTGTTGCAACTAGCGATTTGAAAAAATGCTCCAACATAAAGAGACCTCCTTGTATACACTCTAATCTCGTACAAAGCCATCCGGCACATAATGGTCGCTGTATCCATTCGGGAGCTATTCCAATAGCCGTTCCATGCAAAGTTCCTGCTCTGCCATGATGGATTCATCCGTTGGGTCGTAGACTTGTTGGCTGTGGATCGCATTTTTTATCGGCATGGTTCTACTCTCCTTATTTATAAGGAATCTTTCTCATTTTTCAGTAGATTCTTCCAGATTCTTTCGGTACTGTGCCGGACTGACACCATACTCTTTCTTGAATACCCGGCTAAAATAGAGTGGGTTATCATACCCTACGATCTCTGCAATTTCTCCAATATTGTATTCGGTGTTCTCCAATAAGCTTTGTGCATTTACCATCCGAAGGGACAGGATGTATTGTGCAGGGCTTATTTTCATGTACAGCTTAAAATTACGGATAAACCAGTTCGTACTGATATGCAGCGATTCTGCGTAATCGTCCACACTGACCTTTGTATTATAATTCTCGTTAAAGTAGGCAACGGCAGCTTCGATTTCTTCGGGGATGCTTGTAGTTGTTTTCTCGCTTTCCTGCTGTTGCCTGCTTACTAAAAGCAGAATGATGTTGAAGAGAGAAGCAATATAGTCTTCATAGCCATATTCACATTGTTGCAGTTCCCGGATGATCTTTCGGAACAGCATTTTGTAATCCGGCAGTGTGCCGCTGTAAAAAACGTGCTTGTCCAATGGTATTCCGTAATAGTTCAGGATGTTTTTGACATCATATCCTGTAAAGTGAATCCAGAACACCTCTGGATGATCTTCTACATAGTAGACATACTTCTGGATTTCTTTCGGCTGATAAAGCACCATGTGTCCAGAAGTCACCACTTCCTCAACACCATCGAACCAAAAGTGCGCTTTACCTGATGCCACATAGAGGATTTGATAGTCTCTGCGACCCTTTGCCCAAAAAGTAGGTAGCTTAGGGCGTTTTTTCAAGCGATAAGTGCCGCAGCTGCCTACGACCAGCGGCTTTGAGTAGTCTTTGAAATCCAAACGGGAGTTGTTCAAATATCCTGAGTTGAAATACATCCCTGCGTCCTCCTCATCTTCAGAGATTTTACAGCGATTTGGTAAATGTTCTATCAAAAAATTACAAACTCTTTGATTTTGTGCATATTCTGTTCCATCTTGTCTATATCTTTTCGTTCCATTAGATTCTATAATATTTTCAGACGGAACGCAAGAGATTTGGGCAACTTGCGTAATGAGAATTCCAGTCTGAAGTGCGCAGCAGATTGGTCGCGCCCACACAAAACAAGCAAGATGGGAGAAAGCACAATGACTGAAAAACGTTATCTAAAGTGGTATAATAAAGTCGGCTATGGTTCAGGCGATATTGCAGGCAACGTGGTGTATGCATTCCTGTCCTCCTTCGTCATGATCTATCTGACCAACACCGTTGGCCTGAACCCCGGTATTGTCGGCACTCTGATTGCAGTTTCCAAACTGCTGGACGGTGTGACGGACATTTTCTTTGGTTCTTTGATTGACAAAACGCATTCTAAGATGGGCAAAGCCCGTCCTTGGATGCTGTACGGCTACATTGGCTGTGCCATTACGCTGGTGGCAATTTTCGCCATCCCGACCAATCTGGGGCAGTTTGCACAGTACGCATGGTTTCTGATCGCATATACTCTGCTGAACGCTGTATTCTACACTGCCAACAACATTGCTTACTCTGCACTGACTGCTCTCGTCACGAAGAACAGTGCCGAACAGGTCGAGATGGGTTCTTGGCGTTTCATGTTCGCCTTTGCCACCAGCCTGCTCATCCAGTCCATCACGCTGGGTGCTGTTACGGCATTGGGCGGTGGTGCTGCCGGTTGGCGCACTGTTGCAATCATCTACGCCATCATCGGTCTGCTTGTCAACACCCTCTCCGTTCTCTCCGTGAAGGAACTGCCGGAAGGCGAATTGGTGGATACCACCGACAAAAAGGAAATCGAGCAGGACGAAAAGTACAATCTGGTTCAGGCTGCAAAGCTGCTTGCTGGCAACAAATATTATATGATGATTTGCGTCACCTACATTTTGCAGCAGATCTACGGTGCCATGATCAGCATGGGCACCTACTATGCAACCTACATCCTTGGCAACCAGAATCTGTTCGGTGTATTCTCTTGGGCAATCAACATTCCTCTGATCATCGCACTGGTGTTCACCCCGACCTTGGTTGCAAAGTGGAATGGAATGTATAAGCTGAATGTAATGAGCTATACTCTGGCAACGATTTCTCGTGCACTGGTTGCTGTAGCTGGTTACATGGGCAGCGGCAATGTGACCTTGATGCTGCTCTTTACTGCAATCGCAGCTCTTGGTCAGGGTCCTTGGCAGGGCGATATGAACGCTGTGATCGCAGCCTGCTCTGAATATACTTGGCTGACGAAGCATAAGCGCGTGGATGGCACGATGTACTCCTGCACTTCTCTCGGTGTGAAGCTGGGCGGCGGTCTGGGTACTGCCATCACCGGCTGGCTGCTGGCAGCAAGCCATTTTGACAGCGCTCTGACCGTTCAGCCGGATTCCTGCATCAATATGCTGAAGATTATGTATCTGGTGATTCCGTTCGCTCTGGATGCCATTATCACCTTCATTCTGTCTCATCTGAAAGTTGAAGAAGCAAATGAAAAACTGCGTGCAGCAGTCTGATAACAAGTCATTATCATTTCTCCTTCATCTGCTGTTCCCCGGAGGAATCCAGCGATTCCTCCGGGGAGGCTGGAGAAATATTATAAAATTATAAAAGGTAAATGAGGAAATACTATGGCTGCATTTGATTTTGCAAAAGTAAAAGACCCCACCTTTTTCAAGGAAAACGTGCTGAATGCTCATGCAAGTTTCCGTACTTACGCTTCCCGCGAAGAATATCGGACAGGCTCCTCTTCTTTGGCGCTGAAGCTGGACGGTATCTGGAAATTCGCCTACGCAAAGAACTACACCAGTGCCATCCCCGGCTTTGAAAAGACGGATTACGATTGCAGCGGCTGGGATGACATTCATGTTCCGGCACACATCCAGATGGAGGGCTACGACATTCCCCAGTACGCAAATATTCAGTATCCGTGGGATGGCCGTGAAGAAGTACAGCCGGGCGAGATCCCGCAGCGGTTCAATCCAGTGGCAAGCTATGTAAAATACTTCGAGCTGCCGGAATCCATGCAGGGCAAGCCCGTCCACATCGAGTTCGAGGGTGTGGAAAGCGGCATGGCTCTTTGGCTGAACGGGTCTTATGTGGGTTACACCGAGGACAGCTTCTCCGCACACGCATTCGATCTGACTTCCTATCTCCAGCCGGGCGTGAACAAACTTGCTGTGCAGGTGTTCAAGTGGACTTCCTCCAGCTGGTGCGAAGATCAGGACTTCTTCCGCTTCTCCGGCATCTTCCGCAGCGTGTGGCTGTACGCCATCCCCACCGTGCATCTGGAAGATGTATCCGTCAAAACGCTGTTTGCCGGGGATGATTTTACTCATTCCACGCTGGAAGTTGCACTGCAGGTGGAGGGAAAGGGCGCGGCCCGTCTGACCCTGCGCCGCAGTGAGCTGGAAGTGTTCTCCGAAGAAATCGCACTGAACGGCGGTTCTGCTCTGTTCAGCCATGCGGTGGAGAACCCCCACCTGTGGAGTGCAGAGGACCCGGCTCTGTATGAACTGGAAATCGAGCTGCTGGACGATGCAGGCCATCTAGTAGAGGTGACTGGGCAGAAAGTCGGTTTCCGCAAGTTCGAGTTGAAGAACAATCGGATGCTGCTCAACGGCAAGCGCATCGTGTTCAAGGGTGCCAACCGTCATGAGTTCAGCTCCATTACGGGTCGTGCTGTGGGCGTACACACCCATGAGGAACTGCTTCGGGATATCATCACCATGAAGCAGAACAACATCAATGCCATCCGTACCAGCCATTACCAGAATCAGGATGCACTGTACGACCTGTGCGACGAGTATGGTCTGTATCTGATCGCAGAGAACAATCTGGAATCCCATGGCACATGGGATATTCATCAGGCTGGCATTCGCGGCATCGAGGGCGTTTTGCCCAATGATAAGCCGGAGTGGAAAGCTGTCTTGTTTGACCGCATGAATTCCACTTACCAGCGTGACAAAAATCATCCTGCTGTTCTGATCTGGTCTCTGGGCAACGAATCGTTTGGTGGTGAGACCCTGCTCCAGATGGCAGAGATGGTCCGCCGCTTTGATGACACCCGTCTGGTGCATTACGAAGGTGTGGTCAATGATCCCCGCTTCCTCGAAACCACCGATATCGAGAGCCATATGTACAGCACTGTGAAGGACATTCAAGAGTATCTGGCACAGGGCGATAAGCGGCCTTATATCGAGTGCGAATATTCTCATGCTATGGGCAACTCCAACGGTGCTTTGCACAAGTACACGGAACTTGCCGACCAGAAGGACTGCGGCTATCAGGGCGGCTTCATCTGGGATTACATCGACCAGTCCATCTGGAAAAAAGACCGCTACGGCAAGTGGTTCCAAGCCTACGGCGGCGACTTCGGTGAGCGTCCTACCGACTATAATTTCAGCGGAAACGGCATTGCCTACGGTGGTGACCGTGCTCCTTCTCCCAAGATGCAGGAGGTCAAGTTCTGCTATCAGAACATCGCCATTTCCATCGACAACTCTGGCTTTGAAGTCTGGAACAAGAACCTGTTCACCTCTACGGATGCTTTCGACTGCGTTGCTCTGCTGCATCGTGATGGAAAGCTGTATCAGCAGCAGAAACTGACCAATATTGATGTTGCTCCCGAAGAGCGTTCCAGCTTCCCGCTGCCGTTTATAGTCCCTGCGCTCCCCGGTGAATATGCAGTGACCATCAGCTTCCGTTTGAAGGAGGACACCAGCTGGGCAAAGAAGGGTCATGAAGTCGCCTTTGGACAGGGTGTGATCGCTGTGGTCCGTTCCATTCCCAGCAAGAAGGTCACGCCGTTTACCGTTACGCACGGTACACACAACATCGGTGTCCGGGGCGAGAATTTCGATGTTTTGTTCTCCGATCTGAACGGCGGCCTGACTTCCTACCGCTATGCCGGCAAAGAGATGATTCAGGAGATTCCCCGTCCCAACTTCTGGCGCGCTCCCACCGACAACGACTGCGGCAACAACATGGGCGGTGTCCGGGGTCAGTGGAAACTGGCAAGCCTGTATGCCACCACCAAGGGTGTCGGCAAGGAGATCCCGTCTGTTCACGGTGGCACCATTCTCCAGAACCCCACCTGCGAGGTGGAAGCCGACAGCGTGGTCGTGACCTATCTCTATAACCTCCAGACCAGCCCCGCGGCAGAGTGCAGCCTGCAGTACCGTGTGTTCGGTGATGGCCGCATCCAGACCACCCTGCACTATGACCCGGTGGAAGGACTTGCAGCAATGCCGGAGTTCGGCGTACTGTTCAAGATCGACGCTGACTACGACACGGTGGAGTGGTACGGAAACGGCCCTGCGGAGACCTACTGGGATCGTCAGCATGGTGCAAAGCTGGGCATTTACCAGAACAAGGTTGCAGACAACATGGCACAGTACCTTGTGCCGCAGGAGTGCGGTGCAAAGACCGCTGTGCGCTGGGCAAAGGTAGTGGACCGCAAGGGTCGCGGGCTGCTGTTTACCGCAGATGCCGCAAAACCCATGTTCTTCTCTGCGCTGCCCTACACTCCCCATGAAATGGAGAGTGCCAAGCATCCCTACGAGCTGCCCCCGGTCCATTACACGGTCATCCGTGCTATGGGCGAGCAGATGGGCGTCGGCGGTGATGACAGCTGGGGTGCCAATGTCCACCCGGAGTATATTCCTGATGTGACTAAGCCTGTGGAGTTCACCTTTACGTTCCGTGGCATCTGATGATTGCCCGCAAATGAGGTGTTCTCTGTGAAAAAAGCGAAAGATCAGCCTGAATCTGAACCAGCCGAACTAGCATTCCTTGTTGGAGAGCGGATCAGAAAGATCCGCAAAGAAGAGGGGTTAAGCCTAGAGCTTTTTGCTTTAAGCCATCAATGAGCCACCAGCAGCAAGAGCAGGGCGGAAATCATCCGCGCCCTTGCGCCTGATATGAAATTGGAACTTTGATTTTCTCGCCCGGCTTTGCCACGGTGGGACGATCAAAGGAGCGTGCGTTTGAACAAAAAGAAAAAGTCCACAAACACTTCCCCTTACCCCGATGAAGTCATCGACCGTCTGGCACGGGCATTCTACCCGGCCATCCTTGCCTGCTGGAACAGTGAGGAAGGCCAGAGGGAGTTTGCCGCGTGGCAGGCAGAACAGGCTCATATCTCTGGCAAAGAAAAACAGGAAGTTCCCGCTGGGGAACTCCCTGTCTTACTTATCGTGTGTGGCTTTTTGCAGGGTGCGTCCTTCGGGGCGCACCCTGTTTTTGTTTTATGGTCTAATTTTATCTTACTTCTGAGCCTTCACTGGGCGGTCCTCAAAGCCCAGTGCAGCAGTGACCAGTGCAGACACAACGATGGCTGCAACAATGGCGATTGCCATTGCCCACATGGTCTGCTGGAAGATTGGCAGAGCCAGAATGGTGGAGTAGCCGTACACATAAGCCGTTGCACCCAGAACACCAGCGATGATACCACCGACAGCAGTGCCGGCCATGATGCCCAGCATAGGACGCTTGAGGGGCAAGTTCACGCCGTACAGAGCAGGCTCGGTGACACCGGCCACGATACAGCCGAAGGCAAGGCTCAGGCATTCGGCACGGAACTCAGGATTCTTAGTGCGCAGAGCAACACCGAGGCAGGCACCGCCCTCTGCCATGTTATGCAGGATGTAGGAAGGACGGAAGAACACATCATAACCCGGATCAGCAAATGCCTGCACCATGAAAGGGGTAACAGCATGGTGCATACCCGTCATGACCAGCCACGGCATTGCCGATGCCAGCAGTGCGATTGCAACGGGGCCAAAGGTTGCGGATGCCCACAGGAAGAACTTGACAACGATGCCGCCGACCAGATCGCCCAGAGGTCCGAGAACGACCACGCCCGCGATGTAGGTCAGGATCATAGTGCCTGCGCCGACCAGAACCGTGCGCAGGATACCGGGGATGATTTTGGTCAGGAACTTTTCGCAGTAGCAGGCGAAGATGCCGATGAGCAGTGCAGGCAGCAGGGTGCTGCTGTAAGACACCTTGGTGACCGGCAGCATAAAGATGGTAACAGGGCCTTCCTTCAGCATGGAGATGAAGTCCGGGTAGACCAGCGCAGCCGCCACGCTCATTGCATACAGCGGGGTGCTGCCCAGCTTCTTGGCAACACCGTAGGCAACAAACACCGGCATGAAGTAGAACGGAACGTTTGCCAGCTGGCTGAGCAGCGTATAGGCAGAAGCATCCTTGAATGCCGGGTATGCCAGCGTTGCCAGCAGCAGGAACACCTTGAGCATACCGCCCGAAACCAGACCGGGGATCAGCGGAGTGACCGATGCCGAAACAAAACCAACCACGTTGTTTGCAATGGTCTTTGCACTCTTCTTTTCGGCCTTGCCCGACTTCTTTGCAGGTGCTTCGTCCGGGACAACGCCGCCCGCCTTATTGCCAGCGGCCTCATAGATCTTGCTGGCTTCTGTATACACGGGGATCACGTTCTTGCCGAACACCATCTGAAGTTCGTCGGTGGTGAACACCACGCCCAGAACGCCCTCGCACTTCTTGATGGCTTCCACCTCGACCGCAGACTTATCTTTGATGATAAAGCGCAGACGGGTAGAGCAGTGGGTGACGTTTTTGATGTTCGAGGTTCCTCTACTCAATTCAATGAGTTCCGATGCTACTTTACGGGAATCCATAAGACTACTTCCTTTCATTTTTATCGTGTTATCGTGACTTTCAGGCGAATCCTTAATAGACTTATAAAAAAGATGTTTTGTGTACAGGAGGGGCTGTCATGATTATCGAACGACTTTCCGACGAAACCAGATTTACCGCAACGGAAAAGAAAGTCATCGAGTTTATTCAGGAGCATCCGCGTGTCGTGACGAATCTTTCACTGGACGATCTGGCGGCGGCCTGTTTCACTTCGCAGGCTTCCATCATCCGGCTGTGCAAAAAACTGGGCACAAAAGGCTTTGCAGAGTTCAAAGTCCAGCTTGCATCTGAGCTGAGCCTGTTTGCGCAGGACAACCGGGAAATCTCCGTGGACATTCCCATCGAGCCGGATTCCAACAGTCAGGAGATTGCAAAGACCTTTTACAATCTTTCGAGGCGCGCCATCGAATCCACCCGGAACTCGCTCGACCACATCGCCCTGCAAAAAGCCGCCCGCCTGCTGGCTTACTCTGACCTCATCCATGTTTACGGACGCGGGGAATCGCTCATCATTGCCGAGGACTTCCACTACAAGCTCATCCGCATCGGGATGAACTCGGTTCTGGAAACGCAGAACGGCTTTCAGGAAGCCCGCAGCCATGTGCAGAACCCGCACATCCGGGAAAGTGCCCTTGTGGTCTCGCAGTACTGCAACAGTCCGCAGGTGCATTACATCATAGATGAACTGATGAGTGCCAACATTCCGTTCGTGCTTGTGACCGCTGCGGAAAAGGCATGGCCTTATGACAAGTTCGCACAGGTCACGTTACGCATCAGCTGCACGGAAAGCCGCTACAAGATGGGCAGCTTTGCTTCCCGGAACGCTTTCCTGTATCTGCTGGACTGTCTGTACGGCACGATGTTCTCGCTGAACTACGAACAGAACAAGCAGAACCTTTCCGCATTTTCCCAGCGCAAGGTGGAGCGCAGCTATTATTACACCTATCTCCCGGACACGGAAACGAATTACTGAATCTCTACCCGGTTCACGCCATCTTTTACTGCCGCTTTCTTCACGGCTTCTGCCACGGCGGTCTTGACATTTGCATCAAAGGCAAGGGGCAGGATGTTCTCCGTGTTCAGTTCGCTTTCGGGGATCATGTCTGCAATGGCGTGCGCGGCAGCGATCTTCATGCCCTCGGTCACGCGGGAAGCCTGTGCATCCAGCACACCGCGGAACAGACCAGGAAAGACCAGAACGTTGTTCACCTGATTGGGGAAGTCGCTGCGGCCCGTGCTGACCACCGCTGCACCTGCCGCCTTTGCTTCTTCCGGGAAAATTTCCGGCGTGGGATTGGCACAGGCGAAAACGATGGCATCGTGGTTCATGCTCCGAACCATCTCTGCGGTCAGGCAATGGGGAACGCTGGTGCCGATAAAGACATCCGCACCCTTCACTGCATCGGCAAGACCGCCTGTTACTTTGCGCGGGTTGGTGATCTCGGCAAGCTCCTTCTTGTGGCCTGCCAGACCCGCGGCGCGGCCCGGGATCAGAATGCCGTGTTCATCCACAGCGATAATATCCTTGATGCCCATGCTCATCAGCATCTTGATGATGGCCGTACCTGCGGCACCGGGACCATTCTGCACAACGCGGATGGTCTCCATTTTTTTGCCGGTCAGTTTCAGTGCATTGATTAAGGCTGCGCTGACCACGATCGCTGTGCCGTGCTGATCGTCGTGGAAAATCGGAATGTCGCACTTTTCTTTTAATTTCCGCTCAATTTCAAAGCATCTGGGCGCGGAAATATCCTCTAAGTTGATGCCGCCGAACGAACCCGAAATGAGGTACACGGCGTTCACGAACTCGTCCACATCGTGCGTCTTCACGCAAAGCGGGAACGCGTCCACGTCGCCAAAGCTCTTGAAGAGCACGCACTTTCCTTCCATGACCGGCATGCCTGCCTCGGGGCCGATGTCGCCAAGGCCGAGGACGGCAGAGCCGTCGGTAATGACCGCACAGAGGTTCCAGCGGCGCGTGAGCTCATAGCTTTTGCTCAAATCCTTCTGAATTTCCAGGCACGGCTGCGCCACGCCCGGCGTATACGCAAGAGACAGATCGTCCTTTGTTTCCACCGGAACGGTTGCCTTTACTTCGATTTTGCCCTTCCACTCGGCATGCAGCCGAAGAGATTCCTTCGCGTAATCCATCATGCTTCTCCTTACCTTTGCCGTTTTGTCCTTTGCCTTCCGGCATTCCCTGCCGTTTCCGGTATCCCATTTTGAAGGCTTCCGCCCCATTTGTCAACCCCAGCGTGAACGCGCCCAGCCCCCTGCGCACATTTTCTTTTAGTATGCCCAAAAAATCGCCGTCATGCAGGCAAGTGTTCGGCATTCTTTGTGAGCCGCAATCCGTGCGGCAAAAAGCCCGGAATCCCATCCAACGATGCGATCCCGGGTTTTTTTCTATCGTATGATTTCCGTGCCGCAAGGCGCGTTTTACGCCTGCTTTTCTTCCAGTTCAGCAAATCCCTTCACGACATTGCGCGCCGAGAAGATGCCCATGTTGTTGATGGAATCCATGGAACTGCCGGCCACATGCGGCGCTGCAATCACCTGCTCCAGCTCCAGCAGCGGTGAGCCGATGGGCGGCTCCGTGACAAACGCGTCAATGCCAGCGCCGGCGATCTCCCCGCTGCGCAGCGCCTCGTTCAGCGCGCCGAAGCGC
>OGGK01001816.1_pt1 | contig 12349 bp, 7 predicted proteins | sample 1571171 | NCBI WGS metagenome assembly OGGK01 (sample SAMEA2581958, study PRJEB24529) | metagenome | biome: Human gut stool | place: China | collected 2011 | reverse complement strand
CACCTATCTTAGTGTTGCAAATCAAAATATGTATCAAACCCGACAGACATGGCAAAATTTCCAAGGGACAACATCCTTTTGATTTATGACCGTAACTTCAAGTGGTCTAATAGCATTTATGTTTCTATATAAGGCAAAGAGGATAATTTTTCTGTCACTGATTGAATAATATTATCTATCATACGAACACGCCCTTTATTTTATTTTGCATCTAATTTTCTAATCTCAGTTATCATTGGGCAAACTATTGCAATGCAAATAATTAAAATACCTGATAGTAAAAACCAATGATTTACATCGATTCTATCAGCAAAGAATCCAGAAAGAATTAACCCAATTGGCATAACAAGAGACATGATACTTCCAGTTAAAGAAAATACACGTCCTAAATATTCAGGCTTAATTTTCTCCTGAAAAAGAGCTGTTTGCACACCGCTGTAAAACGGAACCGAAAGCCCCATTATTGCACAGCAGACTACAAATATGAAAAATCCACTTTGAGGAAGTAATCCTGAAATGGTTAAGCTTATCCCCATCATAAAAATTGATGCCGTTATTAATAAGATTCGCTTTTGGTAATTCCCAAATAACCCTAATAATAGACCCCCTATCAACATACCAGAGGCATAAGCAATCTCCGTAATAGAAATATGCATCGGTGTACCATTAAAATATTCCATAGTGATTAAAGGATATAATGCATTTATGGGCATATAAACAAACATATATAATGTTCCAACGAGTAATAAAGCAAATAATCCTTTATTTTGCCGTAGTACAGCCATTCCTTCTTTCATTTCTCTTATGAAATTTGGTTTCAAACTTTGCACTTGATCACCTAGCTTAGGAATACGTACAATTGCTACCGTAATAGATGCAATCACAGCACCCAATACATCGATGGCAATAATAGCATTTAGTTCCCAAACGGAGTATAAGAGTGCTGCAACCGCCGGACTAACAATATAGCTTATAGACTGCAAAGACTGACTATAGCCTGCACATTTCGTAAGCTGTTCTTCTGGTACTAAAAGTGGAGTAACCGCATTGAGAGCCGGGGTATGAAAAGCTGTTCCAATGCTACGGATGAACAATACTACCATAACCATCCAGATAGGTAACTCCATATACAATGCAACAATAGCTAGCACGGCCCCAGCTGCTGCGATAATTAAATCAGCACCAATCATTATCTTCTTCCTATCATGACGATCCACTAATACACCAATGGCTGGTCCAAAGACCGCATAGGGTAAAAAACCTACAAGTGAAGCCATAGACAAGACCATCGCAGATCCTGTTTTTTCTGTAAGGTAAAAAATAATCGCCATTTGCAGGATGGCACTAGTGATTAATGATACTGCCTGCCCTGCCCATATTGTATAAAACTTAAGTTTCCAATTGTTGTATTTTTCCATTTCCTTAATTCCGCAACACTTTGATTTAAATTAATTTATAAGTTCCTGAGCAACAAAAAGTTGCCCAGGATTTTGCCGTGTCAGATTTTTCACTTATCTTAGTGTTGCAATTAGAAAACAAGCGAAAATCGTAACAAGGCATGGCAAAGGTACAAATAAAATCTGAGAAACTCACACCTTTTGGAGGAATTTGACTCCATGCTTTCACCCGTTATCGACTCAACACTGGGTCAGAGATGCCGCAGTATCATCGGATATCAGTTCAGCGAGATAGTCCGTTCGCTGATGAGCGTTTATTTCTGTGGCGGCTCATGCGTGGAAGACGTAACGTCACAACTGATGCGCCATCTCTCGTATCATCCTACCCTTCGTACATGCAGCTCTGATACCATCCTCAGAGCCATCAAGGAACTGACACAGGAAAACATCTCCTATACTTCCGACCAAGGCAAGACCTATGATTTCAATACTGCAGACAAACTCAACACATTGCTTATAAACGCTTTGGTTTCTACAGGCGAGTTGAAGGAAATTGAGGAATACGATGTTGACTTTGACCATCAGTTTCTTGAAACGGAGAAGTATGATGCAAAACCGACCTACAAAAAGTTCCTCGGCTACAGGCCTGGCGTATATGTTATCGGTGACAAGATAGTCTATATCGAGAACAGCGATGGCAACACGAATGTGCGTTTTCATCAGGCAGACACCCATAAGAGATTCTTCGCTCTTCTGGAATCCCAGAACATCCGTGTAAATCGCTTCAGGGCAGACTGCGGTTCCTGCTCGAAGGAAATCGTCAGTGAGATAGAGAAGCATTGCAAACATTTCTACATCCGTGCCAACCGATGCAGTTCGCTCTACAATGACATCTTTGCTCTGAGAGGATGGAAGACGGAGGAGATTAACGGCATCCAGTTCGAACTCAATTCCATTCTCGTTGAGAAATGGGAAGGCAAGTGCTATCGTCTTGTCATCCAGAGACAAAGACGCAACAGTGGCGACCTTGACCTATGGGAAGGCGAATACACTTACCGTTGTATTCTGACCAACGATTACAAGTCATCGACAAGGGACATTGTTGAATTCTACAATCTGCGTGGCGGCAAGGAACGTATCTTTGACGACATGAACAACGGATTCGGTTGGAGCAGGCTCCCCAAGTCATTCATGGCGGAGAATACTGTCTTTCTTCTGCTTACTGCATTGATACACAATTTCTACAAGACCATCATGAGCAGGCTTGACACCAAGGCTTTTGGGCTCAAGAAAACGAGTCGCATAAAGGCTTTTGTCTTCAGATTCATCTCCGTACCTGCCAAGTGGATCATGACTGCAAGGCAATACGTGCTGAATATCTACACAGAGAACCGCGCTTATGCAAAACCCTTCAAAACAGAATTCGGATAAGAATCCTTTCTTTCCGGTTAGAATCTGCGTATTACCTCAAGTCGCATCGTGGGGTAAGGGGATGGTGGCTACATATTGATGTTGTGCTGTTGCTTTTTACTGAAAGCTGCTACTAACGACTCATAAATCTACCCTTAATCGTGTATTGGATGATAGTTGCGGATTTTAGGATTCAGATAAATTCGCAACATTTCGTTTGCTACTATTTTTGCAACTTTAAAATCGCAAATCGTAGAAAAATTAGGGTCTCTTTCAAAATAAAATGTTTCCATTGTCATTTGAATATCTTGTTTTCCTCTCAGAAAAAAGTACTTATCCAAATGCGTACTTCCCGAACGGTAGTATTTATAGAAATCAATGTTCTTATTGTAGAAATTCTCTAACTGATTCAGTTCATTGATGAAATAATTTTTCAGCACACAATCTTGTCCGTTGGGGCGCATCATTTCGATGTTATACACTTTCCTGTAATAGATTAGTTTACTAAAAAACTTGGGTTTTATTATCTTGAAAAAGAATATTTCATCCATTTCACTTTTGAACTTATAAAACGAAACTATTTCTTTCAATTCCGAGAACCCCTGTTCCAACAGCAATATTATTTGAGGAATATCTTTAATCCTGTCATTTAAATCGAGTTCATGCATCCTGATTTGATGTTCTAATTTTTCTGCAATGTTTTTTATCTTATCTTTCATTTTTATTGATTTTGAGTAAAAAAAAGGATGATATCGTCAGTTGACGACACACAAAGGCGTTCACTGAATTCCGATAGGATTCAGTGAACGCGAAGCAACAACATGTCGCTGAAAGATAATTAGTGATAGATTTGCCAGAAATACATAATACAGAATTTGTTGAAATCAACACCTAATCTTACTTATAACTTCCTTTGATTCCGTAGTCGGTATCCTGATTATTCAGCGATTTAGTACCGACAAGATGAGTTTTTCCGAAATTAAAATTCCAAGTGAGCGTGGCAACGAGAATTCGGGATGCATCGCTAAAACTTTCTCTTCGGAAAGGCGCTTGTGCATTTTTGTTTTCCATAATGGTTCGGGAAACATTCTTAAACGGATTGAACGCACCTATGCCAAAAGAAAAATTAGTCGCATTGTACCGGATAGCCAAGTAGTGATAATTACCATCCTTTATGACGGTTTCGCCGTATAACCTTTCGTCAAAAGGCTGTAGCTGGCCTATCAGCATCCATTTCTTATACATTGCCAAAACATCTGCCCTGTAATAAAAATTAGAATGGGTATGCGAATAGTTGTTCCCACGACTGTCAAAGTGGTTGAAGCCTCCTGTAACCGAAAATTGCAGGAAGTTTTTTATCATCCCTACTTTCAATGTTATCTCCGCATTATACTTATTCCAATCTTTCATGTTTTCGGGCATTGTCAGGAACACATTTCCATGTTCTCTTTTCGATTCCATGATAGGATTGTGTTTGTAGTGATGATGCAGGCTTGCATTGAAAGCGAACAACCCTTTTCTGTTTTCGTAATATAAATTATTATTCAGATTCAGGTACGGTTGAAGCAACAGATTCCCTTTCTCGGCAAGATACGAGTCAAGACGGATTTCCGTGTCGGCCAACTCCATCAGGGTTGGATTCGTTTGACTCATCTCCGCATCATACCGGATAAAAGAATTATCACTGAACCGATAGCCAACCATCGCTTTGGGTAAGAAATGGTAATAGCTTTTGGTAACAGATACATTGGAAAAATGCAGGCGATTCAGGCGAAGTCCCAAGCTATAGCTGAATTTGCCCTTACTATAAAACCACTCTGCAAAAACCGACGATTCCGCCTGATTCAAATCCGATTTGAATTCCTCGCCCTGATTAATTGTCTGCTCTGTAAACGACTGAATATGTTTTATCCCGAATTTCAAATTTCCATGGGCAAATCCTTTTTCGTATATGCCTTCGGCAATCAGTGAATATTTATCGGAAAACAGTTCCGAACGTTCGCTGAAAAGAGTATCAACATCGTTGTATTCGCAGTAATTCCGCGAAGATGCTGCGTTCGCATAACTCCCCACCACATTAGCATATATTTTCTGATTTTTGGGTAAACCATACTGGTAATACAAGTCGATGGTAGGAACATTAATTTTTTGCTGACTTCCGTCAAAAATCAACCCTTTGTCCGTGCCATTCTCTTTTAGAAAACTGTTGAAATCGTTGTGAGGCTGATTGCTCAGATTATATTTCAACTTGGCATTGAAAAAAGCCGAATCGCTCTGCTGATAGTTGTATGTCAGCGAAAAATCATGCATTTGGTACGAATAATCACCTCCGGCACTGATTTCTTCCCTCAATATAGGGGATGAATTTTCAAACTGATAACTACCTGTGCGATTTCTGTTATTCGTGTTGATGCGTTGAAACGCTGCGGTGTAGTTCAAAGCATATTCCGATTTTCCTTTGTTGAATTTGGCAAAGAAAACATCGCCCCCTGCAAGGATATTCAGCGAGTTCATCAAATCCACACCAACAACACCGCCTTTATCATCCCTTACTACCACGTAGTTGATAACTTTGGAAGCATGTCCGTATCGGATACCTGCATAATCCGAATATTCTATCCGCTTGATTTGGCGGGGTTGCAAGGTCTGAATTTCTTCCGGCGTGGTATTTACGCCGTTAATCTGCAAAATGACTTTCCCGCCGTCGGATGATGAAATCGTATTCAGCATCGGATTGATGTTCAAGCCGGGAAGCATCATTGTATTCAGCAATTGCATTCCGTTGGCAGAATGGCTGATTTGCAATTTTGTCGGGAACACAATCCGTTGGTTAATCTTGTTTATTGTGGAAGAAGCAGAAATCACCACTTCCCCAAGTAACAAAACATTTTCATTCAAATACACATCTATTTGTGCTGATTCCGTCAGATTCTGTATCAAAATCCGCTTTGTTTCAAATCCTAAACAGGATACTGACAGCACATAATTATCTGTGGGAAGATTTTCAAATTCAAATCTTCCGATAGTGTCTGTCGTTGTTCCTTTCAGAAAGACTGAATCTTGTTTGAATAGAACGACATTAGCAAACTCAACAGGTGTTTGCGTATTTTGTTGAAGTACTCTTCCTGAAACATGAATCGATTGTCCGGACACACTTAGGCCGGAATACAGGAAAAATACGATAAGATATAATAATCGAGCTTTATTAAAGTCCATACTTGTTTTCTTATAATGGGTTACGGATACAGATATAGCATCTGCATCATAAACCTCATGAATAAATGATAACCTTAATTCCGCAACACTATAATTTAACTTTATTTATAAGTTCCTGAGCAACAAAAAGTTGCCCAGGATTTTGCCGTGTCAGATTTTTCACTTATCTTAGTGTTGCAATTAGAAAACAAGCGAAAATCGTAACAAGGCATGGCAAAGGTACAAATAAAATCTGAGAAACTCACACCTTTTGGAGGAATTTGACTCCATGCTTTCACCCGTTATCGACTCAACACTGGGTCAGAGATGCCGCAGTATCATCGGATATCAGTTCAGCGAGATAGTCCGTTCGCTGATGAGCGTTTATTTCTGTGGCGGCTCATGCGTGGAAGACGTAACGTCACAACTGATGCGCCATCTCTCGTATCATCCTACCCTTCGTACATGCAGCTCTGATACCATCCTCAGAGCCATCAAGGAACTGACACAGGAAAACATCTCCTATACTTCCGACCAAGGCAAGACCTATGATTTCAATACTGCAGACAAACTCAACACATTGCTTATAAACGCTTTGGTTTCTACAGGCGAGTTGAAGGAAATTGAGGAATACGATGTTGACTTTGACCATCAGTTTCTTGAAACGGAGAAGTATGATGCAAAACCGACCTACAAAAAGTTCCTCGGCTACAGGCCTGGCGTATATGTTATCGGTGACAAGATAGTCTATATCGAGAACAGCGATGGCAACACGAATGTGCGTTTTCATCAGGCAGACACCCATAAGAGATTCTTCGCTCTTCTGGAATCCCAGAACATCCGTGTAAATCGCTTCAGGGCAGACTGCGGTTCCTGCTCGAAGGAAATCGTCAGTGAGATAGAGAAGCATTGCAAACATTTCTACATCCGTGCCAACCGATGCAGTTCGCTCTACAATGACATCTTTGCTCTGAGAGGATGGAAGACGGAGGAGATTAACGGCATCCAGTTCGAACTCAATTCCATTCTCGTTGAGAAATGGGAAGGCAAGTGCTATCGTCTTGTCATCCAGAGACAAAGACGCAACAGTGGCGACCTTGACCTATGGGAAGGCGAATACACTTACCGTTGTATTCTGACCAACGATTACAAGTCATCGACAAGGGACATTGTTGAATTCTACAATCTGCGTGGCGGCAAGGAACGTATCTTTGACGACATGAACAACGGATTCGGTTGGAGCAGGCTCCCCAAGTCATTCATGGCGGAGAATACTGTCTTTCTTCTGCTTACTGCATTGATACACAATTTCTACAAGACCATCATGAGCAGGCTTGACACCAAGGCTTTTGGGCTCAAGAAAACGAGTCGCATAAAGGCTTTTGTCTTCAGATTCATCTCCGTACCTGCCAAGTGGATCATGACTGCAAGGCAATACGTGCTGAATATCTACACAGAGAACCGCGCTTATGCAAAACCCTTCAAAACAGAATTCGGATAAGAATCCTTTCTTTCCGGTTAGAATCTGCGTATTACCTCAAGTCGCATCGTGGGGTAAGGGGATGGTGGCTACATATTGATGTTGTGCTGTTGCTTTTTACTGAAAGCTGCTACTAACGACTCATAAATCTACCCTTAATCGTGTATTGGATGATAGTTGCGGATTTTAGGTATATTAGAAAGCCGCACCAATGGAGTCTTACCTATAAGCTGCAGCAAATTGTCCTTTATATTGCTCATATTTATCAGATTATTTTTTCTGTACTCTTTTTCCGTATGGTTCCACATCTTCTGTTACCCAGAGATTACCCCCGATAACAGCCCCCCTGCCGATTGTTATACGCCCCAATATGGTAGCATTTGAATATACCGTCACATTATCCTCCAATATGGGGTGGCGTGGTATTCCCTTTATCGGATTTCCGTTTTCGTCAGTCGGGAAACTTTTTGCACCGAGTGTGACACCCTGATACAGTGTGACGTGATTCCCGATGATACAAGTCTGCCCTATCACGATACCGGTTCCATGATCTATATTGAAATATTCTCCTATCTCAGCCCCCGGATGAATATCTATCCCTGTCTCAAAATGGGCAAGCTCACTGATAATTCTCGGTATGAGCGGTATCTCCATTTTATATAGTTCGTGGGCAATCCTGTGGTTTGAAATGGCTCTGATGGCAGGATAGCAGGATATTATCTCCCCGATACAGGTCGCTGCCGGATCTCCGTCAAAGGCTGCATGAATGTCCGTTGCCAGCACCCTTCTCATTTCGGGAAGGCTCCGTATGAACCTCTCGGCATACTTTCTTGCCGTCTGGCAGCAGGGAGTTCCCTTTATCCTTTCCTTCATGTTCTCATTTCCGAAGAGCATACCCGCCTGTATCTGCTGCGTCAGGATCTTGCTCAGCTTCTCCAGTGTCACCCCAAGATGAAATGTGAGTGTCTGGCTGTTTACCGTATGATTTCCATAATACCCCGGAAACAGGACTGCACGGCAAAGTTCTATTATCTCATGTATGGCTTTACCTGAAGGTATCGGGTCTCCTTCTTCATATTTGATGAAAAGTTCAGGGAATGATGAATAATCCGCCAACTTTTCAACAACTTCTCCGATGTATGTAATATGTTCCATGTGATTATATATATTTAAATCGTAAATATACGTTGGTTAAACCTATAATAAAAAGGATAGGTCATATCCTTTTTATTGTCTGCACTGTCTTTAAAATCCCAAAGCCTTGATCATCTTATGGTTCAGGTGTCTGTTCTTGCCCTTGAACGGATAACAGTGTATATGTATGGCAGGATTGAAGTTCATTTCAATGATCGCATAGTTATCCGGTGTGGCAGGAGCATGAATATCCTGTATCATCATATCCAGTCCGGTAATCTTCACGTTCAGAGCTTTTGCAGCTTCCACAGCAATAGCCTTGTACGAATCGTCTATATCGTCTGTAAAATCTATGCTGTCTCCTCCCGTACTGATATTGGAGTTCTCACGAAGATAGACCACTTCCCTCTCTTTGGGTACAGTGTTGAAATCCATTCCCTGCTGCTTCAGAAACATTTCTTCCTCACGCCCCTTTCTGATTTTCTCCAAAGGGGTGCGATATCCTTTACCTCTGAGCGGATCTTCATTCTTCCTGTCTATCAGTTGTCCGATATTCAGAACACCGTCACCCGTCACATTTGCCGGAACACGGTGAAGGATACCTACCACTTCATCATTGATGATGAATATCCTGAATTCCCTTCCCGGTATGAACTTCTCTATAAGCACCGTGTTGTCATGCTCAAAGGCTATCTGCAAGGCTGCCTTGAAGTCCGTTTCATCATAGTTGTGCTTCAGTATGGTTATACCCAATCCGAAATTGGTGGACTTAGGCTTGATTACCACAGGTTTCCCTGCATACAGGCGGTAGTCTGCCATACCTGCCTCCGGTGACGTGTATTCATAACCGCCCGGCACGCTTATTCCGGCACGTTCCAGCACCTTCTTCGTTACCACCTTATTTTCCATCATCAGTACAGACACGTATGAGTCCAGAGAGGTCTTGGTTGCCTGCATCACATATTCTTCCTTTTTACCGTCAAACAGACGTATGAAATTTTCCTTACGGTCAAGTATTTCAAAACCTATCCCTTTAAGTATTGCAGCCTTCAGCAGAAGCTGTGTGGACATTTCCATATCCTCCAGTCCATGAAATCTGTAACCTCCGCTTATGGTGGTTTCCCTATACTGTCTTGCCTTTTCCAGATGGAACGGTACAAACCCCACCCTGTTTATGTTCTCATACAGTACCATGCCTATACGCTTCTCAGGATTCTGTACAAGGTACAGATTATGCTGCATCTCCTGACGGTAGATTTCATCGTCAAGCACCCCATATTCTGAGAGAATTCTCTCCATATCTTCTAAAATAGAAGTAGCTTTCTGCTGTACAGTGGTCGAGCAGCATTTCAACTCCTTCTTTTCGTCTCTTCCATAGCATGAAGCCATATCCTGATTACGTGTTGCCCTTTGCAGTTCTTCCTCCGTAAGACTTCCGTTCTCCTCCTTCAGCAGAGAATAGACAAGCAGAAGGTGAGAAAAATAAATGGCACTTGCACATACCCCCGATTTTGTAAACGGGTCAAGATCCACAATTCGTACCTCAATATAAGAAGGAGAACCATTATCCTTTTCCAGAAACTTGATACGGACCGGAAGATAAAGCTCGTGAGGTCCGTCAATACGGTTTTCCCTTATCAGTTTGTCAATAGACATATTATAGGCTTCAAGTGAGGAATAATCGATGAAGAACTCCTCACGGTTACGATACCCTAATGGACTTGTCCTCAGACTGAGGCTTACCCCACACTTCATGGGCTGCTTTTCTCCCGTTTTAAGCGAAATCACATTCAGGGTTTCTTCTGCAAGCGGAGATTCACCGTACAGCCAGATAAAAAGCCAGCGGTATTTGAGAAAGTTCCTTACCACACGAAAATATACCGTTTCCCTGACCTCCTCCATAGAGCTGCCGCAAACACCGCTTTTTAGCAGAACGTCCATCAGTTTTTCCGAAAAAGAGAAATTGAAGTGTATTCCCGAAATAAGCTGCCTTTCCTTTCCGTAGGTTCCGGCAAGTTTCTGACGGTAATACTCCTTGTCCTTGAACTCTCCCGAATAATGTGCAATGGGTATCTCCTGATTCTCCTTCAATACAGGAGGAAGGCTCTGAGGCCAGAGAAGCTCATCGCCGATATTCTCCGTAACCACATCGTGCAGCGTTTCCATAAATCCCAAAGCCTCTCCTACACTTGGCAGCGGCGGAGTTATCATTTCCACCTGACTCTCTGAAAAGTCGGTGGTTATATAAGGGTGCTTCCCCTTGTCGCCAAATACTGCCGGGTGTGGAGTCAGGGCAAGCGTACCGTCCTGATTGACCCTGACATTTTCCTTTTCAAGTCCGAAACACCCCTCTCTAAGCAGATGGCTGTTCTGTTTAAGTATAAAGCAAAAATCCTGTGTATTCATATACTGCTATATTGTATGTTTGATTCTTCAAGTTCCTTTTCCCTTTTTCTATATAATAGATAAAGTACAATGCCCTTTATCACGCTAGTAAGCGATATGCTCCACCAGACACCATCTATTCCCATTCCCATACTTTTGCCAAGCAGAAGGGCAAGAGGTATCCTCATTGTGGTGAACACGATGCTCACGGTTGCAGGATATTTGGTAAGCCCCTGTCCGGTATAAGCTCCCGAAGTGAGTATTTCAAGTGTGGCAAACAGCTGTGAGAAGCCGACTATACGCAGATAGGCACTGCCTATTTCTATGGTGGCAGCCTCCTTCACGAAAAATGACAGTATGGTTTCCGGGAAAGCTAAAAATATGAATGTGGCAGGTATGGAAATACAATATCCAAGCCTGATGCTTGTACGATAGCATTTCCTAATCATATCCGTATTCCTTTCCCCGTAATATTGCCCTATCAGTATGGAGGTTGCCTGCATAAGACCGTTCATAAGAAGAAACGAAAGCGACTCTATCTGAAGACCCAGCTTCTGTGCGGCTATTGCATCTGTTCCCCATATACTTACTATACGCCCGATGGCTATACCGATAAGCGAGAACAAAATACGCTGCATGGCAGGTGCTGTGCCTATTCCAAGTATTTTCCTGAGAAACTTGCGGGGTACCGCTTTTATACTCAAGGTAAGTTCAAGCCTATGTCTGAGAAGATATATCGCATACATCATGGCACCCCACTGTGAAAATGCCGTAGCCCATGCCGCACCTTCCACTCCCAGTCCGAAATAAAATATAAACAGAGGGTCAAGAATGATATTGACGATATTCCCATAAAGTACCGCCCTGAACGAGAACTGTGTCTTTCCGTGTGCGTCTATAATGGCGGTAAACAAAAGGTTCATAAACATGATAAGAACAGTGATACTGCTTATCCTCAGATAGTTCTGAGCCATCGTGTTTACTTCCGGTCTTTCGATATTGAAAAGGGATATAAGAGGCTCTGCCAGCATAAAGACGAACAGGGCATAGAATATCCCCAACACGAATGTACTGCGTATTCCGCATGATATGAAGTGTTGTATTCTGTCCTTCTTTTCAGCCCCTATACTGTGTGAAACCGATACCATGGTACCAATGGTTATCACGCTTATCAAAGACCAACCCAACTTGATATAAAATCCGGCTGTTCCAACAGCAGCCACTTCTCCGCTTCCCAGTTTCCCGACCCAGAACATATCCGTAATATCGTATGAGATCTGAAGACAGGATGATAATATGATAGGGATTGCTATTCTCAGCAGTGATTTTCTTTTTTCTCTTTTTGCCG
>OGGK01001810.1_pt1 | contig 12376 bp, 13 predicted proteins | sample 1571171 | NCBI WGS metagenome assembly OGGK01 (sample SAMEA2581958, study PRJEB24529) | metagenome | biome: Human gut stool | place: China | collected 2011 | reverse complement strand
ACCAAGTCTTGAACCTGCTGCAGCACCTGCGTCTGTTGCAGCCAGAATGGCACCAACATCTCCACGAACCATAACTGTTACAAGACCGGATCCGATCTTCTCTGTTCCAACGAGTGCTACGTTAGCAGCCTTTAACATTGAATCTGCTGCCTCGATAGATGCTACAAGTCCTCTTGTTTCAACCATTCCTAATGCTTCCTGTGACATTCTGCGTTCCTCCTTCTGAACTTCCGGTTTCTTCTGAACCGTTTCTACCTTTTGCGCCGTCTTTTTTACTCTGCGTACAGTTTTGGCTGGCGCTTTGGCTGTTGTTGTTTTCTTTTCTTTTTCGTCTGCCATCTGTAGCTGCCTCCTATACAACCTTGTTTACACTTGTGTTAATGATTCTCAAGATCTCCTCGTGAGGACTTGGGATCACTACTGTGCTCACTGGTTTTTTGATTCCATTCTGCTCGGCAGCTTCAATGGCCTGCGCAACTGCGGATACATCACCACGAATTATGATCGTGACAAGTCTTCCACCCAGTTTTTTCTCCCATGTAACGAACTGCACATCAGCAGTCTTGCACATGATATCCACGGCTACCACTGCTGCCGTAACGCTTGGGATTTCAAAGAATCCATACGCTTTTCCCATGAGACTGCTCCTTTTCTAGCTGTTTGACTTCAAACTATACTGTAGGAAGGATCTTCTCAACGTCGTTGTGTGGTCTTGGGATTACGTGTGTAGCTACGAGTTCTCCAAGTCTTCCAGCTGCGTCAGCACCTGTCTCAACTGCTGCTTTAACAGCTCCAACATCTCCACGAACCATAACTGTTACAAGTCCGGATCCGATCTTCTCTGTTCCTACAAGTGTAACCTCTGCTGCTTTTGTCATTGCATCTGCAGCCTCGATTGCTGCTGTAAGTCCTCTTGTTTCTACCATTCCTAATGCAAGCTGTGCCATTGCCATTGTAATATCCTCCTAAATTTCTTCGACTTCTTCGTCTGTTACTTTGTGTGGTGTTCCTTTATCAAATGCGTTAAGCTTAAGCATCTTCTCAGTGTCCTCAGTCGGTCTTGAGATCTTATACTTTGTGACAATTCCTGTCATTGACTCTGCTTTCGCTGTAGCAGCCTCAAGTGCTGCCTCCACATCTGCAACCTGTCCGCGGAACTTGACCATTACGATCAACGGTACAGGCAATTCGTCTGCATTCGCAGGTTTATTTTTATCGAAGTTCTCCAGTCTTACATTTCCTGCTTTACATCCGGCGTCAGCCGCTGCAAATGCCGTTGCAAGTCCGAATACTTCCAGCATACCTACTGCTTCCATACTCTCTCACCTTATTTGTTGATGATTGCAATCTTAAGACCTTTCATAGCCAGGTTTGTCTGGTGAGCCTCATTGATCTGCTCGAGCGGGAACTCATGTGTGATCAGATCATCCATCGGAAGTCCGATTGCTTTTGCTCTCTTAAGGAAATCAAATGTAGTTGCATAATCTCTCAGAGTGTATACCCATGAGCCAACCAGTGTGATCTCTTTTGAGCAAAGATCGAAGTGTGGGTTGATTGTTGCATCTCCACCATTGATAAAGAATCCAAGCTCACAAAGTCCACCACCATTGCGGATGAATTTGTAAATGTTTGCATGAGCGATCGGTGATCCTGTACACTGGAATGCGAAGTCAGCAGCATGTCCGCCGAATGCATCTTTTACTCCCTGTGCAAGTGCATCGATTCCCTGGAAATCTTTGAAGTTAACTGACTTCTCAGCTCCCATTCTCTTAGCAAAGTCAAGTCTCTTCTGCTCTCCGTCTACAGCTACGATATTCTCAATACCCATTGTACGAAGAACTGCGATACAGATCAGTCCGATCGGTCCACATCCCTGAACAACAACTCTGCTGTTGAATCTTAAGATTCCTGTTGTCTTAGCTCTTTCTACTGCATGTACAAGTACTGCACATGGCTCGATCAGTACACGGGATTTCAGATCCAGATCACTTACGTTGAATACTGTAGATCCCTCACGGATCAGGATGTAATCTGAGAACCATCCATTCAGATGAACATCATCGTCCGGGAGAAGTCCGTATACATCAGCTCCGCCTACGTTCTGTTTGTTGAGGTCGTACATTGTGATCTCCGGATCATCCTTGAAGATCATACATGTAACAACTTTATCTCCAAGATTCAGAGCTTTTCCAGCGCTGTCAACTTTAACGTTTTTACCCATCTTAACGATCTCACCTGTTCCCTCATGTCCGAGTACTACAGGAATAAGGCTGAATGGGTCTCTCTTGAATTCGTGAGCGTCTGTTCCACAAACACCACATCCTTCAACTTTAACAAGAATATCTCCGTCACCAACTTCCGGCATCGGATACTCTTTGATTTCAAAATGCTCAAGTGCTGTAAGCATAGCTACGTGAGCTGTCTTTGGAATTTCATTTCCTGCTGCTTTCTGTGCCGGAGCTGCTTCTGGAACTTTCTTTTCCAGCATGCTCTCAAGTACCTGTTTTACAACAGCTTCTACATTAGCAGAATTCATTTCCATTGTCTATACCTCCGTTATCTTATACATAAGCTGTCTGTCATTACGCAACGTCTTCTCTTTGTGAAGCTGCTTGCGCTTGTAAGTCCTTCACCAGTTCTGCTGGCAATTGTAAATGTACAGAAGCCTTCGCCTCCGAATCCAAGTGCCGCATAGGATGGTCCGTTCTTAACAAGAATTGCTGTGTCAATTGCTTTTGCATATTTTGTAATACGATCTACATTCTTGGAATGAATGTGAGCGGAATGTCTGTTACCATGCTCAAGCCATACAGCCTGCTCTACAGCATCGTCGAAATCTTTCGCTCTTACTACACCAAGAATTGGCATCATAAGCTCTGTTGCGATCAGTGGGTGTTCCTTTGGTCCTTCAAATGTAATACATCTGATATTGTCCGGAACTGTAACTCCGATCATTCCAAGCAGTGTCTTTGCATCACGTCCAACACATTTTCTGTTCAGCTTTCCGCCTGCAAGAACTACATTTGTCAGTGCATCCTGCTCTTCCTTGGAAGCCAGGTAGCATCCCTGCTCATTTACCATGTAGTGCATCAGTTCATCAACGATAGAATCAACTGCAACAATCTCTTTTTCTGCGATACACGGAAGGTTGTTATCAAATGTACATCCGTTTACAATGTCCTCAGCTGCCTTACGGATATCTGCTGTCTCATCAACGAGTGCCGGTGGGTTACCTGCTCCAGCTCCGATTCCTCTTCTTCCTGAAGAAAGAACTGCTGTAACAACTCCCGGACCTCCTGTTGCAGCGATCAGCTGAATTGCAGGATGTTTCATCATGATGTTACTTGTCTCAAGTGTCGGATGCTCTACTGTACAAGCAATGTTGTCCGGTCCACCAACCTCAACAGATGCTTCGTTCAGAAGATTAACTGCGTAGATTGATGTTTTGATTGCTGCCGGATGTGGGTTAAATACTACTGTATTTCCACCTGCGAACATTCCGATTGTGTTACAGAGAACTGTCTCACTTGGGTTTGTACAAGGTGTGATCGCTCCGATTACTCCGAACGGTCCCATCTCGATCAATGTAAGACCTCTGTCTCCTGACCATGCCTGTGTAGTGATATCCTCTGTTCCCGGAGTCTTCTCAGCTACAAGCTGGTGTTTTAAAATTTTATGTCCGACATTTCCCATGCCAGTCTCCTGAACTCCCATGCGGGCCAGGATTTCTGCATTCTCCTTGATCTTTTTACGGATGTTGGAGATAACTTTCTCTCTGTGATCCAGTGACATCCTGGAAACGATCTTCTGGGACGCTTTCGCTGCCTCAATGGCCTCGTTCATATCCTTGAATACACCGCGGTCTCCCTGTACATCAGAAGCGATCTGCATCTTTGCAAGAACGTCCTGTACGATGTCCTGAACCATCTGTTCATTTATAGACACTCTAATACCTCCTTGAAGACTTGTTTTCCGTAAGCTGCGATTGCTGTGTCCTGCTCAGCAGTTCCACCGCTGACTCCGAGTGCACCGACGATCTTGCCATCAGCTTCGAGTACCTCTCCACCCCCGAAGATCACGATCTTACCGTCATTCGTAAACTGAATTCCGTATAACGGCTGTCCCGGCTGACTCAACTGACTTAACTCTACTGTGGACATCTTAAGGCTCGCGGAAGTATATGTCTTGTTCAATGCAATGTCAAAGCTTGCTATGTAGGCGTCATCCATACACTGGACGGCTACAGGTCTGCCTGCCTTGTCGGAAACTGCTACAACCGCATTCACGCCCACACGTGCCGCTTCTACCTTAACTTTTTCAATCAAGGCATTGGCAAGCTTCAATGTCATCTGATGCTTTTTGCATTTACAGACATGTTTGTGTGTATGTTGTGGAGCTGCTTCCTTCATCTGATCCAGCACAGCCTGAACTGCACTGGTAATTTCCTGCTCATTCATAGCATTGCTCCTTTACTAATCTGTCAGATTACATTCCCAGCTGTTCCATAACTTTCTTTGTGATAGAAGCTACAAGATCAGCATCTGTTCCTTCTGGAGCTGTTGCTGAAGATCCGCCACAGTTTCCACCGCATGAATGGCAGCTTGGCTTACCAGCTTTAGCGTTCGGGCAAAGGTTTGCCGGGTGTTTTCCTGGAAGTCCCATCTGTCTTCTCAGTTCGTACAGTCTCTGAACCTGCTCATCGTTCAGTTCCTGAGGTCCGCCAACCTGCATAGACTGCCATAACAGACGTGCGTAGAACTCAAGAGACTCCATCTTGTGGTATGCGCTCAGAAGGCTGTCTGAGTAAGCAAGTGCTCCGTGGTTCTCAAGAAGAACTGCATCAAAGTGCTGAAGGTATGGCTCGATAGCGTCCGGAATCTCCATTGTAGAAGGTGTACCGTATTTAGCGATCGGAACACATCCAAGAGCGATAACTGCTTCTGGCATGATTGGCTGTGTAAGCGGAATACCAGCGATAGCGAATGTTGTAGCGTACAGTGGATGAGCATGTACTACAGACTGAACGTCTGGTCTCTCTCTGTACACACGCATGTGCATCTTAATTTCTGAAGATGGTCTGAATCCTTTATTTGCCTGAAGAACATTACCATTCTCATCTACTTTACAGATGTACTCTGGCGTCATGAATCCTTTGCTGACACCTGTTGGTGTACACAGGAACTCATGGTCGTTCAGTTTTACAGAAAAGTTTCCGTCATTAGCTGCAACCATTCCACGGTTGTAAACTCTTCTTCCGATTTCACACATTTCTTTTTTGATTTCGTATTCGTTTTGCATTTTTTCTCCTCCTTGGAATCGTGTCAAAACTTTTGTTTTGTGTTGTTTCTTAACTTATTTTACCACACAATCCCACATTAGTCAATTTGAACAGCCGTTGTTTTTGTTGTTTCTTGTGATTATTTTCACTATTTTCTCTGTTTTCGACTTCGTGTAGATTATCTGATTGTGTTTTTTATTTTTAACCACCGATCCGGCACTCTACACCGGAAACTTCTTCTGCTACTTTCAGAAGTCGTTCCATCTTTTCATTTGTCGGTGGTTTTACATCCCCCATCAGGTATGGACGATTTAATCCGTCATATTTGTCCTGTCCCAGTCTGTGGTAAGGAAGAAGATGCATTCTTCTCACATTGCCAAGCTTACGGACATATGCGGCAATATCACGAATCTCCAGCTCTGTATCATTGAATCCTGGAATAACTGGAACACGGATACTCAACTCTGTCATATGAGAATCTGCAATCTTCTTTGCGTTCTCTAACATCAGTTCATTCGAGCGTCCTGTAAATTCTTTATGTTTCTCCGGATTCATATGTTTGATATCCAGCAGATACTGGTCTAAATATGGAAGAATCTCTTCGATTGTACTGTATGGTGCGCATCCCATACTTTCCATCGCAGTTGTGATTCCTGACTCTTTCGCTGCTCGCAGAAGGTCTCTGGCGAACTTCGGCTGGCAAAGGCTTTCGCCTCCGGAAAGTGTAAGTCCGCCTCCGGTTCTTCTATAATAAGTACGATCTTTTTCTACCGTCTTCATTACTTCTGCAACCGTAGTGTCCTCACCGATCACTTTCGGTTCTCCCTGTACCATCATTGTCTCGATCTCGTAGTGCTGTGATTCCGGATTACAGCACCAGCGGCATCTGAGCACACAGCCCTTTAGGAACACAATGGTTCGAATTCCATTCCCATCATGGATGGAATACCGCTGGATATCGAAGATTCTTCCTTTGGTCTTCAGATATTCTTCCATGCTGTCTCCTTCTTATTCTTAAAATCCCTGCTCCGTTCTGCGGATGATATCATCCTGCAGTGACTTGGACAATGTCGTAAACAGTGCGCTGTATCCAGCTACACGTACAACCAGATGTTTGTACTGCTCCGGATGCTTCTGTGCATCCAGAAGTGTCTCACGGCTGACAACGTTAAACTGCATGTGGCTTCCCTTCTGATCGAAGTATGACTGGATCAGTCCTACAAACTTCTCAAGTCCTTCTCTTCCACTCAGTGCTGACGGATGGAACTTCTGATTGAACAGTGTTCCGTTTGAAGCAATATAGTGGTCTAATCTGGAAACGGAGTTTGCAGCTGCTGTCGGTCCGCTTACATCCTTACCTGCTGATGGAGATACTCCATCGGCTACAGGCATATGTGCCAGACGTCCATCCGGTGTGGCTCCTGTCTGTCCGCCAAGCGGTACATTTGCTGATACCGGATACAATCCTGCCTGGAACATACCTCCACGCGGGTTTTTATATTTCTCCAGTGGTTTTGTATAAGTATAGGCAACGTCTCTTGCAAATGCGTCAACTTCCGGAATATCATTTCCGAACTTCGGCACTGCATCGATCAGCTTGAGGATTCTCTCGCCGTTTGCCTTCACCTGTTCTGATTCTGTTGCTGCAACAACAGTTTTCAGGATTGCTGCAACTTCTTTCTCACCTACCGGCTGTCCGGCAGATTTCATTGCAGAAGCAACCTCTGATACCATTTCTGCAACATCCTCGTTGCTCAGGCCCTTTCCATAGTTTGTGCTAAGAGCCATCTTCAGATCATGCATCGTGATCTTATTCTCGTCATAAACGAGTTTCTTTACTGCGTAAAGTGCATCTGCCATATTGGCAACACCGAATCCCTGCGGACCTGTAAAGTTATATACAGCGCCTCCCTGTTCCAGTGTCTTTCCTCTCTTGATACAGTCATCAACCATACATGCAAGAAACGGCAACGGTGCTCTCTCCGCATGTGCCATATCAATGGCATTGTCAGCATTAACAAGCAGTGCGATCGCGTAATCCATCTGTGCTTTATAAGCATCATAGAATTCATCAAATGTCTTCATATCCTCAACATTACCTGTCTTTGGACCAATCTGTACACCCTTGTCCACACCATTTGAAAATACCAGTTCCAGCGGACGACACATATTGAAGAATGCTGCATCATGCCATCCATTTGTCTTACCAGACTTCTGTGGTTCTACACATCCGATGATGTTGTAGTCTCTCGCATCCTGTAAAGTCAGTCCACGGCTCTCAAGTGACGGGATAATAACCTCATCATTATAATAAGCCGGGAGTCCAATTCCTGTTCTTGTAAGTTCTGCTGCATAAATCAGGAATTCATGTGGTGATCCATTCCAAACTCTTACTGAAAGAGAAGGCATTGGAAGGAATACATGCATAGATGATGTAATACACATAAATGAAAGATCATTCGTAACATCTATACCATCTTCATTCTGTCCTCCTGCAATCAGGTTCTGGAACAGACTGTAACCTGCGAATCCTTCTGCTGAAGCCGCATCACGGCACTTGTTCAGGTCATTTAATTTAACCCAGATACAATCCAGCAGTTCCTGTGCAAACTCTCTTGTGATCTTGCCGCTGTCGAGATCCTTCTTATAATAAGGATACATATACTGATCAAATCTTCCAGGGGATATTGAATGTCCACTGGACTCAATCTGTAACAGCTGCTGTACAAACCAGAAGGACTGACATGCTTCGTAGAATCCTGTCGCACCCTTCTCCGGTACATTCGCACAATTCTGTGCAATGATAAGAAGTTCTTTCTTTCTTACCGGATCAGAACATTTCTCCGCCATCTCAAGTGCAAGCTTTGCATAACGATGGGCATATGTAATTGCAGCATCACAGCTGATCATCACCGCCTCAAGGAAACGTGATTTTGTCTGGTAGTTACCATCACTAACCTTCATAGAAGCAAGCTCATCTTCTGCTTTCTTGCGGATTCCGGAAAATCCGATCTCGAGAACTTCACCGTACTTAACTGTCACATGTCCTACACCATTGTAAAAATAGTTTCCAGGTGTAAAGATATTGTGTTCAATGTCAAGTAATGTCTCCGGCTCCATATATGCTGTAGCCAGGTCACTTGTTGTACGGCCCTTCCAGTAAGCATTCGCCTCTTTCAGTTCCTTCTTCGTCTGCTCAGAGATGTAGAACGGGTCAGCACTTCTTGTTTCAACTGTATCAAACTCTGCCTCCAACCACTCGTAAGAGAACTCCGGAAATGTCTGGCATCCTCTTGGGGCAAGTGTGCTGCTTCCAACAACAAGTTCCAGGTCACGGATTGTGATCGGAATATTCTCCAAAATATGCTGGAACGCTTTTGCTCTACGGATGATCATTGGTTCATTCTCAGTCTGTTTGTACGACTCCGTAATCAGTACTGCTCTCGCCGACTCAATCTCAGGCATCTTCGCATACAGGTTTTCTACCAGTTTTGGAATTCTGTCCGACTTCGGGATGGGAGTACTGTCATAAGTATAAAGTCCCATTTTGTTCTTAAACTCCTTTCTTCCAATATTAACATTTATTATACTTTATTTATCCCTTAAAGTCAATCAAAACACAATACATCCCACATTATATTTCTTTAAAGTTACAACAAATCCCAACATGGTTTGTGTTGTGTTTTATTTGTTTTTTCTCTGTATTTTACCTCGAATTAATTGACATTTTACTCAAAATACCGCATAATTAGGGTATATATGCGACATGACACGTTAATCGACACTGTGTCTCTCGCGCGAACGATTAGAAAGAAGGGTTGGATTATATGGCTTCTTATGAATTTGATATCCACACACATTCCATCGCCAGCGGGCACGGAACCTGTGCAACCATGACTGATATGGCAAAAGCTGCGAATGCAGCCGGACTTAAGATGCTTGGAATTTCCGATCATGGTCCGAAAACGCTTGGTGGCGGACGCATTTCTTATTTCCGCAGCCTTGCATTTGCACAGTCAAAGCGTCTCGGTGTTAGAATGCTTTACGGCGCAGAGGTAAATATTCTGAATCAGGAAGGAAAACTGGATCTTGATGATGAGATTTTAGAGTCTCTGGATTATGTTATAGCAAGTATGCATCGTCCAATTTTCAAGTCTGGAACAGCAGATGAGAACACCCGTGCTTATATCAAAGCTATGGAGAATCCTAATGTTAATATCATCGGTCATTGCGATGACGAGAAATTCCCGGTAGATTATTTTGCGCTTTTCCGTGCTGCAATGGAGAACCATGTTCTGCTTGAGATCAATAACAGTTCTTTAAGTCCGAATGGATATCGTGGGGATACGACCTACGCTGATCTCTTAATATTGAATCTGTCCAAGCACTTTAATTATCCGGTTCTGTTCTCCAGTGACAGCCACGGCACAGAACATGTTGGAGATTTCCAGTATGCCGAAGCTTTGGCTCAAAAAGCTGACATTCCGGAGGATCTTATCCTGAATTACTCTGCGCGTAAATTCATGGGATTTTTAGGCGAGAGATAATACTATAATATAGAAGGAATACTTACAATGGGAAAATGTCTTTTCTTTGATGCAGATGGAACAATTTTAGATATTGTAAAAGGAACACCAGAAGATACAAAACTTGCACTTCAACAGTTGAGAAAAAACGGACATAAGACTTTCATCTGTACCGGTCGTTCAAACGCTTTTGTTCCTGAATATCTTATGAAGGAGATTGGATTTGACGGACTTATCGCTAATCTTGGAGCATATATCGAATATAATGGAACGCGGGTATTTGAGCGTGAGATGCCAACCGATCTGGCATGGAAGACTGTAGAGATCATTAAGGCAAACGGTTTTATCCCTGTACTGGAAGGCAATGATTATATGTACTATAATCTGGATGAATATACAAGTGACATAGACTGGTTTGCTGATCTGATCACTCAGGAACTCGGTGACAAACTGCTTCCTATTCGTGGAAATGAACATAATCTTCACTTTAACAAAATAAGTGCCAAGCGCACGCCCGGATGTAATCCAGAGAAATTATGCCAGGAATTATCCCTATGGTATGATTATATTATTCACAGTGGATCTTTTGTTGGAAGAACGATTGAATTTGTCATGAAAGGCTGTTCCAAAGGACTTGCGATCAGTGTTATGAGTAATGTACTTGGATACGAAAAGAAGAATGTTATCGCTTTCGGCGATAGTAATAATGATTTGCCAATGTTTCAGGCTGCCGGATTTAAGATTGCTATGGGAAATGGTTCTGAAGACTTGAAAGCACAGGCTGATTATGTGACCGGCGCATTGGAAGATGGCGGAATCCGCCAGGCGTTGGAATATATGAATTTGATTTGATTACATATTTAAAGATTGAAATTCTCTTACTGTTTCTTTCAATCTTTTAATTTATTGTTGCGCATTATGCAACTAATAGTTTTTCTTTCTTGATTATTCCATACTCCTTTGCTACGTTTATAATGTAAGGCAGATCGTTCAATATTATGCTTTAAGCAAGGAGGCTCAATAACATGAAAGTATTATTAGTAAATGGATCCCCACATAAAAATGGCTGTACACACCGTGCTTTACAAGAAATTCAGATGCAATTAAAAAAAGAAGCAATTGATTCTGAAATTTTTTGGATTGGAAGCACCGTCCAGGGATGTATCGGATGCTTTCGTTGTCAAGAAACAGGAACCTGTGTATTTGATGATATTTTAAAGATATTTTTAGAGAAAGCAAAAGATGCTGATGGATTCATATTTGGATCCGCTGTTTATTATGGATCTTCCACCGGTTCTCTTTCTTCTTTTATGGATCGTCTTTTCTTCAGTGGAAGTTCTTATCTTGAAAACAAACCAGCTGCCGCAATTGTTTCCTGTCGCAGAGGAGGTGCTTCCGAAGCCTTCTCCCAGATGAACATGTATTTTGCAATGTGTAATATGCCAATTGTTCCATCTCAATATTGGAATCAGGTTCACGGTTTGGAACCAGCAGAAGTAGAAAAAGATCTCGAAGGGCTTCAAACCATGCGCACACTTGCTCTTAATATGAGTTGGCTTTTAAAATGTATTGAAGCTGGAAAATCCAGTGGTATTTCACTTCCTCAACATGAGGAAGTCATTGCAACAAATTTTATCAGATAACTTTCTATTTTTACCATCCTGATATTTTCATCTTTCAAGATGGTATTTTTTTCTGTAAATTCAAAGTCCGTCTATGAATATTAAGAATTAATACATAGACGGACTTTTTTATAAATCAAATTTAAGAAAAATTATATTTTTGTTTATTTTTCAATTGCCCTTCATATAAATTATGCTTCGCATTTTGTAAAGTACATAGAGATTCCCTGCCCTCCACCAATGCACATACTGATCATTGCATCTTTTTTATCTGTTCTCATTAACTCATACATTACTTTTACAGTAAGCATTGCGCCTGTTGCTCCGATTGGATGTCCGATGGAGATTCCGCCACCATAAATATTAACCTTTTCAGGATCAAGTCCAAGATCACGGCTCACCGCATACGCCTGACTCGCAAATGCTTCATTGATTTCAAACATATCAATGGATTTAAGATCTAATCCAAGTTTATCAGCAAGTTTCTCGCTGGAGAATTTCGGTGAATATCCCATTAGTTCCGCATCAAATCCGGCAATTGCATATCCTTCTATCTTTACTTTTGGTGTCACCCCAAGTTCTTCTGCTTTTTCTTCATATATATTAGTGATCTGATAGATGCGCTCTCCCTTTTCGTCCACCGGCCATTCTTTCTTCAGCACATCCCTCAGACGGCTCTCCTGCCCCTGCGCTTCGCATTCTTCCTCCCGGCTGATCATTTTTTCAAACGCTTCCGGCGTCTCCATCCGTTCCACTATATTCTGGACAAAATCTTCTATTTCTATTCTTTCTGCTTTTCCCATTCGTTCCCCCATTTCTGCCGTACATATTTTTCTGTTTTCTGCACAGGCTGTCTTCACCCGCCGTTTCTCTCTCCCGCCCTATTCTCCAATTTGCGACCATATGATCTGATTTAACTTTGTCCATCCAACCGTTTGGTAGTATGGGTA
>OGGK01001798.1_pt1 | contig 12414 bp, 7 predicted proteins | sample 1571171 | NCBI WGS metagenome assembly OGGK01 (sample SAMEA2581958, study PRJEB24529) | metagenome | biome: Human gut stool | place: China | collected 2011 | reverse complement strand
CGCTGTGCGACGATGATGTTCGTCGTGCCGCTGGTCTGCTCGCGGAGCGCCTGACGCAATGCATGGTCGGTCTTGTAGTCCAGCGCGGAGAAGGAGTCGTCAAAGACGAGGATTTCCGGGTCGCGCGCCACTGCGCGGGCAATGGACAAACGCTGCTTCTGCCCGCCGGAGAAGTTCGAGCCGCCCTGCGCGACTGTGCCGGAATACCCGACCTCCGGGGATTCGACAAATTCCGCCGCCTGCGCGACAGCAACCGCCTTGCGGATGGCAGCGCCCGACGCATTGTCCTCGCCGTAGCCGACGTTGCTGCTGACCGTGCCGGAGAACAGGAACGCCTTCTGCGGCACAAAGCCAATCTTGCTGCGCAGGGCGTCCTGCGTGTAGTCACGCACGTCCACGCCGTCTACCAGCACCTGCCCGCTTGTTGCGTCATACAGGCGCGGAATCAGGTTGATGATGCTGCTCTTGCCGCAGCCAGTTGCGCCGATGAGGGCAACCGTCTGTCCGTGATGTGCGGTGAAGGAGATGTGGTGGATGGTGTCGCCGTCGGCATCGGGATAGCGGAAGGAGACGTCGCGGAACTCAATTTCGCCCTTCATTCCGGGCTTGCCCTGCGTTTCCTTACCGTCCACAATGCGTGCCTTCGTGTCCAGCACCTCATTGACGCGGCTCGCGGAAACGGTCACGCGCGGCAGCATGACGAAAATCATCACCAGCATCAGGAACGCCATGATGACCTGCATCGCGTACTGCATAAAGACCACCATGTCCGAGAACAGCCCGATGCGCTCCATCATCGCGGCGGGCGACGTGACCGCAATCGCACTGATGAGCGCCGCGCCAATCCAGTAAATGCCCAGCGTCAAGCCGTTCATTGCCAGATTCATGCCCGGATTCATGACGGACATGGCGATATTCGCCTGCTGGCTGTTGCGGGTCATTTCCTCGTTTGCCTTGGCGAATTTGCCCTCCTGATAGTTTTCCGCGTTGTAGGCGCGGACGACCTGCAAGCCCGTCAGGTTCTCACGCGTGATGCGGTTTAGGTTGTCCGTCAGCGCCTGCATTTTCTTCATGCGCGGCACGGCGTAGAGCATGATGAACACCAGCAGCACACACACGAACGCAATCACGCCGCCTGTCAGCAGCGACCATTCCCAGCTCTTCGTGCTGATTTTGCCCACGGCAATGAATGCCATAATCGGCGCTTTAATCAGCGACTGCATCCCGAAGGAGAAAAACATTTGCAGCTGTGAAATGTCGTTGGTCGTGCGGGTAATCAGGCTGGCTGTGGAGAAACGGTTGATTTCCTCGTTTGAGAAGCCGACCACCTTGCGGTACATTTCGCCGCGCAGCCGTGCGGAGAAGCGTGATGCAATCTGTGCGGTAAAGAATGTCGTGCAGACCGTCAGCAGCATTGACCCCAGCGCGCACAGCAGCATCTTGCCCCCTGCGAGCAGGATATCGCTCATCTGGCTGCCTTCCGTCTGCACCAGACGGGTGATTTCCGACATATAATCAGGCAGGGCCAAGTCAAGCTGCACCTGCCCAACAATCAGCACTACACAGGCGGCGACGAGCAGCCACTCTTTCCACCTGAGGTGTTTCAAAATCCGTAGCATGGGTTTCAATCCCTCCTTTTCTGTTTGCGTCCGCCATCATACCATAGAAAGATGGATTCAGAATGAACTGGCAGAACATTTTTCAAGATTTTTGGCACTTCGCAGGGAAACTGCGCCTTGATGCGTTTATTTAGGTAGGGAAATACCTTCAAAGGAGTTGAGAACGATGAAGAAACGATGGATTCTGCTGATTTTGCCCTTGATGATGATGGTAATGCCTGTTGCCACCGCGAACGGCTGGGGCTTGCCCGAGGCCTTGGTGCCGCTTGTGTCGAACACGAATGATTATGACGACTATTATCATTTGGCGGATGATTATGCGCGGAAGGAGAATAGCGCGCGCATCATCATGCAGAGCCGCTATCACAATCAGCTGATTGCTGCGGAAAAAGGCGCGGACGGCTGGAAGAGTGTTATTGTCTCGACGACCGCCGTTTATCAGCCGTCGGAGCAGAGCACATCCGGGAAGCCGAAGCTCGCGCGCATCAATAACGGCTTTGAGTTGGCGTATCCGAAGGTGAAAGAACTGTATCGCTTTGAGCGCATCAGCAATGACCGGGGCGAAACGGCGTATACGCTGACGTATGCGAAGATGGGCGGCGTGGAGGTGGAGCGGCAGGAATCCTACCGCTATCTGGTAACGCAGGGCGAAGACAGCGCAATGTGGGTGACGGAAGTCACGCTGGAAAACTTCAACATCCACAATATGCCCCGCCGCGGCGTGGGCGACGTGCGGCGGATGCGCGATGTATACAGCAGCATGGCGCTGTACGAGAATTACGACGCTGTGGGCTGGATTGGCGCGCAGAATGTTCCGGGGAAGAAAAGCGGCAAGCAGTCGTACCCGGTCTATGCCGCGCCGAGTACGGAGGCGTCCCGCGCGGCGAAGGGGAAAGCGTCGTTCAGCACGGGGGATGAGTATCGCCTGTATTGCACCGAAGGAGACTGGTCGCTGATTGAATACCGCGTCAGCCTGCGGACAAGCCGCTTTGGCTGGGTAAAGATTGGTCAGCCGACCCAGAGCCAGCGCCTGCATATCCCGATGCTGACGGCGTATGACACCTACCTGACCGACGATCCGCACGTCAGCGAGTACCATCAGGCGGAACTGCCCGCCGGGACGAAGCTGACGATGTGGTATCTGCTGGGCGTGAGCGACGACTGGGCATATGCCTACGTAGAAGCGACGGTGGACGGCAAGCCGATGTGCGGGTTTGTGCCGCGGCGCGACGTGGTGATTGACGATGTGGAACAGCCGGACGAAGCGGCGAAATATGTCGGAAGCTGGTATCTGTATTCCGGTAGCGAAATCGGCTATTTCTATCTCCGGCTGGATGCGGACGGACGCTTCTACTGCTCGGATGACGACGGCGCACAGCCCTTCGGCGGATCGTGGTGCGTGGTGCGGAATCCGATGGCTGGGGAGGACAACCTCTGGATTTCGACAGAAAGCATCCTGGCGCTGAATTACAGCGACAGCATGACAATGCGCGTCGGCGTGGACTATATCGTGTCCACAACGGAGGAGGATGGCGAAGGGTTGACCCTGCCGCTGGTGAATCTCGCCTACGGGGAGGGCGGATGCACCTACGTCCCCTATGGCGCGGTGGACAGATACGGCAATTGGGTGGCAACGGCGGACGGAAGCGTGCGCCAAATGACGCTGCCGATTCAATAATGCAAAGGAGATGCGAACGATGAAGAAACGGTGGATTCTGCTGATTTTGCTGCTGATGATGGCGCTTATGATGAATGCCGCGTCCGCGAGCGAATTGCTCGGCAACGTGCTGTCCCTCGTGCTGAATTCGCCGGATGACGCCGTTCTGGCTGATGACTGCCGCGCGGATGCCGAAGATGCCCGTATCATCATAGCCAGCGGAGCACATTATCAGCTGATTGCAGCGGCAAAACAGGAAAACGGCTGGGAAAGTGCCGTCGTCTCGACAAACGCCGTCTATCAGCCGTCGGAGGGGTATGGCGTGCCGACGCTTGCGCGGACGGAAGACGGCTTTGAGCTGGCGTATCCGGAAGCGGGGGAAGTCTACCGCTTTGCGTTGCGCCATGACAGCACGAATCATCCAATCTACACGCTTGTCTTTGCGAAAATGGGTGACATAGTGGTCACAAAGCGGGAGAATTTCGGCTATCTGGTGACGCAGGGCGAAGACGGCGCGGTCTGGTCGAAAATGGTCACGCTGGCGGACTTCAATATCCACCAAATGCCCCGCGGCACAGCGGATGTTCGGCGGATGAACGAAATGGCTTGCGGCTTGCAGCGCTTTGCAAATGTGCGGAAGGACGGCGTCAAGGAAATCCGCCAAGAATGGCGGCGTGTGCCGATTCAGACGGTGTGCGGCACCTATCTCACGGATGACCCGCATGTCAGCGAAGCGCATCAGGAGGAACTGCCCGCCGGAACGAAACTGACGGCGCTGGGTTACTGCGGCTGGGCGTATGTGTACGTCGAAGCGGAAGTGGACGGCGAAACGCTGTACGGGTTTGTGCCGCAGCGGGATGTGATATTCGACGACGTGGAGCAGCCGGAATTGATGGCGGAGTTTGTCGGGCATTGGCGCGCCAAAGGCGGCGGCGGCTGGTACGATGATTTCCAGCTGGATGCAGATGGGAATTTTTCCGCCGCGGATGATGATGGCGAGAGGACGTGCAGCGGCACTTGGTCTATCGTGCAGACCCCGGCGGGGAGCAATCTCTACTGGCGGGGCGACATTCCCACCATCGTCCTGCGCGGAACGGACGGCACGGTGTCCCGCTATGGGATTCAGGTGGAGAAAGAGAAAATCATGCCGGGCGCTTGGAGCATTTATTTGAGCCTTTCGACCAACGAAACAGGCAGGAGTTATGTGCAGGATGGAGCAGACGGCGATTGGGTGTATACCGATGATATTATAGGCTGGTTTGCTCGGCTGTTCTTTAGTATTTTGGGATATTGAGCAAAAGCCTGCAAATAAAAAGTCAAGCCCCAAATGGGACTTGCTGCAAGGAAATTTGGCAGAAGGTGGGGAGAAAGAAGTGCAGCACAAAGTGCCGGCTTAAAAAGAGAAAAAAGGAAGTGATGTCAGAGGGTTGCTTTCAGGATGGTGGGAATGGAAGCTACTGGCTGGAGAGTGTCCAGCGAGGCAAAATAATCTCGCAGCTTAGCATAGTAGCGTCGCAGGAACTTGTTGGCTGCTGCAAGCATATAAACATAGAAGGGCTTGCCTTCCGCCCGTTTCCGGTTAAGGAACTGAAACACAGGTTCATCTTGGGGAGCACATTGCAGGTAAGTTCTAATGACATTAAAAAGGGTTTTGCGGAGGTAGGGAGAGCCTCGTTTAGAAGATTTGTTGCTTCTGACGTTTTTGTCTCCGGACTGGTTAGGCATGGGATCAATACCAGCAAAGGCAACGAGAGCCTGCTTCCGTTCAAAGCGGCGAACATCGCCGATTTCCGCCATAAGCTGCGGCCCGTAGGACTTGCCAACGCCGTACATTGCCATGACAACGGGGTATTCAGGCAGCATAGCAGCAAGCCGATCCATTTCCGCACGATAGACTTCCACTGAGCGCGAAATACTGATGAACTGATTTGCAGCTTCCTGCACAAGCACTTTCACGACCTTTGACTTTGGGGTCAGGACAACAGCGCGTTTCGCAAGGGCATATACTTCTTCAGCGTTGCTCAGCTTAAAGAGATAGGCGTGGCGCTTGCACCATTTTCGGTAACGCTCACAAAAGGCAGCGAAGGGCTGCTTGCGCACACAGTCTACATGCCAGAAAGAATGCGCAAAGTCAACCCATTTCTGCGTTCCATCACTGCGCACCGGGCTGTCAAAGCACTTTCGGATGCCGGGAAAGGATTGCTCCAGAAGTGCAATCAGATTATTAGCAGAGGCCGTCCGCTGCTTAGAGGCAAGCTGAAACTGGCGGTTGAGGGTTTTGAGATCGTAGCGAATTGCATCCATGGGGGTGAAATCGCGCAAATCAGCCCAATTATCAAGCGCGTAACGAGCAATTTTTACGGCATCAGCCTTATCAGTTTTTACGCGGCGCAGAGAATTAGCACCGTACTCCTTGATGAGAAGCGGATTAACAGCGCAGACAAAAAGTCCTGCTTCGTGCAGCGCTTTTTCAACCGCTTCATAGTAACGCCCCGTATGTTCCATCACGACACGGGTTTCACCGTCAATAGCCTTCAACTTCTCAGCCAGTGAAGCAAGCCCCGCTATATCGTGAGTCACATCAAAAGGCAAGCAAACAACTTCTCCCAGAGGACGGAGCACTGCAACTGTGCTTTTCCTACTGGAGACATCAATACCTACTGCGTTCATAGAATCACTCCTGTACTGAACTTGTAATGGACAAAGGCCATCTTTCCTGTTGCCGGTTCTATCTGTTTGATGACACGAACGCAATGGCTCTACCTGCACAAATCGAACACTGCGAATAGGAGGATGGCTGACTGACTTTCATGCGGACGTAAAAGCCCTTGGAGATGAAGGTCAGACCATTACCTCTCTATTCTAACAGTTTAGGCAACGAGATGTCCCATGCCTATGGCTGGCTGCCATAAATCAAGGGGCAAATATATAGTAACAGGAGATGAAACGCATGAAGAAAGACTGTGAAGTCGTCCGCGACCTGATGCCGCTGGTGCTGGATGATGTCGCCAGCGACGGGAGCAAGCACATGGTGTCGGCGCATGTGCAGACGTGCGCGGAATGCGCGGCATACATGAATCAGCTCAAAGCTGACCTGCCTGCCGGACAAAAAGGCGCGGTGGATTCGCGCGCCGCGTTCGACGCCGCCGCCCAGACGCTGCGGAAGCAGAAGCGCCGCCGCACCCTCCGCAATGTCCTGCTGGGTGCGCTGATTGTGTGCATCCTTGGGCTGGCAAATCTATACTGCTTCGATTGGCTGATGAACGAAACGCGCCCGATTCCGACGAGCGAATACGGGATTCAGCTGTCCAAGCTGGCGGACGGCAGACTTGTCGCTTCGTTCGACTATCACGAAAGCATGACCCCACTCTACGTCAAGCGGCAGCAGGTGACGGAGACGGCAGCTGACGGAAGCCGCGCCGAAATCCTCTATCTCTATGCCGAAAAGCATATCGTGCCGCAGACGGCAAGCACGCCTATGCAAAACGCCGGCTTCACGCTCGATTCCGGCTGGCAGACGACGACGGCGGAAATCCGGCAGGGAACGCCGGAAGATTATCAGGTGCTGTGGCGACAGGGGGATGAGGATGCGGCGATTCCGGCAGCGTCGCCAGAGATGGAAGCATATTACGCATGGGAAGCGGTGCTGACACAGCTTTGGTCGCAGCACTCGGAAAGCGCGGACGGAAAAGCTGGCTTCCCCGGCGTGAATGGAGAACGCTACAGCTTGGCAATCCACCACGCGGACGCGCTGGCGGCGTGCGTCCCGGAGTGGCAGCCGCGGGTCACGCCGCAGTATCTGCTGCTGGATGATGAGACGATTCAGTGGATTTTGGCGGGTGTAACAGATGCGGTCGAATCAAATGACCCGTGAGCAGTTTCTCTCCCAATAGACCGGGGAATGGTCGCCATCCGACGGGCGTGAAGCGCGATTCGGCGTGTACAAAAAAGAAGGTTCGGCGTATGCGCTGATTGGCGAATATGCCACGCCGCAGGAAGCGCTGGCGCAATGCCGCATTCAAGGAATGACTTTGGGCGACATTCTCGAAGATGAATCGACAGAATTACTTGGACAGGACTAAGGCATAAAATGATAGCAGCTTTCCTGAAAGGGGAAGCTGTTTTTTACAGCAGATAAATGCCTATTATACTATTTCCAGATAAGAATGCGCCAAGATGCGCCGCGAATTTTTCATTCTGGCTAACGTGAATGAAACGCAGCGTAGCAGCGCTACGCTAAGTGGAATGAGCGGACGCCAGAAGGGAAAAGGCGCAAGCAGATGGCGCAGGTGAATCTGGAAATAGTATTAAATGGAAAAGATGAATCTCTTTCGCGCATTGCAAAACCCGCGCATCTGTGCTATCATGTCGATACAGGCTGAAAACCAGCCATCAAGGAGGAAAAGTGCAATGTATACGCATCAAGGCAACAAGGTGACAGGCTTGACGGTAGCTTATATCGGCGGCGGCTCGCGCGGATGGGCATGGGGTTTCATGCGCGACATTATTTCCGACGGGCAAATCAGCGGCACGGTACGGCTGTACGACATTGACCGCGAGACGGCGGAGCGCAATCAGAAAATCGGCACGATGCTGGCGGCGCATCCCGACGCGGCATCCAAGTGGGCGTTTGAAGTCAGCAGTTCCTTGCAGGGGGCGCTCACGGGCGCGGATTTCGTCGTCATCAGCATTCTGCCGGGAACGTTTGCGCATATGCGCGGCGATGTACACCTGCCGGAACGGGTCGGCGTATATCAGTCCGTGGGCGACACGGTGGGCGCGGGCGGCTTCATGCGGGCAATGCGCACGATCCCGATGTTCGTCGAGATTGCCGAAGCGATTCGCGACTTCGCGCCGAACGCATTTGTCATCAACTATACGAACCCTATGACGCTTTGCGTGCGGACGCTGTACGAGGTATTCCCGCAGGTGACGGCGTTCGGCTGCTGCCACGAGGTCTTCGGCACGCAGAAGGTGCTGTGCGCGATGCTGGATGAGCAGGAGCACATTCCCGGCGTGAAGCGGCAGGACTTGTACACCACTGTCACCGGCATTAACCACTTCACTTGGATTACCTCCGCCAGCTATCAGGGCATGGATTTGATGCCGCTGTACGCCCGCTTTGTGGAGGAGCATCCCGAAGGCATTCAGCTGGGGTCAGACAACTGGATGAACAGCCATTTCGCGTGCGCGCACAAGGTTAAGTTCGACCTGTTCCAGCGCTACGGGGCGATTGCGGCGGCGGGCGACCGCCATCTGGTGGAGTTCCTGCCGCAGTGGTATCTGCACAGCCCGGAGACGGCGCACCAGTGGAAATTCGACCTGACGCCCGTGTCATGGCGCGAGGACGACCTGAAGAAGCGGATGCAGCGCTCGGACGACCTGCTCAGCGGAAAAGAGCCGCTTGACCTCACGCCGTCGGGTGAGGAAGGGCATTTGCTGCTCAAGGCGCTGCTGGGGCTGGGGAACATGGTCAGCAACGTGAACGTGCCGAATCAGGGGCAGATTCCGAACCTGCCGATTGGCGCGGTGGTGGAGACGAACGCGCTGTTCTCGCGCGGGCGCATCGACCCGATCTGCGCGGGCGACATGCCGTCGAACATCCTGCCGCTGGTAGCGCGCCACGTCTACAATCAGGAAAACACCTTGCAGGCTGCGCTGCACTGCGATCGCAAGCTGGGTTTCTCCACGTTCATGAACGACCCGCAATTGGGCGGCGTGACGCTGGAGGACGGTCAGAAGCTCTTCGACGACATGCTGCTGCATCAGCGGGATGTGCTGCCGAAGGGATGGTTTGAATAAATGAAAATCAAGCGCTGGCATGTTGCTGTACTGGCAGGAGGGCGGCGCGCGAGTGCGCATGGATGTGGATGCCAAAACGAGATGGGAGTGCGTCAAGCTGATGAATCAGCGTATTGTGACGCTGTTTACAGAATTCCGCATTCCGTAAACGGAGGATTTGCATGAAGCTCAGGCGAATGTTGGCACTCACACTGGTGCTGATGACGCTGATGACCGCGGCGCTGGCGGCGGATGACCCCGGTCTGTACTATATCGGGGACGAAGCCACCCCGGAGAACCTGACGGGTCACACGCAGGTCTACAACGCGGTGGATGCCGCGCCGGGCTGGCGCTACGGTTTCGTGGCATACTTGACGGACGGCACGCGCGTGTACAGCAACGTTTGCGCCGAAGATGGGGGCGCTGTGTCCTTCGATATTCCGGAGGAAACGCAGTATCTGTACTTCGTCGTGCTGGGCGCGCCGGAATGCTATCAGGTGCACGTTTGGGACAATAACGAAGCGACGGATGCGCAGATGCCGTTTGAGATTCGGGTGGAATGGGGAAAGTGAAAATAGTATAGCATACGAGAACCCGCTGCCCATACCTGCATTGGGGGTGAACAGCGGGTCTTTTTATGTTATATTCCTTACAGAACCGTCAAATCTTCCTTCTCGCAAGCGGCAATCGCGCCGTCATGCCCGATGACGCACACGCCGCCGTCCTTTGCCATCTGGTCAAGCACGCCGCACCACGTCAGCAGCGCGTCCTTGGTGGTGGAGAGCATTTCCGCGCGCTCACGGCAGAGATCCTCCGGCGTGATGCCGCACAGCAGGTTTTCGTCGCTGACAAGAATCTGATTCTCCGAACCCAGCGGCGGTTCGCTTTCACCGACGGTGGAAATGATGTACTTGTCAATCCGTTCGTCGCCCGCCACGAAGTCACGCAGACCCTTCGACAGGCTGCGGTTGATGCCCAGCGTACGCGCCGGGGAGGGGTCGCGGTAGGAGTAAGTGACCATGCGCCCCGTCTCGTTGGTGTTCAGCCCTGCGCCGTATGCGCCGCCCTGCACACGGACTTCGTTCCACAGGTAGCTTAGGGACAGGATGTTGCTCATCACGCGCGCAATACCGCTGTACACCTTGCCCGCACGGCGGTAATCATATCCCAGCGACGCAAAGCTGATCTGCGACGGGATGCGGTAGGCGCACTTGGCAGGCAGGTCGCTGACATACGGCGCGGCATCCGGGATGGGCGTGCCGACCGGGTAGGCGGAGAGAATCGCGGCGGGGGCAAGCGCCTTATTCGTGGACAGGCTGAACGTGACGCGGGACTGCACCGCGCTGTCCTTGCTGAACCGCTCGCAGAGGGCAAGGAAATCCGCGTACTGCGCGTCGAAATTCTCCGCCAGCGCCTTCTGCACCATGCAGGCACTCAGACCGTTCAAGGCTTCCCGCGCTGCCGAGGCCGCGCTCATCGTCGCCGATGCGGCGTACATTGCCATCCTGTGGCCGTCGCTGATGACCTTTTGCTTCGCCATCTCGCTCAACTGGAGAATCAGCGTCTGCACACGCGCCCTGTCGTCAAAGCACGTTTCGGTCAGAATTTCCCGCACGAGCGCGGCTGCCTTGTCCACGTTCGCATCCAGCACGGAGCAGCTCACGTCCAGCACGGGCGTCGCCATTTCCGCACAGCGGGACATGACGCGCAGCTGGAACGTCAGCTTGCCGATATCGCGCTTGATGGCTTGGAAGAGGGACAGCGAATCGTGACGCTTCGTCGGCAGCTTGCCCAGCAGTTCGGGCAGTATCGACAGGCGCTTGAGTTCATCCAAGGTGAAATCGGTCAAGGAGATATACCAGTGCATGATGGTGATGCCGTTCATGGGCAAATCATGCGTGATAACCTTTGCCGCGCCGCACTGCGCTTCCGCCGCGGGAATCAGCAGCGGGTCTGCGCTGATTTCGCTCAAGGACAGCACGGGCAGCGTTGCCAGCTGTTCGGCGGTGTCAGGCGTCTGCTGCCACGCGGTCAGCTTCTCGTTCTGCACGCGCAGCGCTTCCTTGTCCGCGTCCGTCCACGCGGCCTGAATCGCCTGCAGGCGCTCCGTTTCCTCCGCGCGTAGCTCGTCACCCTGCGTGTGGGACGGCACGGTGCGGATGATGCTCATCGTGCTTTCATCCAGCAGAAGTTCAGCCATCAGGCGGTCAAAGCCGTCGCCTGCCGCCATTTCCCGCAGCTTTTGATAACGCTCTTCGGACAGGAGCGGCTGCATCGGGTCGCCGCCGTAAAGCCACGCGTCAAGCGCATGGATGCAGCGGAGCAGCCCCGACGGTTCGCCCGGCTGACGGGTAGAAAACTCGCTGCTGTTGATGGAGGCAGTCAGTGCGTCCTTGTCCAGCCCGGTTTTGACCAGCTGCTGCACGGTGTCGCGGATCATCTGGCGCAGCTCCTGCTCACTGCCATCGGCAATGTTGCGCAGGGTCAGCATCATGTACGGCTGCGCCATCGCGTTGTCCAGAGACATGCCTACATCCTGACACTTGCCCGTCGCCAGCAGCGCCTTCTTCAGCGGCGCGTCGTTGCTGCCCGTCAGCACATCAAAGAGGATTTCCGTCGCCGTGACGCGCACCGTATCCGACCACGGCGCAACAATCTTCGCCAGCGTCAGCATGGTCTTGTCGGCAGTATCCTCCTCGGCGCCGATTTCATACGCCTGTTCCGCTTCGGCGGCGAAGGGCTTCTGCATGGGAATTTCGTGCTTCTCGTCCAGGCGGTCAAAGCAGCTCAGGTACTCCTCCGCCAGCGTCAGCACCTTGTCCAGCGGCACAGCGCCATCCAGATAAATGCGCGCATTCGACGGGTGATAATAGCGGCGGTACATGCGCAGGAACTGCTCGTAAGTCAGGTCGGGGATGTGCTTCGGGTCGCCGCCGGAATTCCAGCCGTAGCAGTTGTCCGGGAAGAGGACATCCAGCGTCTTCTGGTAAATCTGCTCGTCCACATCGCTCATGGCGCCCTTCATCTCGTTGAACACAACGCCCTTGTACAGCGGCGCGCCGTTTTCGTCCAGCTCAATGTGCCATCCTTCCTGATAGAAGATGTTCGGGTCTTGCAGGATGCGCGGCGCGAACACCGCGTCCAGATACACTTCCGTCAGGTTCAGGAAGTCCTGCTCGTTGCGGCTGGAGACGGGGTAAATCGTCTTGTCAGGGAAAGTCATCGCGTTCAGGAACGTCGCCATGCTGCTCTTCATCAGCTCGACGAACGGTTCACGGACGGGATACTTGGCGCTGCCGCAGAGCACAGAATGTTCCAGAATGTGGAATACACCGGTCTAATCCTCCGCCAGGGTCC
>OGGK01001789.1_pt1 | contig 12465 bp, 8 predicted proteins | sample 1571171 | NCBI WGS metagenome assembly OGGK01 (sample SAMEA2581958, study PRJEB24529) | metagenome | biome: Human gut stool | place: China | collected 2011 | reverse complement strand
GCCTTCTCTGCTATCTGACTGATAGCCTCTTTAAGAGGAAGCTCTTTGATACTAACCGATATTTTTTGCTGTTGTGCATAAACAAAAGCAGTGACAAATATGCACATTAGGGTTACAATACACCTTCTGCCGGTGGATGAAAAAGGAGAATCTTTTTCCATAATATTAGTCTTTAAAGTTAATAGTTCAATATCTATTAGCTAATACACAAGAGATATTAAAAAGTATTACGGCAAATAAGTTAATGAATGTTAATTCGGGAAATATAGGAGAACTTGCCGGAAATCAATCCATACTTGATAAAAAGAAAGAAAACACTTCAAAGGTATCGTTTTTAAAAGAAAATATAAAGGGGGGATATCGTATTTTCTCATTTAATGCATAAATTAGTGTCTTTACCTGAAAAAGAATGAGCAACATCCACCTCACATATGAGTGATTCCACCAGAACTCGGCTCAGTCTGAAAATTTTGGGGATTTGATTCAGGGCAATCACACCCTTAAAAATAGATTCATTCCCGGTGCAAAAATGAGCTAAATAATCATTTATTTTTAGACATAAGAACAAAAGAACATAAATGCTGCGCTTTGAAGCTTATTTCTGTTGCTTATTGAACTGCTATTTTATTTTTTGTTCTTATGTTCTTCTGTCTGTATTAAATTCTCATTTAACTAAAAACCGTGCAGTTTAGAACTAATTGTGTTGAAAATTACCAAAGTCCCAATAAAGTTTAGTTCTCCACCTTCACATCCTTCACGGATGGTAATCATCTGTTTGATAGGTGTTTTCTGTGAACAAATAAAGAAAAGTCTTTTCTTCACGCCTTCACAATCCCCACAGTTTATACTTTCACAGCCCGTAACCTTCGCATTGACATTGTCAATCTTAGCAAATTGAACAGCTTGTATCTAAGAAGCCGACTAGAGTTGTCCACCTAGTCGACTGTTGTTGTCTAATCAGCCTACTATAGTCATCAAGATAGACAACTATAGTCGGCGATTAATAAATAGAAATAAAGTATATGATAAGACGGTAGTTTATCAGTAATAAGAAGGCTGATTCTTAATATTGGTAATGAATAAAATATATTCATAATTGCATAGAAACGAGTTAAACGGTGCGCTAATGAATGGGGCAAGGGTGAGGGATGTGATTGCCCTGAATCAAATCCCCCCAATCCCCAAGAATTACAACTAAGCCCAGAACTCTTGATACTTATAAATTCATAATAGTTGGTGTCAAAAGGCAATGGTGTCAAGTACGCCTGACAATGGAAATGGAGGCAACGGAGAAGGTGGAAATGAAGACGGTGGTGAAGCACCGGATCCGGCAGCATAAGAAACAGTATTAATATGTAAAAAATCGGGCTTGGCATTGTTCAAGCCCGATTTTTTCTATTATCTAAAATACTACTTTCTATCAGTTAACACCTTTATCGAATCCCGTTTTATAATATTAGGTTTCAAAAGAATCTCCGAATGTAGTTCAGTTTCTTCCAAAATCTTCTGCATCAACATTTTTACAGCAATAATGCCAATATTCTCCAATGACTGGGCAATACGAGTAATAGGAGGGTTCAAATAGTCCAGATATAAGTTATCATCAAACGAAATGATAGACATATCTTGAGGAATTCTCACTTTATGCTCATTTAATGCTTTGACGGCTCCCAAAAGAATTGTACTACTTAACGCAAATATAGCAGTAGGTTTTGTAGTAGAGTTCAGAGCCAACTTAGTCTCAATATAACCATTCTGAATCGAGAACTCATTTCCTCTTATCATTGCGTTATCTTGATAACCAGCTTCGCGAAGCGCATCAAGATACCCGCGCACACGTTCCTTAGTCGTTATAGAAATATCCGGCCCCTGAATACAGAGAATCTTACTATGCCCCGATTCTAATAATAATTTCGTTGCCTGATAAGCTCCTACATAATTATCAGTAGCTACGTATGGCAAATTATGCTTCTCAAAATAGCGGTCAATTAGCACAATCGGAGTTTTAGTACTAATCTCCTCGAGTTTAGAAGGGTTTTCACCGGTTGGAACCAAAATAATCCCATCTATTTTACGCGATAGAAGCGAATCAATAGCTTTATTTTCCTGAACAGGATCTTCGAGGGTATCGATAAGCATGACAGTATAATTATAACGTTGTGCTTCACGGATGACAACACTTGCTATATTGGCAAAAAAAGGATTATCTATGTGTGGTACAAGAAGGCCTATAGTATATGTCGTGTTGTTGCGCAAACTTTGCGCAACTATATCAGGCTGATAGTCCAATTCTTTAACGGACTGCAAAATAACCTCCTTAGCAGACTGGCTTATTCTATATTTCTCCGATTTCCCATTTAAGACCCTAGAAATCGTAGAGATAGAGTACCCAGTTTTCTTTGATACATCAATCAGAGTTTTCTTCATTACTGGTCGTTTTTTGCAAAAATAACATTTTATTTGAGAAAAAAGCAAGAAAAATATTTTGTTTTGAAAAAAATTTCTATATTTGCGCAAACGATTGCGCATCGTTTACGATTCAATTCGCCTTAATACTTAATACTCATTATATGGACACAAAGAAGAAAATCGTAGTGATAGGTAGTAGTAATACGGACATGGTTATCAAATCAGACCGTCTACCAAAACCAGGAGAAACAATTCTGGGAGGAAACTTCTTAATGAATCATGGCGGCAAAGGAGCTAACCAAGCCGTAGCTGCTGCAAGACTAGGAGGAGATGTCACTTTCATATGTAAAATAGGGAATGACATTTTTGGAAATGAAACCTTGGAAATGTTTCACAAAGAAAAGATCGACACTACTTATGTAGGAATTACCCCGCAGGAACCATCAGGAGTAGCTCTTATCAATGTCGACAAAAAAGGGGAAAACTGTATTGTTGTTGCTTCCGGAGCCAACGGGACTTTATCTATTGATGACATACAAAATGCAGAACCTGCCATCAAACAGGCATCCATCGTCATCATGCAGTTGGAAACTCCAATCGAGAGTGTCACTTATGCAGCCAAAATGGCGAAAAAAGATGGAATTACCGTTATATTAAATCCCGCCCCTGCCCCTACCCAACAACTGCCTGACGATTTATTAGCCAATGTCGACATTCTTATTCCTAATGTCACAGAGGCTGAAATCATCTCGGGAATGCACATTACAGATGATGAATCGGCAAAAGAAGCAATTCATTATATTAGTTCGAAAGGCATAAAAACTGTCATTATTACGATGGGAGCCAAAGGAGCTCTCGCCTATGAAAACAATGAGTTTATCCACATTCCAGCCTTCAAGGTAGAAGCAGTAGACACAACCGCTGCCGGAGATACATTCTGCGGCGGATTGTGCGTAGCTCTGTCTGAGGGCAAAAATCTAAAAGATGCAATTATATTTGCAAGTAAAGCCTCTTCTATTTCTGTTACCAGAATGGGAGCACAAGTATCTATACCTTTGAGAAAAGAAATACAATAATCATCCTTAATTCTGTTATTATGATAAAACAATGTTCAATCCACGGTCTATTGACAAGTATGTTGTTAATAGTATTTTCTTTGATGAGCAATGATGCTATTGCCCAGAAGGCAATAAGAGGTACAGTCCTCGATGAAGCAAATGAACCCATTATCGGTGCCAGTGTCCTTGTTAAAGGTACAACAAATGGTTCTATTACAGGAGTTGATGGAACCTTCAATGTAAAAGCGAATCCTTCTGATATATTGGTTATATCTTATGTAGGTTATGCAACTGTTGAACAACAAGTAGGAAATCAGACACAGCTTGTAATACACCTGCGCGAAGACTCGAAAGTGCTTAATGACGTTGTAGTAATCGGCTACGGCTCTACCACAAAGAAAGAGCTTACAGGATCGGTTACCAGCATGAAGAAAGATGACCTCAATCCCGGAACATTCACCAATGCTATGGGAATGTTGCAAGGAAAAGTGGCAGGATTACAAATTATCAACCCGAACGGTGCTGATCCGACAGCCAAATATGAAGTATTACTTCGCGGAACAAACACACTTTCCGCAGGCCAAGGTCCATTAATTATTATTGATGGGGTGGCAGGTGCAGATATCAGAAATATCAACTTCCAGGAAGTGGAATCTATAGACGTATTAAAAGATGGTTCGGCAGCTGCTATTTATGGAACAAGAGGTACGAATGGAGTAATCATCGTCACAACTAAACGTGCAAGAAGTGGCAAAACGGAAGTTTCCTATGATGGGCAGCTCACCGTGGGAGTCGTTTCACGCAGAGCAAAACCTTTATCGGCAAGCGAATACAAATCTGTTATCAAGGAATATCGCCCAGAATTGGAAAGTTATATTTTTGACAGTGATACCGATTGGTTTAAAGAAATTACACAAACTCCGTTCAGCCATAAGCACAACTTGTCTATATCCGGAGGTTCCGAGAAGTTCTCACACCACACTTCTTTCAATTATGAAAAGAGCGATGGCTTGCAAAAGCATAATAGCTCCGAAAAGCTAATGGCACGTACCAATATTCGCCAGTCATTATTAGATAAATGGGTCGATTTGGATTATAACTTGAATATCATTCATCGCAAATACAGCCCTTCCTCTACAAGTGCTTTTATGCAGGCATTTACCCATAATCCAACAGAGCCTGTTTATGACGACAGCGATCCGGATGCCGGAGGATATAGCCGTATCAAAGCAATGGAATATTACAATCCGGTAGCGATCATTAACGAAAGGAACATGGAAAGTAAGAATGATAATTATGGTGCAAATATTCGTGCTACTCTAAACATATTGCCTATAAAAGGATTAAAATGGGAGAACTTTGTTTCATACGACAAAGAACAATATGAAACACGTGAATATTACACACATTATTATCCAAGTTTAATAGGAACGAATGGACAAGCCTATATTCAAAACTATCAGGAAAACGATACACAATATGAGTCTACTTTAAATTACTCGAATATTTTCGGAAAACATTCCATTCAGGCATTACTCGGATATACATACCAGTATACTTACAGCACATCTGCATCCATGACAAATTCCGGTTTCGACTTCGATGACAACCAGACTCATAACACCGGGACAGGAACAAATCTAACTGAAGGCAAAGCCAGTATGTCATCCAATAAAGAAGATAATACATATATCGGATTCTTCGGACGTTTTATGTACAACTACGATGATAAATATCTTTTGTCAGCTTCACTACGTCGTGATGGTTCCAGCCGTTTCGGTGACAATAATAAGTGGGGATGGTTCCCGGCTGTCAGCGTAGGTTGGCGTATAAATAAAGAGAAATTCCTCTCGAATGTCAAATGGATCGATGATTTAAAATTGAGAGCCGGATACGGAGTTACCGGTAACCAGGATTTCTCAAACTACAAATCTTTGATGATGATGACTACAGCCGGTAAATTCTATTACAATGGCCAATGGATCAATACTTATCAACCTGCAAGTAATGCAAATCCGGATCTAAAATGGGAGAAAAAAGCAGAGTTCAACGTTGGTGTTGATATGACAATGTTTGATAACCGCCTCTCGTTCACTTTCGATTATTACAAACGGACTACATCAAACTTGCTATATGACTACATCGTGCCAACACCTCCTTATGTATATAATACCTTGTTTACGAATGTTGGAAAAGTTACTAATGAAGGAGTTGAATTAACAATATCCGGTACACCTTTTAACACTAGAGACTTTACATGGAATACCTCACTTACCGTTTCGCACAATAAAAACAAATTGGTGAAATTCACCAATGATGAATTCACTAACGGAACATACAAAGTGGGATGGTCTACAAGTGCTGCCTGCTACACTCAACGTCTGATAGAAGGACAGTCATTGGGTACTTTCTATGGTCCTATATGGTTAGGAACTGATACAGATGGAAAAGATGTATTGCTAGGACAAAATGCAGACGGTTCCGTACCGGAAGAACAATGGGAAAAAATTGGCTGTGCTTATCCGGATGCCACTCTTAGCTGGAGTAATACCTTCAGATATAAGAAATTCGACTTGAGTTTCTCACTGCGTGCATCTATCGGCGGAGAAATTCTGAACAACTATGCGATGGAATATGAAAATCTAAGCAGCATCGGACTTAGAAATATCTCATCAAACTGGTTATCTCAAACGAATTTCACAAGTACGACCTATAAATATTCCTCCAAATATATAGAGGATGCTTCTTATTTAAAACTAGATAATGTTACCTTTGGATATACTTGGGATTTCACATCTAAAATGATAAAAAGACTAAGATTGTCTCTTACTGCACAGAATGTATTCTGTATCACCGGTTATTCTGGTGTCGACCCAGAAGTTGCCCTTTCCGGACTGGAACCCGGTATGGAAAGTTTGAGCTATTATCCGCGTACAACAGAATTTACTTTTGGAGTTAATATAGTATTCTAAAAAATAAGATTACCATGAAAAAGACAAATATAATATTAAGTTTCGTTATCTGTATATTATCATACGGATGTACCGATCTTAGCGAAACTGTATACACAGGAGTAGCGATGAATGACTTCTTTAAAAATGAGAAGGAACTGGTAGCCAATGCAGGTAGAGCATATACGAAATTACAAGGATACAATTCCGAACAAAGTTTATGGACACTGCTTTTACAAGCTTCTGATGAATGTGCCGTTCCCGCATGTGGCGGTTCCTGGTACAGTAATGGACGTTATGAAGAAATCCAGACGAATAAAATTCCACCTGCAAATAAATTATTGACAAGGGGATGGAACTGGATATTTAATGGTATTGCTGCATGTAATGAAATTATTTACGAAACGGAATTATCACCTATCCAGTTTGAAGGAAAAGAGAAGATCATAGCCGAAATGAAAATATTGCGTGCTTTCTACTATTATCAAGCCATTTCTTGTTGGGGAAACGTACCTTTCACAACTGACTACACAGAAACCGGATACCCGGAACAAAAAAGTCGTGAATATATTTTCAACTATCTGGAAAAAGAAATTAATGACAATATCGAGTTCCTAGACAGGGAGCCTTCAGATACTAATTATGGACGGGCCACACAAGCTGCCGCTTATTGCATTCTTGCGAAAATGTATCTGAATGCAGAAGCATGGTTCGGTACTCCAATGTATGACAAAGCAGAGAAAGCCTGTAAAGACATTATGGATATAGGTGCTTACAGCATTGAAGACTCTTATTCCACTAATTTTGATATTAAAAATGAAGATTCTAAGGAGAATATCTTTGTAATCCTGTATGACAGAGTATATACTAGCGGTGACAGTAACTCATTTTATCTGCATACGCTGACACTGGAAGCTGCATCACAAGCAACATTTAATATTCCGGCAGCTCCATGGTCGGGTTTTCTCTGCCAACCGGACTTTTTCGAAACATACGCAGAACAAGATCTTCGCAGAAGTCAGAGCTGGTTATACGGTCCTCAAGTTGACTTAAGCGGAAAGGATCTTGGTTTCGAATATACTCCTGTCTTCCCCGAAGAAAAATATTACAATAGCAACGGAGGACGTGGTACATACGACGGTGCACGCTGCTGGAAATGGCATTACCAAACTGATGGTTCTTTAAAAGAATATACAGTTAGTATGGACAACGACTTTGCCATCTTCCGTTATGCCGATGTTGTATTAATGTACGTAGAGGCTTTGGTACGACAAAACAGAACAAGTGAGGCTATCCAACTGGCAGACTTCAAGAAGATTCGTACAAGAGCAGGTCTTGATGCATATACCACAAGCCAATTGACGATTGATGAACTTTATGCTGAACGAGGCAGAGAACTGGCATGGGAAGGATGGCGCCATGAAGATATGATACGTTTCGGAAAATATCTGAAAAAATATTGGGCACACCCTGACCAAAGTTCAGAAACTTTTAGAAATGTATTTCCAATTCCTACGGATATTTTAAATGCAAATCCAAAATTATCTCAAAACAAAGATTATTAACCACAATTGGAAGGTTCACATAGAAAAGTGTACCTTCCAACAAATCAACCCTGATAAGTATGAAAAAACCAATCATCTTTTTACTTGTTTTAATTACTAACATCTTATTTATCTCTGCACAGAAAATTTCAAAGACAGAGTTAAAAGACAAAATAGCCGGAGCTTGGATCGGGCAAATGGTAGGAAACATATATGGACTTCCTTTTGAGAACAAGTTTGTAGATGAACCTGCCCCGGAATCCAGATTTCCATTCGGTTACACTAAAAACATAGATAAATTGCAGAAGTATAACGGTGCATTCTCTGATGACGATACTGATGTTGAGTATATCTACTTACTATTAATGGAGAAATATGGTGTAGAACCTACTTATGCCAATATGCGTGAAGGATGGATGTATCATATCCGTGACCGTGTATGGCTAGCCAATAGGGCTGCACTCGGATTAATGCATCTTGGATTCACCCCTCCGTTCACCGGTGACGAAAATCTGAATCCCCATTGGTATCAGATCGACCCTCAATTGATTAACGAGATATGGGCGTATACAGCACCGGGAATGATTTCGTATGCTGCAGGAAAAAGTGATTGGGCGGCCCGTATCACAAGCGATTCGTGGGCGGTATCTCCCACTGTTCTATACGGTGCATGGTACGCTGACGCCTTTTTCTGCAAGGATATCCGCAAGCTTATTACACGCGCTTTAAAAGAATTGCCAGCTGATGACAGATATGCGATAGCTGTAAAAGAGATGATTGCTTTATATGACAAATATCCTAAAGATTGGGTAAAAGCACGTCAAATCATGGCTAAAAAATATTACATAGATGAACCAGCCATGACAAAAACAATCTGGAATGCTAATCTGAACGGATTATGCGGGATTTTGGCTATGTTGTATGGCGAAGGAGATTTCCAACGGACATTGGATTTAAGCTGTGCAATGGGATTTGACTGCGACAATCAGGCAGCCACTATCTCCGGACTTCTAGGAGTAATGTATGGTGCAAAGTCTCTTCCCGAAAGTTTGACTAAACCTATCGAAGGATGGGAAAAACCCTTCAACGACCGGTATATCAATATCACCAGGTTTGATATGCCCGATGCTTCCATTGAAGACATGATTGAACGTACTTACAACAAAGCAATCGAACTGGTTTGCTCTAAAGGAGGAAAAGTGAAAGGTGATATGGTATATGTTAACCCTAAAGCACAATTCATTCCCCCGATGGAATTCTGTATCGGTCCGAATCCGGACTTGGAAATCGGACAGCCTACCGATTACTCATTTGCCTGCAGAACAAACGCTAATTTCAAATGGGAACTGGTAAAAGGTAAACTTCCGGCAGGAGTTACATTCCAAAACGGTAAACTGGCAGGAACTCCTACAGAAGCCGGCAAATATCCAATTACCCTTCAATTAAGCGCAAATAACAAAAACTCAATTACTAAAGACTTTGAGTTATTGGTTAAAACCAAGAATATAGCCCCCAAGGCTGACACTATTTACGCAAATATCCGCAAACTAAACGAAGAAGTACTCGATTCTTGCTGGATTACCTTTGGAAAACCGATGTACGCAACAAATGTAGAAGTAATTAATGACGGAGTCAAAGATGGCGTAGGATCTGTATTTTATTCATTAGCGGCCAAAAGTAATCTGCCTAAAATAGACTATTTCGGATACGGTTGGAAAGAAGAGCATAACATCAATATGATTGTTTTAGATATGGGCTGTCTGGAGGAATTCGGAGGATGGTTTACTTCTCTGAACATTCAATATCTTGGAAATGACGGACATTGGTATGACGTAGGTAAATTCAAATCAACTCCGGCACTTCCCGAAACTGATATTGTATTTTTCCAACCTCCGTTTGCACAATATGTTTTGGAATTCCCGGCAGCAAAAACCAAGGGAATACGCGTACTAATGGATGCAAAAGTGCAGGAACACTGGCATAAATACACAAAGAATGTATCATCATTCATCTCTATCACCGAACTAGGAGTTTACGAGAAATAAAGAAGAGAAAAATGAGGAAAATAATTACGATATGTATTATAGGGCTTTTTGCTCTCAACGTACAAGCCCAACCTGTAAAAACTTTAAAGTTATCTGATAAAGAACTTTTAGATAAGATTAAAGGAGGATGGGCCGGACAAACCATTGGTGTTGTTTTCGGAGCACCTACAGAGTTTAAGTTCACGGGAACTTATATTCAAGATTACCAGCCGATCCCCTGGGCGGAAGGTTACGTTAAATATTGGTGGGAAAAGAAGCCCGGATTGTTCGATGATATTTATAACGATTGCACGTTTGTTGAGGCATTTGATGAACTTGGCCTGGATTGTTCACAAGAAGAACTTGCCAAAAGATTTGCATTCGCTGATTATCATTTGGCCCATGCTAACCAAGCAGGCAGATATAATATCCGCCAAGGTATCATGCCACCGGCTTCCGGTCATTGGTTGAATAACCCACATGCAGACGATCTGGATTTCCAGATCGAAGCAGACTTCATTGGTCTGATGGCTCCGGCAATGCTGCCGGAAGCATTGGATATCGCCTCCAGAGTAGGCCACATTATGAACAGTGGTGACGGTTTTTATGGCGGTGCTTTCGTAGCAGCTCTTTATAGCTCCGCTTTCTATGAAAAAAGTCCTGAAGCGATTCTAAAAACCGCAATCTCTGTCATACCTGAAGAGAGTACATTCCATCAATGTATTCAGGATGTAATCAATTTCCATTCTTTGCACCCGGACAACTGGAAAGATTGCTGGTACTTCCTGCAAGAAAAATGGAACTGTGATGTAGGATGTCCCAAAGGCGTATTTCTAAACTTTAATATTGACGCCAAGCTCAATTCCGCTTTCGTAGCATTAGCTATGCTCTACGGTAAAGGAGACTTCACCAACTCTGTCGATATTGCAACACGCTGCGGACAAGATTCTGACTGTAATCCGTCTACAGTCGGCGGTGTACTCGGCGTCATGTATGGGTATGATAAAATCCCTTCATTCTGGTTAAACCCTTTGAAAGAAGTAGAAGACTTTACATTTGAAGGAACGAATATGTCGTTGGCAAAAGCATACCAAATGAGTTTCGATCAAGCTAAACAACTCATAGTCAAAACAGGTGGTAAAGTATCTGGTGTGGAAATAGAAATTCCAATCAAAAAGGCGGATGTACTTCCTTTAGAACAAAATTTCGAAAACACCTATCCACTCTATAGAGAACGCAAAGACTGCTTCCTGACAGATACATTTGAATTTGATTTCAATGGTAACGGATTTGTTATCTGGGGCAACATTTGCTGCACAAGAAGTATTACTCCCGATTATATCAATCGTGTATCTACACGCCACATCGGTTCCGAGGTCTTCGGATTGGCAGAGCCCAATGACCCTTACGTTGCTAAAGTGGAAATATGGATTGACGGAGAACTGGACCATGTAGCAGCTTTACCCATGAGAAACACAGACCGCAAAGTAGAACCAGCCTGGAAATACCTCATGAAGGAAGGAAGACACCACGTTAAAATGAAATGGTTGAACCGCAAAAAAGACTACATTATTCGTATCAACGACATAATGTATTATTCAGAGAAAAAAGAACATGATAGATTTTACTTTAATAAATAAGTTAAGATGAAAAAAGTCCTGATTAACATCATTCTACTATTTACCTTTTCCATATCGGGAATGGCACAAATAGAATATGGAAAAACAGTTGAAATAAGTAAAGAGGTACTGCTCGACAAAATTAAAGGAGGCTGGGCCGGACAAACCATAGGGTGCACCTATGGCGGTCCTACAGAATTTAAATACAGAGGAGCGATCATTCATGAGAAAACTCCAATAATCTGGTATGATGACTATTGCAAGGACATCTTTGCAGAAGATCCGGGATTGTATGATGATGTATATATGGATCTTACCTTTCTGGAAGTAATGCAAAAAGAAGGGATAAATGCCCCTGCCGAATCATTCGCCAAAGCCTTTGCAAATGCAGATTACAAATTATGGCATGCCAACCAGGCAGCTAGATATAACATATTACACGGTATTATGCCACCGGCATCGGGACATTGGAAAAATAATCCGCACGCTGACGATATTGATTTCCAGATTGAAGCAGACTTCATTGGAATGATATGTCCGGGGATGGTAAATACCGCCTCCGATTTTTCGGACAAGATAGGGCATATCATGAACTACGGCGACGGATGGTATGGAGGTGTATACATGGGAGCAATGTATGCATTGGCTTACGTAAATAACGACATTTATACAATTGTCACGGAAGCTCTTAAAACAATACCCGAACAAAGTAAATTTCACCGTTGCATCACAGACGTTATTAAATATTGGAAACAATATCCCGATGACTGGCGTAAATGCTGGCTGGAAATAGAAAACCGCCATGCTTTTGAGATTGGCTGCCCGGAAGGGGTATTCAATGCATTTAACATTGAAGCCAC
>OGGK01001781.1_pt1 | contig 12501 bp, 4 predicted proteins | sample 1571171 | NCBI WGS metagenome assembly OGGK01 (sample SAMEA2581958, study PRJEB24529) | metagenome | biome: Human gut stool | place: China | collected 2011 | reverse complement strand
TTTCCAAAGAGGATATTTTGAAAAAGTTACAGGAAAAACTAAATATATCCCTGCAGCAGGCGGGGGAGTATTTTGAGATGTATGGGAAACATATTGTTTAAAAACAATATAAATTAATATAATTCTTATAAAGCATGACATTATGAATTATCTACACAGGCATATGCGCCATTCTATGAACAGATCGAAATCATAAGAATTTTCAATGCTTTTATTACTCACATATTTAAGCAGGGAGAATTCTTAGAAACCCAAAGATTTCTCCTAAACAACACAGAGGAGGAGAAACAAATGGGGACAGCGGACATGGTAACAAAAGAATATATGCGGGAAAATGCCGTATTTGCAGATGCGTTTAATTATCTGATCTACAATGGGAAAAAGGTGATTGATCCGGCAAAGCTGAAAGAGATTGATCCGACAGAGATTGCATTGCCGTTTGGTGATGAAGAAAAAGCCGGTGAGGATAAGAAAGGGAAAGTGCAGGAAACAGAGTGGAGTTCTGTGAAAAATGGATCTGTGAGAAAGAAAACTGCCGGCAGAGCAGGAAAAAAAACAGATGCGGTGCAGAAATACCGCGATATTTTAAAATTAGCAGTCATCAAACAGGATGAAAAGATGTCGTATGTTTTATTAGGTATCGAGAACCAGACGGATGTTCATTATGCGATGCCCGTCAGAAATGCCATCTATGATGCCTTGCAATATGGCAGACAGGTGGCGGACATAGCTGCTGAACACCGCCGGAACAAAAAAGAGTTTTCGGGAAAAAATAATGGTGAGTATCTGTCCGGATATTTAAAGAAAGATCATATCATACCGGTGATCACACTTGTGATCCATTTTGGAGCAGAGGAATGGGATGGTCCGTTATCATTGCATGAAATGATGTCGACAAGAGATATGGAACTCTTAAGTTTTGTGGAGAATTATCGCATTCACCTGATCGATCCGGCAAAACTGACGGAAGAACAGCTGGATCAATTTTCCACGAGCCTGAAAGAAGTCATGGGATATATCAAGTACTCAAAAAATAAGGAACAGCTGTTGAAATTTTTGCAGACAGATACCCATAGAAGCATAGAAATGAATGCGGTAAGAGTGATAAAGACGATCACGAATACACCGATTGAAGTATCAGAAGAAGAGGAGGAGATAGAGATGTGTAAGGCAATCGAAGATCTGATCGCGGAGAGCGAAGCACGTGGCAGAGCAGAGGGAGAAGTTCGTGGAGAAGCGCGTGGCAGAGCAGAAGGAGAAACACGTGGAGAAGCGAAGGGCATGATAGAAATCTGCCTCGATATGAGTTTTTCCAAAGAGGATATTTTGAAAAAGTTACAGGAAAAATTAAATATATCCCTGCAGCAGGCGGGGGAGTATTTTGAGATGTATGGGAAAAGAACGGTGTAATTGAATTGTACACTGACATTGCAAAAAACGCTGAATCCATGATAAATCAATGGAAACAGCGTTTGGGCAAAATCAATAAAAGAAATGTTACATTTCAACTACAGCAACACCCCATCCGCCTAAGTCAATTTTATCTCCACAGACAATGGATGTTTCTGAAACCAGTTCTATGCCGTCTTTTCCTCGGTGTGTGACAGAAACCGGATCCTTTGAATAGTTCAGATAGTAGCACAATTCTTTACCGGAATCATTGATGCCTCTTTTTATAATGAGTGGATAATGCGGTGCATCTGAGGAAAGATCTCCACCGGAAAAGCCGGTTTCGTGCAGGAAAGATAAAAGCACGGATTCTAACAGTTCATCATTTTCAAACATTGTTCCAAAATAGAGTGTGGAACCATTTCCATATTGATTTTTTGCAGCAGCGGCATAGCGTTCATATGCCGGATGGCTGTATTTTAATACCGGTACAGCGGTATCACAGGTGATAAGCTCCATCCATTCACAGGCGGAGGAGGTCAGGGAAAAGGCAGAGTCATCCGGATGTGAAAAATGCTCCTGTGCAGCCGCCATGACATCGCTTTGAACCGGCACGATATCCACATGATGCGGGTGTGTAAACTGATCGTAGTGAAGTCCCAGACATTCATGCAGGATATGTGGCTGCATGTCCGGATAAATCTTTAAATATTCATCGGAAAAACCGCTTCGGAATGTGGTGATCAGATGTCCGCCGTTTTTGACATAGGAATCTAATGCCAGAAGCAGAGATTCCGGTGCGCTGTAGAGTGCCGGTACGATCAGACATTCATAGCTGGAAAAATCCCGTTCCTTAGAAGAAATCATATCGTATTCAATATTTAACCGGTAGAGGGCATCTGAAAACCAGCGCATCACAGTGTTGTAGCCGTTGGCTCCGGCATTTTCAAGCGGAAACTGTGTGAATCCGGTTAAAGAAGCATTATCAAGCATAATAGCGATCTTATTTTCCTTTTTCAGGTTTTTTAAATGAGAACCAATCTTTTTCCATTCGTTTCCGATCACGACAGCTTCACGGTAAGTCTCATTTTCAGAAAAATCGTGGGAGAGCACACCTTTCCAGTAACTTTCAATTGCATTGTGGATCGAATGCCAGTGCCAGTACATCACACTGTTTGAGCCGTTTGCGATATGGCTGTATGCCTGCAGGCGGAGCTGTCCCGGATAAGGAAGCCACGGAGTCAGTCCCTGAGCCTCGGTCTCTAAGATCAGATAATTGTCCTTTTTCAGACTGCGTGAGATATTTCCACATACGGTAATTTCTGCACCGGTCAGTTCCTCATTAGAAGGATGGTAAATATCGGCACCAGCCACTGTCATGCAGCGTGAGGCATCGTACTGGTCGACCTGGGACTGATAACCGATCGAGTGTGTGGTCCAGTCAAAATCAAAATTTTGTGTGATAAACTGATCATCCCGTTTGTACTTGCGGACAATATCAGCCTGCCAGCTCAAAAATTTAGTGACAAGTGAACGCTGAAATTTACAAAATTCAGCGGCAAGACTCTGGTTGATCGTACCTCTGACATCCGGGAAATCATCCCAGTCATTCACACGGTTGCTCCAGTAATCCAGTCCAAACTCATGGTTAAAATCATTGATATCCGGAAAATTTTCTTTTAAATAATCTACAAACATTGCCTGGACACGGGGACCGGCAGTTCCATAACTTTTGGTCTCATTGTCAAGCTGATAGCCGATCACATGCGGCACATCTTTCACATGCTCCATCAGAACGCGGATCACACGCTCTGCATGGGAGAGATAATCCGGGTTTGTGATATCCATATTCTGGCGGTGGCCATATCGTTCGCGGCCGTTCTGGGTGATTGCCAGGATGTCCGGATATTTTTTTACCAGCCATGTCGGTACGGCATAGGTCGGTGTTCCGACGATCACGGAAATATGGTGGCATGCGGCAGCATTTAACATTCTGTCGATATGTGTAAAATCATACACGCCTTCCTGTGGCTCTAAAGTACTCCATGTTGATTCCGCGATACGGATGACATTCATTCCTGCTTTTTCCATCATTTCCATATCTTTTTCCACACGGTCGTATGGCAGATATTCGGAATAGTATGCAGCTCCAAAATATAATTTATCTGTTTTCATATTACCCTTTCTTTTTATGATGTTTGTAAGTATTATACGCGAAACAACCGTTTGCGCAAATATAGTATATCATTCAAAAATTTGTATGTAAACCATAATACAGGAATGCGGTGGATGAAAATTTTGCAATGAGTGTAAATGCCTGAAAAAAGGCATAAAAGGCGGAAAAATAGAAAAATAAAGGCATATTTATTCAAAAAATGTAAAAACAAGTGCGCAACAATGTAGTTTGGTTGCAAAAAAATGAAAAGAAAAACGTGAAAATGCTAAAAAAGAAATGATAAAAATTGGTTAAAATGACAAAGAAAAGAAAAATAGACTGTTATAAATGCCTAAAAAACAAAGAAAAATATTGTTTAAAAGTGTTAATTGTAAATAAAACATAAACAATTTATAATTGAATAATCGGTTGCGCATATTAGAGAATATTTATGAATTAAGATATTTGCGTAAAAAGGAGAAGGGAGAAAGAGGATGAAACGAAGGTTTATAAGTGGACTGCTTGCCGGTATGATGGCGGTTTCGCTGCTTGCCGGACTGCCGGAACCGGTGAAAGTATCGGCAGAAACAGTTTCCGGTATGGAAAATGCAAATTTTGATTTTGAGGATGGACTGACCGGATGGGACACAACCGGAACGGTCACGGAGGAAACTTCAGGTGCACAGGGAGGAAACAAATATGTGCATCTGGAAGCAGGTGCTTCGATTACGACCACAATCAAGGATATAAGTCAGGGAAGTTATACACTTTCTGCGTGGGTTAAAGGAACGGCCGGAAAAAACGCAAAGCTTACGGTGTCAGAAACCGGCGGACCAGACTCGGTTGCTTTGCTGGATGCATATAAAAATGCAGATGCGTGGACGGAAATGGGACACCGGAATGTTCTGGTATACAATGGACAGATGACGATCACAATCGAAGCCGGAGATAAGGCACTCGATCTGGATACCATGGAACTGGTTATGGATTCTGCAGATGAAAATACACTTTCCAACTGGGGGTTTGAAGAAGGAGAGTCCGGGTGGACGACAAGCGGAAATGTGGAGGCAGCATCCGGAAATGATGCAGACACAGGTGATAAGGCACTGCGTCTGGGCGCAGACAGTGAAATTTCACAGAAGATCTCCGTGGAACCGAATACGAGATATTCAGTAACGATGCGTGCCAGGGTAGACAAACAGGATACGTTTCAGACGGAAAAGGTAAAAAGTACTTACCGTACAGATTCTGCCGGTAATTTAGGTATCATTGGTGAAAATGAAACGCGGACGGAATTAGGAGACCGTGTAAATCTTGGAATCAGAAGCACGGACGGTACAGTGCTCAGACAGGCGCCGGCCGGAACAGAAGGGTATGGTCTTGTGACGATTACCTTTGAAACCGGAGATAATCAGACGGAAGTTGAGGTATATGCGAATACAAAATATGATCAGGCATATAAGGATTCCGTAACTGTTTATACTTCTGCAGGAGAAAAACTGGCAGATGACTGGCAGGGAAACGGTTCCGATTATGCGTATGTAGATAATTTTGATGTGTTCCGCATTCAGGATGAAAATTATCTGCGTGGTGCGGATGTATCGTTTCTGCCGGCAGTCGAGGATCTGGATGGAAAATATTTTGCAAACGGTGTACAGCAGGACTGCCTCAGAATCTTATCGAATCATGGTGTAAATTCCATTACAAATATGTTATTTGTACATGCAGGAAAAAGTGCACATTATACAGATTCACTGGCTACCGTATATTTAAATGAGGCATGGGGCGGATTATGGCTCGATGAGCAGGGAAACCCGCTGGAGCTTAAGATGATCGCGCCGGAGGATGAAGCTGAGGCATGGTTTGACAAAGAACATTCCTTAGCACTTGGAAAACGTGCAACGGCACTCGGCATGAGCTATCTTCCTAGTTTTCATTACAGTGATACCTGGATGAGTAATGCGAAGGCATATACACCGGAAGAGTGGTTAGATACCGACTATGAAAATACTTATAAAAATACAGATCTCTCACATATGCAGTCGATCGTATACAATTATGTTTACGACTTCATGAAATCATTGAAAGACAACAATGTCAATGTATGTGGTGTGAAACATGGAAATGAGCAGAATGGTGGTATTGTATGGCCGGTCGGAAAAGGAGCAACGTCACAGGGACATGCAAAACTGATCGCAGCATCCTACGCAGCAGCGGAAGATGCAATGCCGGGCGTGGCAGCTTATGTACATACCAATAATGGCTATGATTCAAATCAGATGAAGGCATTTTTTAAAGGACTTTTAAAGAATGGAGCCGAATTTGATGGTATGGCATTTTCCCTGTATGGTGGAAGATCGTCGGGCAATATCATATCCATGGCAAATGCGATCGCGGCAGATGAAACATTACGTTATATGGATTATGTCAATGTGGAAACAGCATTTTCCTTTACAAAATATCAGGCGACTATGGATACCGCAACTTCATCCATGGGACAGCCGGCATATTATAATACATCGGCAAATGGCCAGTACAACTGGCTGCTTGATTACATGCAGGCAGCACTCGATACACCAAATGCTTACGGACAGACCAGAGGCTTTTATTACTGGGAAGTGGATGAACTTCCGACTCCTGGAATCGGTTCTTCCGCCGGAGTTTCTGGGGATATCAGCTGCCGTATCATGTTTAATAACGGTGATACCGGTATTCGGCAAATGGGAAGCACAAAAGACGGAAAAGTCGGCGATATGATGGATAGCATGTATGCTTACCTGATGCGCGGATGTCCGAAAAACAAGTCCAAAGATATGATCACTCCGTTAAAGGATGCAGGAACTTATTCTGTTGACGTAACTGATCCGACAGGAATTACACTTTCCAAAGACAGCATTACACTTGCAGTTGGGGAGCAGGAAAGATTACAGCCGACGGTTACACCGGTGGATCAGGTACTTTCCGACAGTAATATCACTTATACATCATCAGATCCTTCGGTTGCGAAAGTGACGCAGGATGGTTTTGTATATGGAGTGTCTGCAGGAGATGCAAAGATTACAGCATCTGTAAAAGGCGGCAATGAGGCAGCTGTGGATGTAAAAATAACGGAAGCAGGAAAAGCAGAAGGACTTACTTTGAAAATGGATGGTAAAGAGGTGACGGATAACAGTACAAAAAATGCGGCTGTTTTAGATAAGGTACAGCTGACATCTGTTTTATCCGGCAGCAATGTGACGGATCAGACGGTCATCTATACGTCATCTGATGCAGATGTTGCTTCTTTTCTGGGTGAGACATGGCAGCAGGAAGAAAAAGGAAGTATGCGCCAGGAGACAGAAAAAACAGATACTGCTGTACAGTTAAATGTGAAGGCAGTGGGAAGTACGGTTATCACGGCACAGACTGCGGATGGTTCAAAGAAGGTAAGCTTTACGTTAAATGTCAGCAAAGTAGATATAACATCTGTTACGCTTGATAAAACAGAGGCTAAAATCGGATTTGGACGTACATTGCAGTTAAAAGCAGCTATAATACCGGAGAATACCACAAAATATAAGATACACTGGAAATCTGAAAATACTTCAGTAGCAACCGTGGATGAAAATGGTCTGGTAAGTACGGCCGGCGTCGGTGATGCAATGATCAAGGCGATATCAGATGACAACGAGGATATTTATGGAAGCTGTACGGTACATGTATTACCGGTACAGGTGGAAAGTATTGCGTTAAGCAAGACATCACTTACATTACAGACAGGGTCAAGTAAAAAAATCGATACGATCATTACCCCGTCAAATGCAGATAACAAAGAGGTAACATGGGAGAGTTCTGATGATTCGATCGCAAAAGTAGATGAGAACGGAAATGTTACCGGTGTGGCAGAGGGTGGTCCGGTTACCATCACAGCAACCACAAAGAATGGCGGTTATCAGGCAAGCTGTAAGGTAATGGTACAAAAAGATGCGATTCCGGTCAGCAGTGTAACATTAGACCAGGAGAATTATTATTTTACATCTGATTATTTCTCAGATAAAAATGCGTCTGAAAATACGCCGGTGATCCGGATGGAAGCGACGGTTCTTCCGGACACAGCAACCAATACGGATGTAACATGGGAATCTGATACACCGGGCGTTGCAACGGTGGATGCTTATGGACAGGTCACAGCGGTGGCTGCAGGTATTACAACGATTACGGTAAAAACAGCAGATGGTGGTTATGTGGCAGCTGCAAAAGTTTATGTTCCGGCAGTGAGCGAAAGTTTTGACAATCGTGAGGCAGGTGACACTTGGAATATGGGAAAGAGTGTTACGCCTGGAACATTGACAGCAGCAGTTACGGAGGATTCCGACGAAAATGCGTTCTTACAGATAAAAGGAGGCGGCTCCGGTGATCGTGCGCTGATGAAAAAATTCCAGAAAGCGGTCAAGAGCGATGAAGTGATCGTGGATTTTGACTGGAACGTCGGCAAGGTAAGCAGCGGCCCGGCTTATCTGACCGTGACAGACAGCAGTAACCATTGTTATTTTGGACTGCAGACGAACAGTAAGGGAGTTCTCTCTTATGGCAGCAGAGGAACAATGGAGATGGGAGGAGAACTTTCCGATACGCAGGAATTTGGAACTGCATTTAACAAGACAAATACATGGTATCATGTGCATGCAGTCATTGATATGACAGATGAGAAAACGACATTGACTCTTACATCAAAGGCAGATGAGAGTGTGACTGCAACAAAAGAAATCGCTTTTGTATCAGGGACTTCTTATACAAAAGATGTCGCAGCGGTTCATTTTTATGGAAGAAGAAATGGTGGTTCTCTTTCCTGGAACCCGGCAGTGGATAATTTTAACATTTATCCGGCGGCAGTTACACCGGTTGAGGTGAAAGCGGATAAAGATTCTGTAAAACTGATTCCGGTAACAGGAACACGCGGTGTCAGTGTGAAAGTAGAAGCTTCTGTTGCGCCGGCATCCGCAAGTCAGGATCTGTTATGGGAGTCAACGGATACGGATCTTGTGACGGTGACGCAGGATGGAACGATCGAAGCAGTAAAGACATATGAAAAATTAGAGGATATCGTTACCGGAAACTGTACGGTTAAAGTTTCCTCTGTAAAAGATCCGTCCATTTACAAAGAGATTGCGGTAACGGTCAGCAATAACCCGAATGCATCAGAATTTTTCTCAATCAAAGATGAAAATGGAGATGCTGTCTATGAGATGGGAACCGGCGGTCAGACAGTAAGTCTTAGTACAGGTGATAAGAAGCAGTTCTTCCCGGTATTGACAGGTGGTGACGGTGAGAGTGATTATGCAGGTGTGACATGGACATCTGATAATCCGAAAGTGGCTGTGATCGACAGTGAGAGCGGAAAACTGACTGCAAAAGGAGCGGGTACAGCAGATATTACACTGAAGGTCACAATGTATGCAGGAAATCCATTGATGGGAACCTTCACGGTAAAAGTGGAAGGAGAGATACTTGCAGATACAACTTTACTTGAAAGTGCAATCTCAGATGCAAAAGCCGCAAAAGACAAGGCAGATGATTATTATACGGCAGAGAGTCTTGGGGCATATTATGAAGCATTAGAGCAGGCAGAATCTGTTTTAAAGAAATCCGAAGAAGAAAAATGGGATTCCACAAAACAGAGTACGCTCGATGAAACAGCAGAAAGTCTTAACAATGCAGTGGCAGGTTTAGAGAAGAATACATCCATTACCGGAATTCATATTTCAGGTGGTGACGATGCGTTAAATATCAACAAACAGACAGCGCTTACGGCAGAAATTACACCATCCACAGCAGAGGAGAAAGTTGTGTGGACGTCCGATGATCTTTCCGTTGCAGTTGTGGATAAAAACAGCGGTGTTGTGACGGCAGTGGGAGAGGGAACAGCTGCGATCACTGCAGTAAGTGAAAGCCGTGGCGTATCTGCACAGAAAAAGATCACGGTTACAAAAGATCTGACTTCTGCTTATGATACGAACGGAATTAAAGTTACAGAAACAAATTCTGTACGACCGGCGAAAAACGCATTTATCAATGCGCGTACCATGAATTTAAATCCTGGTAATAATGCGTGGACAACAGGTTCTGCTACAAAGACGGGAGCGATCGCTATTGATTTTGGTTCAGATGTAAGTATTGAAAATGTAAAGACCGGATTCTGGTCGAAATTAAAATACACACTGGATATTTCGGAGGATGGAGAAAACTGGACGACAGTCATTGACCATTCTGAGGAAGCTGCAGGTGTTGATGCAACGGCAAAAGAACCATATGTGGATTCATTCCCGGAAAATACCGTGGCACGTCATATGCGGATCAATGTACTTGCAAATGGCGGCACAGGATGGATCGGCATTACGGTATTACAGGTAAATGGTATTTATGTATCGGATGCAGCAGTCGTGAAATCGATATCCTGTGAACCGGTAACTGTGGAAAATGTATCCGGATTGACCAAAGAAACTCTGCCGCAGACGGTATCTGTGACAATGGCAGATGATACTGTGACACAGGAAACCGTAGAGTGGGAGGATGCTTCTTTCAATAGCGTTATAAAAGCAGATGAAGCAGGAACTTATCAGGTTTACGGTACCGCACAGATCAATGGTGTAAATTATGATGTTGTATGTGAAGTAACGGTAAAAGATAAGACACCAGTTGTTGTACCAACGGATAAAACAGCGCTGTATGAGCAGATCGCAAAAGCTGAAAAAGTAAATGCTAAAGACTACACAGAAGAAAGCTATAAAAACTTAACCGGAGTACTTGCTGCGGCGAAAAAAGTAGCAGCAAATGAGAATGCTACGCAGGATGAGATCGATGCAGCAGCAGAAGCCCTGAATGTGGCAGTCAGCGCTCTGGTGGAAAAACCGAAGGATACAGAGACACCGGGAAATACAGAGAAACCGGGAAATACAGAGACACCGGGGAATACAGAAACACCGGGGAATACAGAAACACCGGGAAATACAGAGAAACCGGGAAACACAGAGACACCGGGAAATACAGAGAAACCGGACAATACAAAAAAACCGGACAATACAAAGAAAAAAGTGAAAGTACAGAAGATTACAATCACACCGGGACAATATTCACTTGCAGTTGGCAGGAAACTGACTTTAAAAGCAACTGTGGGTCCGAAGAAAGCGACAAATAAAAAGGTCGTATGGTCATCTTCGAATATAAAATATGCAACGGTAAACAATAAAGGTGTTGTGACTGCAAAAAAAGGCGGGGCAGGAAAGACCGTAACGATCACGGCGAAAGCAGCAGATGGAAGTGGTGTTCGCGCCAAGGTCAAGATCAGGATCATGAAGCATACGGTTACAAAGATCACCTTACAGGCAAAGTCTAAAACGGTAAAAGCCGGTAAGAAGATCACGGTGTATGCAAGAGTGAAAACAAACGGAAGCAAAGCCAATAAAAAGATCGAGTGGATATCTTCGAATACGAAATATGCAACGGTAAACAGTAAAGGTGTTGTAACAGCAAAGAAAGCCGGAATTGGAAAGACAGTTACGATTACGGCAAAAGCTACAGATGGAAGCGGCAAAAAAGCAACCATAAAGATTAAAATCAAAAAATAAGTCACGGAGACTGCGGTAGGAAAAAGTACCGCAGTCTTTTACTTTATATGATTCGAGTGTCAAAAGGTGCTTTTCAATTTTTTGACTGTCAAATTGCACAAAGCTGTGTCTGTTTTGTTCCGTTGTCCGAAAATAAGAAAAACTAAGTATGCCTGAGTTAGAATTTCTCAAAGTGACGTGAACGGCGTTCAACAAGCCTTCCATGGCTTGTGAAGCCTTGTTCTGCCATCCGTGGCAGAACATCACTGTGAATAGGCAGGCATACTAAGATTTTCTAATTTTCTCCCCAAGTCACAAAACGAGTCCAAGCTTTGTGCAATTTGATAGCCACTAAGTTGTGGGCCACCTTTTGACACCCGAATCTTTATATGAAATGATCTATGATTTACTCGGATATGTTCTATAAAAATGGTATAGACAGTGAACTTTTAATTTGCTAACATAAAATCAATACTGGAAGTGTATATTGCAGGGAGGGTCAAACATATGGAATTAAATCAGAATACAGAAAAACTGGACAATTATAGAAAACGTGCTGCAGAGCTGGTCGGGAAAATGACACTGGAAGAAAAAGTGGCACAGACTCTGTATCAGGCACCGGCGGTGGAACGGTTAAATATAAAGGCTTATAACTGGTGGAATGAGGCATTGCACGGTGTGGCGCGGGCCGGCACGGCGACGGTATTTCCACAGGCAATCGGTCTGGCGGCAACATTTGATGAGGATCTGTTAGAGCAGGTCGGTGATGCAGTGTCGACGGAGGCACGGGCAAAGTTTAACATGCAGCAGGAGGGAAAGGATACGGATATCTATAAAGGCCTGACTTTCTGGGCACCGAATGTCAATATTTTCAGAGATCCAAGATGGGGCAGAGGACATGAGACGTTTGGGGAAGACCCATATCTGACCAGCCGTCTTGGAGTCCGCTATATTGAGGGCCTGCAGGGGCATGATGAAAATTATTTAAAGGCGGCTGCATGTGCAAAACATTTTGCGGTACACAGCGGACCGGAAGCGGTGCGCCATGAATTTGATGCAGAGGTGACGGAGCAGGATTTAAGGGAAACATATCTTCCGGCATTTGAGGCGTGCGTAAAAGAAGGAAAAGTGGAGGCAGTGATGGGGGCATACAACCGGACGAACGGAGTGCCGTGTTGTGGAAACAAACGTCTGCTGATCGATATTCTGAGAAAAGAATGGGGATTTTCGGGGCATGTGACGTCAGACTGCTGGGCAATCCGTGATTTCCATGAGGGACATCATGTGACAGGCACTGCGATTGAATCGGTTGCGATGGCGATGAATAACGCTTCTGACCCAACCTGAGTTATTTTGCCTGCGTTTTTAGTTCAG
>OGGK01001778.1_pt1 | contig 12514 bp, 11 predicted proteins | sample 1571171 | NCBI WGS metagenome assembly OGGK01 (sample SAMEA2581958, study PRJEB24529) | metagenome | biome: Human gut stool | place: China | collected 2011 | reverse complement strand
TGGCTCTGACGGTGCTGGGTGCCTCCCTCTTTGTTCTGTGGGGTGTGCGTCGGTACGGTTCCAGCATGTATGTGGGCACCACCGTTAAGGTCTGCGTGGTGATCTATCTGGTCCTGCTGGCAGCTCTCGCCGCACTGACCAAGAGCGGCAAGCTGAATAAGCTCCTGCCCCCCCAAGCGGATAAGCTGCCGGTATATGCAGCCTGCGGTCTTTCCGCGCTGGCTCTGCTGGCCTCTCTGCTGGGCGGTGGCATCTCCTACTACGCCATGTGGGCACTGGCAGCGGTGGTCTTCGCACTGGCTGTCTACTACACGGTCAAGCAGCTATAAAATGTGAGCAAACAGCTCCAGTCCAGTACGGACCGGAGCTGTTTTTTGCTGCAGCAAGTTCCAATCTGCACTTTGCTCCCCCGAAAGTACAGGGGACACCTGACGCCATTGGATACGATCTCAAAGTGGAACTGCATGAAAAGCCCCGGGAGAAACAACTGCTTTCTCCCGGGGCCTCTTTCCCATAAAATAATTGCGCGTAAGGAAAGCAGATACCCGATCAATCCGTAAAATCGGGATAGCCCTCCTTCAGGGTCTCATCATAAACGGCGCGGTCACCGCCGATGAACTTGGGCCGTACCCGGGCCGCCAGCACAATGGCCTGACCGATGTGATCCTGCTCCAGCCGCACCGGCACCGCCACCTTTTTCAAGTGCATCCCGATGAGGGTGCCGCCGATGTCCAGTCCTGCGTCTGCCCGGATCTCCTCCAGCGCCACAGGATGCCGAAACGCCTTGTAAGCGGCGGTAGCGAAGGAACTGCCCGCCTTGGGCTGGGGCACCACATTGACGATCTCCCCGCCGGGGACCGCCTCGTATTCCACGATCAAAGCCCGGTTCAGATGCTCGCAGCATTGGGCGGCCATGTAGACGCCCATGGGGCCGAACACACTGTCAAGGCCCCGGAAAATGGCATCCGCCACCTCCGGTGTAGACCAGCTTCCCACCTGATGCCCTACCACCTCACTGGTACTGCATCCGATGACCACGAGCTGTCCCTTCCGCAGATGGGCAGTCTCCGCCAGTTGGCGGGCCGCAGCGGCGGACTCCCGCTCTACCTGTTCCAAAAGCTGCTGATTCTCCAATGTATGTACCGTAGTTCCTGCCATATATAAGCCTCCCTTTTGTTTTACGCACAAGGCGCCGTGTGAGAATTTTTCTCACACGGCCGCCTTATTTTTTCGTTTACAGTTCCAGACCGCTCAGCGCAGGCGCCTTTGCCTTTTGCAGCAGCACAGCCAGCGCAAGACCGATGGCGATACCGGCGATCCCCTGAACGATATTGCCGGGAATACTGGCGGCTGCCGCCAGACCCTTGCCCAGGATCATGGAGGCGTAGGCAAAATAGCCCAGGACCATGATGGTCTCCCCCACGATGCCGCTGACCAGCATGGCAGTCTTCCCGCGGCCCAAGGCCCGGAAGATCAGCGCCGCTACCAAGGCGTCAAGACCCTTAATGATCAGGGTGCCGGGAACATAGTGTCCGCAGCCGCTGAGCAGATCCACCAGCATGGAGCCGATACCGGCCGCCGCCGCGCCATACCAAGGCCCCAACAGCCAACCGGAGAGCAGCACGAAGCAGTCGCCCAGATTCACATAGCCGTTGACGGGGGACGGGATCTGAATGATGCTGGTAGCCACATAGACAAGGGCGGCCATCAAAGCACTGAGAACTAACTTTCTTACCTTCTGATTTTCCATTGCACTTCACCTGTTCCGGCGTGTACCGCCTGTTCTTGCATTCATTATATCCCAGTTTGATACTATCACAATATTCAGAATTGCAAAATTTTATAAGGTCAGTCGGAGATAAAACAAAAAAGGACGTCCTGACGGACGTCCTTTTGTTTGGCCTATTAACCGATCTTGTTGAGCTTCAGGGTCATAGCGCTCTTGCGGTGAGCAGCCGTGTTCTTGTGCAGAACGCCCTTAGCGACAGCCTGATCGACCTTCTTGACCGCGACCTTGTAAGCGCCATCGGCCTCGGTGCGATTGCCTTCAGCGGCAGCCGCCTCGAACTTCTTGATGGCAGTCTTCAGATCGGACTTCGTAGCCTTATTGCGCGCGTTGCGGACCTCACCGATGAGGACACGCTTCTTGGCAGACTTGATATTCGGCAAACCAAACACCTCCTCCTGGCATTTCTTGGCGCGGTTTCATAATTTCCACCGTGCAGAATGATATTTTAGCAGAGAAGTCCAGAAAAAGCAAGCCTTTTTTTAATATTTCTATATTTTTTTGTATAACGCGAATTTCTCCGCAAAAGCTACCCTTAATACCACAAGATTTTGTGTCAGGAGGGCAAAATGTTTACAAAACGGACGGATCTGGCAATCGAGGCCCACGAGCTGTGGCAGGAATCCGCCGGGAAAACCACCCGGCTGGCAGGCGTAAAGGCCACGGAGAAGAAAATACAGGGATATCCGGTCACACAGGTGGATATTCTGGACCGGGAGGGGGAGGCCGCACTGGGAAAGCCTGCGGGCAGCTACCGCACCCTTGACCTCACCGCCTTCTGGCAGCGGGGGGATGGGTTTTTCGACCGGGCAGTGCGGGCCGTTGGTCAACAGGTCAAGGAGTTGACCCCGGACAGCGGTCCGGTGCTGGTGGTGGGCCTCGGAAACCGGGCCATGACGCCGGACGCCGTCGGCCCGCTGGCGGCGGACAGTGTCCTCATCACCCGCCATCTCATCGACGCTATGCCCCAGCACTTTTCCGGGTTCCGCCCGGTGGCGGCCCTGCGGCCGGGGGTGTTGGGGACCACCGGCGTGGAATCCGCGGAGGCGGTGCGGGGACTGGTGGACCGGCTCCATCCGTCGGCGGTCATCGCCGTGGACGCGCTGGCCTCCCGCCGGGTGGGGCGGGTGTGCTGTACCGTCCAGTTCAGCGACACCGGCATCATCCCCGGCAGCGGCGTAGGCAATCACCGCTCCGCCCTGAACCGGGAAACGCTGGGGGCACCGGTGCTGGCCGTGGGCGTTCCCACGGTGGTGGACGCCGCCACGTTAGCGGCGGATCTATTGGAGGAATCCGGGCTTCCGGAGCCGGATATGGAAATGCTGCGGAGCCGCCCTGAAAACCTCATGGTCACGCCAAGGGACATCGACCAGCAGGTGCGGGACCTGGGTAAGGTCATCGGCTACGGCATCAACTGGGCCTTGCAGGATCTGGAGATCGAGGAGATCAACGCCCTGCTGTCATAGGGTCAGAGGTCCAGCTCCAGCACCACGGGACAGTGGTCGCTGCCCGTGACCTCGCTCCAGATGTCGGCGCTTTTGATCTTGTCCTTCAGCCGGTCGGAGACGATAAAATAGTCGATGCGCCATCCGGCGTTGTTCTTCCGGGCATTGAAGCGATAGCTCCACCAGGAGTATGCGCCGGTCTTATCCGGATAGAGATACCGGAAGGTATCCGTAAAGCCGCTTTCTAACAGCTGGGTCATTTTAGCCCGCTCCTCGTCAGAAAAGCCGGGGTTCATGCGGTTGGACTTGGGATTTTTCAGGTCGATCTCCTGATGGGCCACATTGAGATCGCCGCAGTAGACCACCGGCTTCGTTTGATCCAGCTCCATCAGATAGTCCCGCAGATCGTCCTCCCACTCCATGCGGTAGTCCAGCCGGGAAAGCTGGTCCTTGGAGTTGGGCGTGTAGCAGCACACCAGATAGAATTCCGGGTATTCCGCCGTAATGACCCGTCCCTCGTGGCGGTAGACCTCCTTGCCGAAGTCATAGGTGACGGAGAGGGGCGTCTGCCGGGTAAACACGGCGGTGCCGGAATAGCCCGCCTTGTCGGCGCTGTTCCAGTAGCGTTCATAGCCCGGCAGGTCGAATTCCGCCTGTTCCGGGCGCATCTTTGTCTCCTGCAGGCAGATCACATCTGCGTCCGCGAAGGCGCAGAAGTCCAGAAAACCCTTGCCGAGACAGGCCCGCAGGCCGTTGACGTTCCAAGATACCAGTTTCATAGAGGCTCCTTCCCCGCCGCCCGGTCCCGGCGGCGGTTTTTGACGGTTTTCCCCCATTTTACCTGGTTTCCGCCGGGAAATCAACTTGCCCTTTCCGGTGAAAAGGAGTACAGTAAAATAAAATGATTTTATGAGTTGAGGTGCATCGTGGGGTCGGAAAGCGGAATCCGGAATATGACGGCGGGCAGTCCCTTCCGCCATATTCTGATGTTTACCCTGCCGCTGCTGGCGGGGAATTTTTTGCAGCAGTTCTACAATATGGTGGATAGCTGGGTGGTGGGCAACTTTGTCAGCGACGGAGCCTTGGCCGCCGTGGGCGTTGGCTTTCCGGTGATCTTCCTGTTCACATCCCTGTTCTCCGGCATCGCCACCGGCGGCACCGTGGTCATCGCCCAGGCCTTCGGTGGTGAGAGACCGGACCGGGTCCGGAGCGCCATCGACAGCCTGTATACCGCCTTTATCCGCAGCATTCTGCCCATCACCGCCGCCGCGCTGCTGCTGGTGAATCCCTTGATGACCGTTTTACGGGTGGACCCCGCCGCCTGGGCAGAGACCCGGACCTATCTGCTGGTGGTCTGTGCGGGGCTTGTCGGCAGCATCGGCTATAATCTCAACGCCGGTATTTTAGGGGGCATGGGCAACAGTTCCACCACACTGCTGTTTCTGGCGGTGTCCACTATTTTGAACATCTTTCTGGATCTGGCGCTGGTGCTGGCGGTACCGCTGGGGGTGCTGGGCGTGGCGCTGGGCACCGTCATCGCCCAATTATGCAGCTGGCTCTTCGGCATCTGGTATATCAACAGGAACTATCCGCAGCTGGCCATTCATCCCTTCAACGGGATCTTCGACCGCAAACTGTTCTGTGAGATCATCCGCATTGGCCTGCCCAGTGGTATCCAGATGTCTCTGGTGGCCCTGGGCGCCATGGGCGTACTCTCCAAGGTCAACAGCTACGGAAAGGCCTTCACTGCTGGCTTCAACGTGGGCAATAAACTGGATACCCTGTCCTTTCTGCCGGTCCAAAGCCTGGCCGCCGCTGTGATCTCCTTTGTGGGGCAGAATATGGGGGCAAGCCGGGAGGACCGGGTCCGTCAGGGTGTCCGGATCACCGTGACCATGGCCGTTGTGTGGACAGTTCTCAGTTCCGCCCTTGTGGTGTGGCTGTCCGTCCCTCTGTCCCGGATCTTCTCCCCGGACCCGGCGGTCATCGCCGCCAGCGCCCGGTATCTGCAATGTGTGATGCCGCCCTACGTGCTGTTTGCCATTCTGTTCGTACTGAACTCCGCCATGCGGGGCGCGGGCGACAGCCTGTATCCCATGGTGAACGTGGTGGCCTCTGTGATCCTGCTGCGGGTCCCCTTCCTGTACCTGCTGGCAAACCGCTTCGGCCCGGACGCTATGTATTGGAGCTACGGCATCGGCTGGGCCGTGGCCTGCGCTCTGTCGGTCTATCACTATGCTGCCGGAAAATGGCGGGGAAAGTACCGCAGCGAATAAAAACAGCGGAAATCGGAAATATTTTTGACCGGATGATTGACTAATCGTTTAAAATATGGTATAAGTGAGTGCAATCGAGAATGCAATGAAGGGGAGAGTACGTCCTCGCGGCATGGTTCAGAGAGTCCCGGCAGCTGAAAAGGGACCCATGCGGTGGGCAGAACATGGCCCCGGAGCCGCGCGGCTCAGCGCTTCGGCGCAGGCTGCGATGGGTGCGCCCATTACAGCGTCAGGGTATCGCGTGCCGGTTTCGGCAGGCTTGTACCCGCAGAGGCTCACGCCGCGAGGTGTGGGTGAATCAAGGTGGTAACACGGCTTTCTTCGCCGTCCTTGAGCGTATGCTCAGGGACGGCGTTTTTATTTGCGATCACTCAAAATTTATCATAAAGAAGAAAAGAGGAACCGGATATGGAAAAGGACACTTTTTATATCACAACCCCCATCTACTACCCCTCAGATAAGCTGCACATCGGCCACACCTACTGCACCGTGGCCACCGACACTCTGGCCCGGTATCACCGACTGAAGGGCGAGGACGTCATGTTCCTCACCGGTACCGACGAGCACGGCCAGAAGATCGAGCAGAAGGCCGACGAGGCCGGCGTCACTCCCCAGGAGTTCGTGGACCGCATCGTGGAAGGCCCCCGGGGCGTCCGGGATCTGTGGAAGCTGATGAACATCTCCAATGACCGCTTCATCCGCACCACCGACGATTACCATGTGAAGGCCATCCAGCGGATCTTCAAGCGGATGTACGACAAGGGCGACATCTACAAGGGCACCTACAAGGGCAAATACTGCACTCCCTGCGAGTCCTTCTGGACGGAGAGCCAGCTGAAGGACGGCTGCTGCCCCGACTGCGGCCGCCCCGTTGTGGACGCCGAGGAGGAAGCCTACTTCTTCCGTCTGAGCAAATATGCCGACCGTATTCGGGACCTGCTGGAAAACACTGACTTCCTCCAGCCCCGTTCCCGTGTCAACGAGATGGTGAAAAACTTCATCGACCCCGGTCTGGAGGATCTGTGCGTTTCCCGTACCAGCTTCTCCTGGGGCATCCCCGTGGACTTTGACCCCAAGCACGTGGTCTATGTGTGGGTGGACGCTCTGAGCAACTATATCACCGCGCTGGGCTATGAGAATGACCGCTATAATGACTACAAGAAATACTGGCCCGGCATCAACATCGTGGGCAAGGAAATCGTCCGCTTCCACTCCATCATCTGGCCTGCCATGCTGATGAGTCTGGAGGAGCCTCTGCCCAAGCACGTTTTCGGTCACGGCTGGCTGCTGCTGGACGGCGGCAAGATGTCCAAATCCAAGGGCAACGTGGTGGACCCCTACCTGCTGGCGGAGCAGTTCGGTGTGGATGCCCTCCGCTTCTTCCTGATGCGGACCTTCCCCTTCGGCTCCGATGGCAACTTCTCCAATGAGTTGCTGATCCAGACCATCAATACCGATCTGGCCAATGATCTGGGCAACCTTCTCAGCCGCACTACCGCCATGGTGAACAAGTACTTCGGCGGCTCCCTGCCTGCAGGCTGCGGTGCCACGGAGGACGAGAAGCAGCTGGCTGCCATGGTCCGCATGGGCAGCAGCGTGGAGCTGGCCGCCAGCGGCGACACTGTGGACCCCGTGCTGTACGATGCCCAGCTGGTGGCACAAGCCGCCGGTCTGAAAAAGGCCTACGCTCACGAGATGGACACCTTCGCCCCTCACAACGCCCTGTCTGAGACCTTCAAGCTGATCCAGCGGGCTAACAAGTATATCGACGAGAACGCCCCTTGGGCACTGGCCAAGGATATGGAAGCCAACGGCGCCCGGCTGGCTCATGTGCTCTATAACCTGCTGGAAGCCACCCGCATCTGCGGTATCCTGCTGACCCCCTTCATGCCGGAGAGCATGGAAAAGCTCTTCGCCCAGATCGGCGTGGGCGCGGAGGCCCGGACCTGGGAGTCTGCGGACCTCTGGGGTGAGCTGCCTGAGACCGCTGCCGTGGTCAAGGGTGAAAACCTGTTCCCCCGTCTGGATCTGGACAAGGCCCTCGCGGAACTGGAAGCCGCTGAGGCCGCCGCTAAGAAGGCGGAGCAGCCCGACGTGGAGGTGGAGCCTCAGCTCACCGAAACGGTGGACTTCGACACCTTCTGCAAATCCGATTTCCGGGTGGTGAAAGTCAAGGCCTGCGAAGCCGTGAAAAAGTCTGACAAGCTGCTGCGCTTCACGCTGGATGACGGCACCGGCACCGACCGGCAGATCCTCTCCGGCGTCCACAAATACTATGAGCCGGAGGAACTGGTGGGCAAGACCCTGGCCGCCATCGTGAATCTGCCGCCCCGGAAGATGATGGGTTTAGAGAGCAACGGCATGCTCCTCTCCGCCGTCCACACGGAAAAGGGCGAGGAAAAGCTGAACCTCATCATGCTGGACGATCAGATCCCGGCGGGTTCCAAACTGTGCTGATTACTTAGGAGGGGGACTTGTCCCCCTCCTAACCACCTCCCACCAGTCTGCGGACTGGTGAACGTGCCCAAGGCACTTAGATCAAAGTATTTTTGTCAGGCACATGTCCTGACAAAAATGATTTCAATTTTTCCATGCGGGACACAAAGTATCTTCATCAGAGTATCATTCGTCAGGCAAAAAAGTCCCTTGCCCCGCGCGGGCAAGGGAAGTCCCCCAGGGATGCCCTGACAAACATAACTGAATTTTAAAGGATATTTCTTTGATGAAAAACAAAATAAAGCGGGCGGTTATTTCGGTAGTTGTATTTGCAGTGATTTGTATATTATCTGGTTTTATCATTGGTTGGCATAGCTATGATATGTATCTCAAGGCAATTGAATTTTTAGCTGCTATCATAGGTGCAGGGTGCTATTGGATTGGCAGTAACGAACAATAAAATACCAGTTTTTTCATCTGCGCTCTATCGGCGCATATGCTGTAAGTTTCAAAATTTACGGAGATTGAGGTCATCAATGCGGTTACAAAGCGCGATTTTTGATATGGACGGGACCCTGCTGGACTCCATGCCCACCTGGCGGGAGCTGGGGCCCACGTTTTTAAAGGAGGCGGGTATTTCCGCCACACCGGAGCAGGACCGGATGCTCCACACCTTAGCGGACTGCGACGTGATTCCCTATCTGCGGGAGGTCTGCGGTCTGCCGTGGTCCCAGCAGGAGATCATCGGCCAGATCATTCAGCGGATGGAGACATTCTATTCCAGCCAGGTCCGGCCCAAGCCGGGTCTGGAAAAATTTCTCTCCATTTTGAAAATGGAGGGCGTATGGATGTATGTGGCCACCGCCACCCATCGGCGGCTGACGGAAAAGGCCCTGAAAACGGCAGGCATCGACCACTATTTCCGGGGGATCGTCACCTCCGCCGACGCGGGAAACCACAAATCTGAAAGCGCCGACATCTACGAGATGGCCATGCGGCGGCTCCAGTCCAACAAGCGGGACACCGTGGTATTTGAGGACGCCCTCCACGCCATCCGCACCGCCAAGGCAGCAGGCTTCCGGGTGGCCGGGGTCTATGAGGCCACGGCGGAGCAGGATCAGCCGGAGATCCAGCGTCTGTGCGACTATTACATCCGTTCCTACGAGGAACTGGTCCAGTCTGAAACCTTCTGAGCATCACAAAAGGAGCCGCACGGCTCCTTTTTTTCAAAATCTTTTTCCAACGCTGTAACGAACCGCGCCCCAAACGGATATAGCAGATGAAAACACCGCTGAAAGGGGGAGAAACTCCGTGAAGGATCTGGATACCGTCTACCGCCAGCACGCGCAGACGGTCTACAAATTTCTGCTCTCCCAATGCCGGGACCCCCAGACGGCGGAGGAACTGACCCAAGAGACTTTTTATCAGGCAGTGCGGTCCATCGACCGGTTTGACGGCAGCTGCAAGGTGTCCGTCTGGCTGTGCCAGATCGCCAAGCACCTGTGGTATCAGCATTTGCGGAAGGCCAACCGGGAAACGGAGCTTCCTGAGGAAGCAGAGCTGCCGCTGGTGCCCTCCGCCGAGGAGGAGGCCGTCAGCCGCTCCGGGCAGTTAGATATGCTGCGGCGGGTCCATGAATTACCGGAGCCGGGACGTGAGGTGGTCTACCTCCGGGCCTTCGGCGGGCTGTCCTTCCGGGAGATTGGAGACGTTTTAGGCAAAACGGAGACCTGGGCCAGAGTGACCTTTTACCGGGGCAAGGAACGATTGAAGCAAGGAGGCTGCAACGATGAAAAATGATCTAACCTGCGGTGTGGTGCGGGATTTGCTCCCTTCCTATGTGGAGGGCCTCACCTCCCCAGAGAGCAACGCTGCGGTGGAGCGTCATCTGTCCGGGTGCCCGGAATGCGCCCAGCTTCGGACGGCGCTGGCAGGCGCGCCGGAGCAGGCGGGCGGCTCGCCGAGGGCCTTCGTGCCGTAGGGGTTCGTCGGCTCGGCGTTCTCCACGAACTGGGCCTCGAGATGCGGGTGATCCATCATGGTCGAGAGCTTGTAGTCCAGCAGGTTGTTGTTGAGCGGGCGGCCGGTCTTCGGGTCGAACTTCAGCTCCTCGGACATGCCGTAGCCGATGGCCATGGACATGCCGCCGTGCACCTGCGCCTCAGCAAGCTGCGGGTTGATGAGCTTGCCGCAGTCGTGCACGTTGATGAGCTTCAGCAGCTTCACTTTGCACAGGGGGATGTCGACCTCGACCTCCGCGAACGAGCAGCCGCCGGAATAGTCGTTGTTCTTGATCTGGTAAGTAGATTCCGCCGTCAGGTGCTCGGAGTGCGACAGGCTGTAGAGCGCCTCTGTGGCAAGCTCGCCGAGCGTCATCAGCACACGGCCGTCCGTCCTGCGGATGATCCTGCCGTCGACGATGTCGAGCAGGGCAGGCATCTGGCGCGTCAGCTCGCAGGCGTACTTCAGGATGCGCTCCTTGAGCAGCGCACCCGTCTGGGCGATGGCGAAGCCGCCGACGTAGGTCTGGCGCGAGGCATAGGCGCCCGTGCCGAACGGCGTGACATCCGTGTCCTGCGCCGTGACGACGTGCACGTCCGAAACGGGGATGCCCACGGCGTCCGCCGCCATCTGGGCGAAGGCGGTGTCGCAGCCCTGGCCGATCTCCGTCTCGCCGGTCTGCAGCTGGATGGAGCCGTCCTGATTCAGGACCATGCGGCACGAGCAGCTTTCCAGGCTGATGGGCCAGACGGCCGTGTTGTACCAGAACAGGGCGCAGCCGACGCCGCGGCGCACGGGGCCGGTCTGGTTTTCGTATTCGCGGTGCTTGCGGCTGTAGTCCATCCACGCCTCGCCCTTGTCCAGCACCTGATTGAGCGTGTCGGAATGGTTCTCGTTCTTCGAGAAGCCGTCGACGAAGCCGACGGGCATCATGTGCTTGCGGCGGTACTCCAGCGAGTCGACGCCGAGCACGCGGCAGACGTCCTCAATGTGCGATTCGCCCGCGAACATGGCCTGCGGGATGCCGTAGCCGCGCATTGCACCCGCGGCGGGGCGGTTCGTGAACACGGTGTAGGCGTCGCCGTCGACATTGGGGCAGGGATACAGCTGCGGGAATGCGCCCATGCCCTTGGCAACGATGCCGTGGCCGTGGGAGGCGTAAGCGCCCTGGTTCGAGAAGCATTCGATCTTGCGCGCGGCGAACGTGCCGTCCGGCCGCACCCACGAGATGATGTGCGTGCGGATGGCGTGGCGCACGCGGTTGCAGACGAACGTCTCCTCGCGCGTGCAGTCGAGCTTGACGAGGCGGCCGCCCACGACGGTGGAGAGGTAGGCGCACAGCGGCTCATACAGCGCGTCCTGCTTGTTGCCGAAGCCGCCGCCGATATACGGCTTGACGACGCGTACCTTGCCCCAGGGGATGCCGAGAGCCTGCCCGACGACGCGGCGGACGATGTGCGGGATCTGTGTGGAGGAGTAGATGACGATGCGCCCGGCCTCCATGGAGGCGAAGCACATGTGGTTTTCGATGTGGCAATGCTGCACGGTCGGCGTGTCGTACCAGCCCTCGACCTTGATGAGGCCCGGCTCACGGCTGGCCTCCTCATAGTTGCCGTTGCGGATGGTGGTGTGGGCGAGGATGTTGTTCGGGAATTCCTCGTGCAGCAGCGGGGCATCGGGCTTCATGGCCTCCTGCACGTCCAGCACGAAGGGATATTCCTCATATTCCACGCGCAGCGCGCGCAGGGCCTGCGCGGCGGCGACCTCGTTCTCCGCGACGACGGCGGCGATGTCATCGCCGTAGAAGCGCACGCGGGACGTCAGCAGCAGGCGGTCGGCGACGTCCTGATGGTGCGGGTCCGTCGACCACGGATGGCCTGCCGTGGGGAATTTGATCTGTGGCACGTCAAAGCAGGTGACGATCTTCACGACGCCCTCGATCTGCTCGGCGGCGCTCGTGTCGATGGACTTGACCACGCCGTTTGCAATGGTCGAATGCAGCACGCGCGCGACGAGCGCACTGCGGTCACAGAGGTCATCGCAGTACTTTGCGCGCCCGGTTGCCTTGTCGAATGCGTCCACACGGTGGACGCTCTTGCCAACCTCCATGGGGGACCCTCCTTTTGGATCGCAGCAGAATTCCGGCAATGTGCACAGATTCTGCGGGAAATTTCTTTGTAATTTGAAGTATAGCATAAATTCCGCAGCGTGGAAAGCGAAAACGTTATTCTATGTTATAGATAACGGATAATTCGGCAATGGCGAACGCTCCGGCTGGAAAACCCCGCCGATTGCGGATATACTATAGTTAAAAACGGAAAATGCAGGGGAGCGGACAGCCGGGCCCGGCGCTGCACGAACGATTCGCACGGGCTATCGCTAAAACGGTGATGGCTCCCGGATTTGTCATTGCGAGGCCCCGAAGGGGCCGTGGCAATCTCGCAGTACCATGTCGGATATCAGGAAAGCCCAGGCGAAAACGTGATCGGTTGCGTGAGATTGCCACGTCGGCCGTTGGCCTCCTCGCAATGACAAACTTGGGGGCCATTGCCTTTTTAATATTAGCCCGC
>OGGK01001769.1_pt1 | contig 12571 bp, 10 predicted proteins | sample 1571171 | NCBI WGS metagenome assembly OGGK01 (sample SAMEA2581958, study PRJEB24529) | metagenome | biome: Human gut stool | place: China | collected 2011 | reverse complement strand
TGGAAATAGCCGCCCTCCTGCCACATCTTGTAAATTTCCGATTCCACGGCCTGGGGCTCATAGATCTTGTTCAGTTCTTTTGCCATACAAAACTTCCTTTCCATAAAAAACGCCCCGGGTGCCAAAACACCCAGGGCGAAAAGTTTTCCGCGGTACCACCTGAATTTCCGTAAATAACGGACACTCTTGCGCTATAACGGGCTGTCCCGTACTGCCCTACTCCCCTTCCTGGGTTTCAGCCGGTCCGCTCCCGGGCGACCATTCCCCTTCTGGCTCAAGACGCTCGCACCACCCGCGCCCTCTCTGAAAGCCATTTTGGAGGAAACCTCCCGTTCCATGCGTTTGAATTTTGTATTATTCTACCCGGATAATTGATGAATGTCAAGGATTTTTTTCAGAAAGGCTTTTTCCTTACTCTTTCTTGACGAACGGCTGCAAAGGGGCTATAATAGGCATTATCTGATATTTTGGAGTGTATTTCCTATGGTAAAGCTTTCTCTGGTGGTTCCCTGCTATAACGAGGGGGAAAATGTGATCCCCTTCCATGAGGCGGCGCTGAATGCCTTTCAGGACTGCGGCTATGAGATCGAGATCGTCTATATCGACGATGGCAGCCGGGACGGTTCTCCGACCCTGTGCGACGGCTACGCCGCAAGAGACCCCCGCATTCGCGTGTTCCACAAGCCCAACGGCGGCGTGTCCACCGCCCGAAATCTGGGGCTGGAGCAGGCCACGGGACCGTATATCGCTTTTTTGGACGCCGACGACACCTTTGAGCCGGCGGCGTTGGAGACCTTGTGGTATCTGCGGGAAAAGGCCGGGGCAGACAGCGCCGGCTGTGCCCACTACAACGTGACGCCTGACGGGGAACAGCGGACAGAGCTGTTGCTGCCGGCAGGAATCTATGAAGAGACCGGCATCCGGGAAAAGATCCTCTGGCCTCTGGCGGGGGACCGGCTTCAACCGCCGGTGTTCAACGGCTTCATCTGGCGTTTCCTCTTTGACGCCGCCATCCTCCGGGACAACGCCATTACCTTTGAGGGGGCCTATCTGGAGGACGAGCTGTTCCTGATGGAATATTTCGCCAATGTGCACCGTCTCGCGGTGACGGACAAGCCCCTGTACCGCTATCTGGAAAACCCCGCCTCCGCCACCCACCGCTATATGCGGGACTATCCGGCGGTATTCGCCCGGTTTTTGGAGCGAAAGGCGGAGATCGTGGAGAAATACGGCCTTGACGCCGCCCGGCCTCAGTGGCGGGCCAACACAGTGTGGGCAGGGCTGCTGATCGCCGTGGGCAACGAGTATGTGAAGAGCAATCCGAAGCCCGTCCGGGAAAAGCGGAAGGCCGTGGAAGCCCTCTGCGCCCAGCCGGAGTTTGCGAAAGCCATCCGGGAACTACGCCCCAAGGGCTTGGGCCGCAATAAGCAGATCGTGGCGGATCTCATCGGCAGCGGCCGGTTCGGTACGCTGACGGCGCTGTACCGCCTGAAAAATCATATGTAAGGAGCAACTATGACACTTTGGCAAACCAGCCTGACCTATCAGATATGGGTCTGGCTTTGCGATGTCTATGAGGACAGTACCCTCCACCGTTTTCTGGCGGCAGCCGGCCGCTGGTGCAGCGGGCAGATCGAGGAGAGCCGCATTCTGCGGCCGCTGTGCCGGGAGGGGATCGTGGCCCGGTCCTGGAAGGATAGCTTCCTGTGCCGGATGCTCAGCGCTCTGGTGAACCTGCCGGGGACGCTGCTTCACGCCTGGTACAAGGCGTGGAACCTGACCTTTGAGGACAGCTTTTTCGCACGACTGGCCTTTGACATGGGAGACAGTGCCTCCATTGCCCAGTTCTGGTGCATCGCGGCGCTGTGGTGCATCCCCTACGAGCGCTGGAACAACGCATACAGCTTTATGACCGGCGTTTTGCTGCTGCTGCTGTTTTACGCCGGGGCTATGCGGACGGGCCGCCGTCTGGATGTGGCCCGGATCGGCTTCTATCCGGCGTTGATGCTGGCTGCCGTGACGCTGGCCGTGACCTTCTCCTATGCGCCGGGGCTGTCCGCCCGTTTTTTGATCTACCATGTGTCGGCGGCGCTGCTGGTGGTCATCACCGTCAGTGCCGTGCGGAATGGGGAGGATCTGAAGCGGCTGTGCGCCGGGGCGGCTGTCTGCGTGGGCGCAACAGGCGCTTACGGCATCGTCCAGCGAATTCAGGGTGTGAAGGTAAATCCCTCCTATGTGGATCTGAAGGTCAACGCCGGTATGCCGGGGCGGGTCTTTTCCATTTTCGACAATCCAAACACCTTCGCACAGGTGCTTTTGCTGCTGCTGCCGCTGGTGCTGGCCCTGTTCCTTACGGCAAAGCGCTGGCAGTGGAAAGTCATCTGCGCCGGTATCTTCTGCGTGGGCGGCATGGCCATGGCCATGACCTATTCCCGGGCAAGCTGGGTGGGGCTGGCCGTTTCCATGGCGGTATTTGTATTTTTCTGGAAGCCGAAGCTGATCCCAGCCTTTATCCTGCTGTGCGTACTGGCGGTGCCCTTCCTGCCCACCACGGTGCTGAACCGCATCCACACCATTACCAATACGGCGGACTCCTCCACCTCCAGCCGGGTGTCTCTTTACAAGGCGGCCATTGAGGTCATCCGCCGTTCCCCCCTCACCGGAGCGGGCCTCGGCACCGCCGCCACCCAGACATACATCCGGGAGTTCAACCTGTATCACGACAAGGCTCCCTTTGTCCACTCCCACAATTTCTATTTGGAGGTCTGGATTCAGATGGGCCTGCTGGGCGTCACCGGTTTTGTGGGTTCCATGCTGTGGAACATCAAAAACGCCGCCCGGGCGGTCCGGCATAACGGCCCCTCCGTGGGGAGGACGGTAGCAGCCGCCGCTGCGTCTGCCATGTGCGGCGCGATGGTCTGCGGTCTGGCGGATTTCCTGTGGAACTATCCCCGCGTGCTGGTCATTTTCTGGTTCACCTTCGCCATGGCCATCGCCGGCGTCAAGGTCTGCACGGAAGAAGCAAAGTAAATGATAAAAACATTCGCCGTATGGACCTCCATACGGCGAACGTTTTTATAGGGTGCTTCCCTGAATCAGATTGTCTCTCAGAAATGCCTGATGAATGGCGTTCAGTACCCGCTTTTTATCTCCGCTCCACAGGGGAGCCAGCAGGTCCCGCTTCGCGCCGTCCCCGGTGAGGCGGTGGATGACTGCCTCCGGCGGAAGATTCCGCAGGCACAGCTCCAGAATGGAAATATATTCCTCCAATTCCAGCGTCTGCACCCGGCCTGCCTGCCACTCCGCCGCCAGATCCGTGTTCCGGAGGACATGAAGCAGGTGGAACTTGATGCCCTCCGCTCCGCTTTGACCGATATAGCGGGCGGTCTCCGCCATCATTTCCGGTGTTTCGCCGGGAAGCCCCAAGATCTGATGGACGATCACCGTCACACCGATGGCTTTCAGGTCCTTCACAGCCCGGTCGAACACCGGCAGGTCGTAGCCCCGGCGGAGATACCGGGCGCTTTCCGGGTGGATCGTCTGCAAGCCCAGCTCCACCCACACCGGCTTGATGCGATTCAGCTCCTCCAATAGGCCCAGAATATCCGGCCCCAGACAGTCCGGCCTGGTGGCGATAGATAAGATCACCACATCCTCCGGTGCCATGGCCGCCTGATACAAGGCCCGCAGGCGATCCGCGTCCCCGTATGTGTTGGTAAAGGACTGGAAGTAGGCGATGTATTTCGCATCGGTCCCGGCCTTGGCGGCTACCCGCAGTCTGGCGGCGGCCAGCTGATCCGGGATGGCTCCGGCCTCCGCGAAGGCCCCCGCGCCGTCGCAGAAAATGCAGCCGCGCGTGTCCAGCGTCCCGTCCCGGTTGGGGCAGGAACACCCGGAGGACAGGGCCAGCTTGTAGACCTTGCAGCCGTATTCCGCCTTTAGCCGGGAGTTCAGGTCATTCCAGTACATATCATTCCGCTTGGGGGGCGGGGTAGGGGATGGAATAGGGCTGGCTGCCCCGTTCCGCCAACTTTTCCTCCAGCCACGCCTTCACCTGCTCCACGCCCTCCTCCGTCCACGGGAAGGTCTGGGATTCCACATCCTTGGCCAGCTCGAAACTGGTGTTCTCGTAGACCCAGACAGTGAGAGTGCCCTTTCCGTCCGTCCAGCCCTCCCGCTGAAAACGGTAGCGGAAGGTGCCGATGCTGCCGGGGTAAATAGCGGCTTTTGTGAAGAAGGCCACATTCAGATGATCGAAATGTCCCATGATTACCTCGTTTTCCCGCTCTGCGGCGTCCTGATTTTTTCCTCAGCAGTATAGCATACTTCACCGGGTTCCGCAACGGCCCTTGCACCGGCGAAAAAAACAGGGTATACTGTTTATGGTTATAAATATGCCACATAAAAGGAGACTGCCATGAACATTCTGGTGCTTTCGGATTCCCACGGAAATATATCCAATATGGAGGAGGCGGTTGAACGGGAAAAGCCCGACATGATCCTCCATCTGGGGGACTGCTGGCGGGATGCGGAACGGCTGGCGGAACGGTATCCGGACATTCCCATGGAGCACGTTCCCGGAAATTGTGACTGCCGTCCGGAGGAGCCGGCGGAAAAACTGCTGTTTTTAGAGGACTGCCGTGTGTTGATCTGCCACGGCCACACCTGCGGCGTGAAAACCTCCCTGCTGACAGCGGGCTTGAAGGCAGAGCAGGACCATTTAGATGCCTTTCTGTTTGGCCATACCCACAAGCCTTTGGTGGACAAGCGGGGCAGAACGCTGTTCCTGAATCCGGGAACTGTGGGCAAGGGCCTGCGGCCTACCTACGGTATATTAACGGTAGAGGGCGACCGGATCGACGGCCGAACCGTGTTTTTGGATAGCGAATCATAAAACCAACAAATACGATAGGTAAAAATATAAGCAGAATTGATATCTGAAAGTGCATTTTTTAATTTTACAAAGGTCAACCTATCTGTTAAAATGAATAAGCTGGGGCAAAAGGCCCTGTGTTTGAAGCTAAAATCATGTGTGCCGCCATATGGCGGCGGATTGGAGTTATTTATGAGCCGTATGGTCGGTACTGTTTCCCGGGGCGTCCGGGCGCCTATTATCCGCAGCGGCGACGATCTGGTGGAGATCGTCACCAAGTCCGTTTTGGAGGCTGCCGCCCAGCCGGAGGATGGCTTTGCCATCCGGGATCGGGACGTAGTGGCTATGACCGAGGCCATCGTGGCCCGTGCTCAGGGCAACTACGCTTCCGTGGACGATATTGCCGCCGACGTGAAGGAAAAGCTGGGCGGTGAAACGGTGGGCGTTATTTTCCCCATCCTCAGCCGCAACCGTTTCGCCGTCTGCCTGCGGGGCATTGCCAAGGGTGCGAAGAAGATCGTCCTCATGCTGAGCTATCCCTCCGACGAAGTGGGCAACCACCTGATCGACCCGGATGTGATGGACGAAAAGGGCGTGGACCCCTACCGGGACGTGCTGACCCTGGAAAAATACCGGGAGCTGTTCGGCTACACCGTGCACCCCTTCACTGGCGTGGACTATGTGGCCTACTACATGGACCTGATCCGGGACTGCGGCGCGGAGACGGAGGTCATCTTCGCCAATGACGCCAAGGCCATCCTGCCCTATACCAAGAATGTCATCAACTGCGACATCCACACCCGCAAGCGCACCAAGCGCCGCCTGATCGCCGCCGGTGCGGAAAAGGTGTTCTCTCTGGACGAGATCCTCACCGCCCCTGTCAACGGCAGCGGCTATAACGAGAACTACGGCCTGCTGGGCACCAACAAGGCCACCGAGGATACGGTGAAGCTGTTCCCCCGCGACTGCCAGAGCATGGTGGAGGCCATTCAGAAGAAGCTGTATGACGCCACCGGCAAGCACGTGGAGGTCATGGTCTATGGCGACGGCGCCTTCAAGGATCCCGTTGGTAAGATCTGGGAGCTGGCAGACCCCGTGGTGTCCCCCGCCTACACCGCCGGTCTGGAGGGCACGCCCAACGAGTTGAAGCTGAAGTATCTGGCAGATAACGATTTCGCCGGTCTGAACGGCGAGGAGCTGCGGCAGGCCATCAAGGGCCGCATCGCCGCTAAGGACGGCAGCTCTCTGGTGGGCAACATGGTCTCCGAGGGCACTACCCCCCGCCGCCTGACGGATCTGATCGGTTCCCTGTGCGACCTGACCTCCGGCTCCGGCGACAAGGGTACCCCCATCGTCTACATTCAGGGCTATTTCGACAACTACACCAACGACTGAGAAAACAACGAAAAACAGACGCCGCTTCTGCATGAAGCGGCGTCTGTTTTTTATGGTTCGTCCTCCGGGGACAGCAGCCGCATGACGGATACCTCGTAAGCTGTCCGCTCCTCCGGGCCGGTTTCTGTCACCTTTCGATATACCCGGCTCTGGATCCGCCCCTCAAGGGACAAGGGCGCTCCCGCCTCCAAGGTACACACCTGTGACGCCACCTGTCCCCACGCGATCACCGGCAGGTAATCCGCCCGGCCGTAGCTCCGGGGCACGGCTAAGATCAGATCGCTGATGCTGCGGCCCAGCGGCGTCCGCCGGTAGATAGGCGGCTTGCACAATGTCCCGGCCAGCAGGATGCGGTTGACCGGCTCTCCCAGCCCCGGCTGAAGGGACCGGGCGTACACCGTCAACACGAGACGCCGTCCGGGACCGGAACGGTTGTTAAAAGAGCGGAGCTGTCCCTCTACCCGGAGGGGAACGCCCTCTTTCAGCAGCGGCAGCTGTGTCTGCCGCACCAGCAGGGGCAGACGGTCCGCCGTGCCGGACAGCCGGGGGACCTCCAGGATTTGACGGTAAAAAAGCTGGCCGTGATTTTCATGGGATGGCTCCGGAGCACCCACGGGGATCCCCTCCAAAAGCACTTCGTTTCGGGTTTGATTTGTCATCTCGTCCACCTCTCGGTTGTGATGCTCCATCCTATGAGGGGGCGGCGGGCCTTAGAACAAAGTTGAGACTGTCAATAAAGTGGTAAATTCTCTGCGGCGGTAAGGAAGGGTGTGCGCGGGAAACCCAAGAAGGGTGTCCTGCGCTATTAAAATCCTAAGTTTTCAGAACTTTTATGAGATTCTGAAAACTTGCTCAGCGGGGCGAAAAGACTTTTTCGACATGCTGAGCGAAGTTTACAAATATCACCTTGTAAGTCGCAGTGCAAGCGGATATAATACCCTCATCAAAACGAAAACGGGGGGACGGCTATGGCGAATATTCTGGATTATCTGGACTGGCGGGGGGATCTGACGCTGGCGCAGGATCCGTTTAACGAAGTGGATAACCTGATCTTGGCGGAGCTGTCCTTCGTGGACTTCGGCGGCATCGTCCCCGGCCCCGGCGAGGGGAGGGCCGTGCCCCTGTGGAAGGCGGCGGAGGCGTATTTTGCCAAAACGGAAGGCCGGCCCATCGACATGGGCGTTCTGGTGCCCAATCAGATTCCGGAGCTGCTGCGCCGGGCGGCAGCCTCGCCCCGGTTCCGGGACATGAAGCTCAACGGCTTTGTGGACCATCTGGACACGGTGAAGGCGGAGCAATTCGCGGCGCTGGCGGCAGAGTGCGGGGATGGCACCGTCTACCTCTCCTTCCGGGGTACCGACGATACGCTGGCAGGGTGGAAAGAGGATTTCTATCTGAGCTGTATGCGGGAGGTCCCCGCTCAGAAAATGGCAGTGACATACACGGAGGCCATGGCCCATCAGTACCCCCGGATCAAGCTGCGGCTGGGCGGCCATTCCAAGGGCGGCAATCTGGCAGTGTGGGCGGGGGTGTTCTGCCCTACGGCGGTGCAGCGGCGGATCGCCGCCGTCTGGTCCAATGACGGCCCCGGCTTTCACGAGGATATTCTGTCTCTGCCCCGGCATATCCGGCTGGCGGAGCGTATCCACACCATCGTACCCAAATCCTCCGTGGTAGGGATGCTGCTGGAGCACGAGGAGGACTACACCGTGGTGGACAGCAGCCAGCAGGGTCTCATGCAGCATGATGGATTTTCTTGGGAGGTGCTGGGAAATCATTTTGTTCGGCTTCACAGTGTTACCCGGCAGGCTCAGTTGACGGATCAGGAATTGCGGGGCTGGGTGCAGGGACTGACGGTGGAGCAGCGAGAAAAATTTGTGGACAGCGCCTTTCAGGTGCTGGAGGCCTCCGGTGCCCAGACCCTGACGGACCTGAAGGCAGACAGCTTCAAAGCGGTGCGGCCTATGGTCCGGGCCTTGAAGGATCTGGACAAGGAGACCCGGGAGGCTCTGCTGAAATTTATGAGCATCCTCTTTATGAGCAACCTGCGGATGACGCTGGAGGGCATTCAGGAAGAAACGGAGAAGAGCCTTCTGCGGAACGGAAAAAAGGCGGAGAGATCCGCCGGGAAGAAGGGATAAACAACCGCAGATGTTCCAAGCGGAACGTCCGCTTATGCCGACAGCGGAAAAAGCAACCGGCTTCAGACATAAAAAGCATCCACCCGTCATTGACGGGTGGATGCTTTTATGCTTGGCCGGAATCCTGGCAGCTCCGTTCCAGAGCACGGCGGATATTGCCGTCCAGCAAGTGCCCCAGATGGTCAATGTAGGCATCGGTGTCATATTTCATGCCGTTTTGCAGCCATAGAGCGGTCAGCCCGGACAGCGCGGCGGCATAGAATTCCGACAGGACACGGATATCCTCGTCATCCGCCGGGAGGCCCTCGGCCTGATCCCGGATATAGGAGGTCATGGCGGCTAATGTCACCTTATGGTAGTAGCGCCGAAGCGTTTCCTGATTGCCCGAATTGTAGAGATGATACACGGCCCGCTTGTTCTGGGAGGCAAAGGCCGTAGCGTCCCGGAATGCTTCCTGCCAGCTGTCATACCGGCGCAGCTTGGACTGAAAATCCTGAATTTCCAGCTGAAGAATGTCCTCTACCAGTGCGTAGATATCCGCATAATAGTAATAGAAGGTGTTGCGGTTCACAGCGCCCTTTTCCGCAATGTCTTTGATGGAAATTTTATCCAGAGGGCGTTCGTTCAGCAGTTGGATAAAGGCCCGCCGGATGGCATTTTTTGTCTGTTGCGCCATAGCCCGCTCCTTTTGAAACAAATTTCCTTTTTCATATCCATTATACACGGAAACCGGACCAGTCTCAAGTGCGAGTTTTTAACGAAATCTTTAAGGCTTTAGGCACGGAGGCAATTTTGCCTGAACTTTTGCGGGGCGTTTTCCCATACCATTAGGCACAGGCGGCGGATATGCCCATAGTGGCGCCGGAGGAAACATGTTACACTTTCAGTATGGAGAAAAAGGGCGCATTGGGCGCTTTGAGGGGGAAGAGGTGCAATATGAGGCACGTTCTGACATCGGAAGCTGTGACCAGAGGTCACCCGGATAAGCTGTGTGATCAGGTGGCCGATGGGGTGCTGGACGCCTTGCTGACGGAGGACCCGGAGGCAAGAACTGCCTGCGAGACGGCCGTATGGGAAAATCACCTGCTCTTGTTCGGAGAGATCAGCGCCCGGCAGGAACCGGATTACGAGGCTGTGGCCCGGGAGGTACTGCGGGACATCGGCTATGACCGCCCCGGACTGGGCTTGGATGCGGATCACTGTGACATTCAGATCCGCTTTCATCCGCAGTCACCGGATATCGCTCAGGGCGTCAGCCACCGCTCGGCGGAGGATACCGGCGCCGGGGATCAGGGGATCATGACCGGCTACGCCTGCCGGGAGACCCCGGAACTGATGCCCTTGCCGGTCACTTTGGCAGGGGCGCTGGTGAAGCGGCTGGATCACATGCGGCGCTCCGGGGGAATGCCCTGGCTGATGCCGGACGGCAAAGCTCAGGTCAGCGTGGCTTATGAGGACGGTCGTCCCGCCCGGATCACTACGGTGGTCCTTTCAGCACAGCATACACCCAATGTTCGCACGGATGCCTTGCGGGAGGTGCTGCGGCGGGAGGTGATTCTGCCGGTGCTGCCCCCGGCGCTGACGGACGAGGAGCCTCTGCTTTATATCAACCCCACGGGCCGGTCCGTCACCGGCGGCCCGGCCGGGGACGCCGGCCTCACCGGGCGGAAAGCCGTGTCGGACGCTTATGGCGGCGCAGCCCACCATGGGGGTGGTTCTCTGGCAGGAAAGGACCCCACAAAAATGGACCGCACCGGGGCCTATCTGGCCCGGTATCTGGCGAAAAACGTGGTGGCGGCAGGCTTAGCGGACCGCTGCGAGGTGCAGCTGGCCTACGCCATCGGCCTTGCGGACCCCGTCAGCGTGTCGGTGAACACCTTCGGCACAGGCATGATCCGCGATGAGACGCTGGCGGTCTGGCTGGAGAACCATGTGGATATGCGGCCCGGCGTGGTGATCCGACGGTTCGGGCTGACCCGGCCGATTTACCGGGGACTGGCCGCTTACGGCCCCTTCGGAGAAAACGGCCGGGGGATGCCGTGGGAGCGGACGGATCTGCGCTTCCCGGCGCAGTTTTGACCTGTATTCTGCAAAATTTAAATAGAAGGAAGAAAGTAAGATGCGAAATCCAGTGAAAACCGCGAAAAGACAGCTTCTGCGTGTAGGAAGCTGCGCACTGTCCGCCCTGATGGTGCTGGGCTCCATCCCGGCGGCCGCCATCGGGGATGGCGTGACCGCCACCTATGACGAGGCCTACTACGCCATGACGGACTACTACGGCAATCTCACCGACGGCAGTGTGGTGAAGAGCTACCGCACCAACGGCATCGCTACCTTGACGGACTACGGCGATTACGATGAGATCATCAACCTGACCGACGGCACGGTGCCTGCCCGGAACGGCGGCATGACCACCTTCCGGCTGGACGAAAAGACCCTGCCCGGGACCTTCTACTTTGAGGGCAAAACCACAAAGCCCTTCCAGCAGCTTCCTTGGACGATCTCCATGAGCTATACCCTCAACGGTGTGCCTACCAAGGCAGAGGATTTGGCGGGACAGGCCGGCGTGGTGGAAATCCGTCTGGATATCGTACCCAATGAACGGGCCAGCGAGTACGCCCGGAACAACTACACCTTGGAGGCCATGACCATTTTCAATCAGGACGACATTCTGTCTCTGGAGGCCCCCGGCGCCCAGGTGCAGCTGATCGGCAACCTGCGGGCGGTGCTGTTCCTCGGTTTGCCCGGTGAGGAATGCCACTATACGATCCGGGTAGGCAGCGAGGACTTCGCCTTTGGCGGCATGACCTTCCTGATGGTTCCGGCTACTCTGAGCCAGCTGGAGGAGATCGCCAAGCTCTCTGAGCGGAAGGACGATCTGGAGGACAATTATAACAAGCTCTCCGGCAGCATTGATTCCCTGCTGGACGCCATGACAGCCATGACCGGCAGCCTGAACGCCTCTGCCAACGGTCTGGAGCAGCTGAATAAGGCCCGGGGTATTTTCTCCGACGGCAAGGGCGTGATCTATTCCGGAACGGACGCTCTGCGGGAGGATCTCTTCAATCTGACGGATGTGCTGGAGCCGGTGGAGGGGCAGATCGAAGCCCTCAGCAAGACAATTTCTGATTCCAAGTCCACCCTGCGCAGCATGGCCAACACAGTCTCCGACCTGAAGGGTGATCTGAAGGATGTGGAGAGTGCGCTGAGAGATCTGGAAGACGGCACCGGCGATGCGCGCAAGGTGTTCAGTGCGCTGGGCAGCCTACGCAAAAGCCTGAAGGCGCTGCAGGAGGCTCTGGGCGGCACCGTAAAGGACACCTCCGGCAAACTCGATGAAACCATCGACAAGAACCAGAACGTCGGATCCACTACTGTCAATCAAGTAAAGGAAGCGCATAGCGCCTATGTAGAAAAAGACCGCAAGACCTTCTATCAGGATTTGCTGGAGCTGAAGGGGACCGAAAATGCGGGGGAAACCGCAGCGACCGCTGCGGCAGTAATAGAAAATCTGGAGCAAGCAAAGACGGGACTTGCCGCCTGTGGGAAAAAGCTGACTGAGTACAAAGAAAAACTGGGACAGACAGAAGATCCCGTAGCGAAAGCTGAGTTAAAAGCTACGATTGATGCACTTGAAAGTAAAATCGCGGAGTTGGAAGGTACGATTTCCCTGTTGCAGGCGGCGATAAAGGAGAAAGGGATTAACAAGCTGGAAACCGCTTATCAGGCAAAGGCTCAAATGACCTTCCAGCAGTTCTGCCAGCAAGTCCTGGGACAGAGTGCCGCCACAGCCAAGCAGATGAACGATCTGTGGCTGGTGTATGCCAGCGGCAAGGTGAAAGGCGGCGATACTCCCGCCAGCGGCGGAACCCTTTCCGGTGAGCTGCTGCACAACGATCCCGAGGACAGTTCTGGGAAGGACACCTCTGGCGGAGACAGTGCGTCCTCCGACAATCATTCCGACAGTTCGTCCGAAAAGACACCCGGCGGCAGCGGTTCTGAAAGCACGGGCGGAACTGTGGAAGGCTCTTCCACGGACACCGGAAACGGGAGCGGAACTGGCGACAGCGGCGCCAACACAGATGAAAACGGTTCCGCAAATACCGGCAGCGGAGAGAACAGCGGAGAGAACAACGGCGGCGGATCCCAAAAGGATCCCACA
>OGGK01001745.1_pt1 | contig 12817 bp, 10 predicted proteins | sample 1571171 | NCBI WGS metagenome assembly OGGK01 (sample SAMEA2581958, study PRJEB24529) | metagenome | biome: Human gut stool | place: China | collected 2011 | reverse complement strand
CATGTACTGGATAAGCACCGCTACGGTCCGTGTGGTCTATCGCGGGTACAACTATGCGAGCGCGGATGGCGGTGTGTCGAGTGCGAGTGCGAGTAACGATGCTTCGGTTACGAGTGCGAATATCTGCTCGCGTCTGGCCTTCCGCGGCAAAATCGTCCGGGCGCAAAGCGTGGCAGCGTACAAGGCGATACGCGAGGTGGCGTAAGCGCAAAGCGCCAAAGCGTGGAGCGAAGCGACTAAAACGAAAGAACGGGATTCGGATGGTTTCCGAATTCCATTTAAAAGGTATTCAAATACCGGCGAAGCCGGCCGAATTTTTTTAGAATATTGATAGGGTAGGGGAATACAAAACTGAACTGATTTGAGGGTAAACGACCTCAATTTAACTATGTAAAGATAGTGATTTTTGTTGATATTTGCAAGTTATTTTTCTGTTATTTTTAGCTTAGAATTGACCAGTTCAAATGGAATAAAGAGTGCTTTAAATTATACGCTTCGTTTTGTGAAATGAACTTTTCATTTTGAAACGCGCGAACATTTCGATTTGCGGATTATATTTGCAAATCGTTTTGAGTAATTAATAGCTATTTGTCCGAATCCGCAATTAGGATGCTTTAAGTCGGATAGATCGATTAAAATATTCTTCCTTTTTGCTTTGTTCATAAGTTAAAGTTTTAGTTCCTTGTTTGTTTTCTCCATAATGTAAGTGCTGCATTGACCGTATCGTCCATGTCAGCGTATGCGTATTGCGCCAACCGTCCGCCGAACAGAACGTTAGGGAGTTGTTGGGCCAGCTCTTTATACTTCTGATATATTTCAGTGTTTCGTTTGTCATTGACGGGATAATAAGGCTCTTTGCCCGGTTGGAAATCGTCAGGATACTCATAAGTGATGACAGTGACGGGCTGTGTGCCGTATTCAAAATGCTTATGTTCGATGATGCGTGTGTAGGGAACTTCGCGTTCGGTATAATTCACCACTGCATTGCCTTGGAAGTCTTCCGTGTCCAACAGTTGATGGTCGAAACGCAGGCTTCTGTACTCCAGACGGCCGCAACAGAAATCAAAATACTCGTCGATACATCCGGTGAAGAGCACTTTGTCTGCCAATGCATTTAACTCTTCGCGATGCTCGAAGTAGTTTGTGCCCGGGCGCACGTCAATACCTTCCAGCAGGGCATCAATCAATACATTGTATCCGCCTTTGGGGATGCCCTGATAAGCATCGTTGAAATAATTATTATCATATACAAAGCGGAAAGGGATACGTCTGATGATGAATGCAGGTAATTCGGTGGCCGCCCTGCCCCATTGTTTCTCTGTATACCCTTTTATCAGACAGCGGTAAATGTCTTTTCCGCACAGTTTCAAAGCCTGTTCTTCCAGATTGGCAGGCTCGGTGATATGGGCAAACTCCCGGCGTTGCTCTTCTATCTTCTCCTTCGCTTCTGCCGGGGTTTTTACTCCCCATAGCTGATAGAAAGTATTCATATTGAAAGGAAGATTGTATAATTTATCTCCGAAACGAGCCAAAGGAGAATTGGTGTATCGGTTGAACTCCACAAAGCTGTTCACATAATCCCATACTTCTTTATTGTCTGTGTGGAAAATGTGCGCGCCGTATTTGTGTACATGTATGCTTTCCACGTCTTCGCAGTATAAGTTGCCTCCGCATTGGCCGCGCTTGTCAATGACAAGGCAACGCTTGCCGGCACATCGGGCTTCGTGTGCGAATACGGCTCCGAACAATCCGGCGCCTACTATTAAATAATCATACTCCTTCATTGTCACTTCTTTTCTTTTTCTTCTTGTTGTCTTCTTATCCACTCTTCTTTGGTACGTTTCCAGCGTTTGTGGCTCCATAACCAATATTGAGGCACTGCGCTTATCATACGTTCCAAGTTATGGATATACATATCTGTCAGTTGGAAATCGGGCACAGCTTTGGCGTTATCGGTCAGTTGTTTGAACTCGCAATGGTAATATCCTCTCTTTATCCGTTTCACATCGGCATAATAAATCAAGGCATCTACCTGTTTACCTATTTTCTCCGTTCCGATGAATACCGGAGTTTCACGATGGAAGAAGTCTGTCCAATGGTGGATGCTGTTCCACTTCGGAGCTTGGTCGGAGATAAAGCCGATGATTGTTTTCTGCTTGGCGCGTTTCAATTCGATGATTCGGCGGAGCGTCTCCTTCATCGAGATGCATTCGCCGCCGAACTGGTTGCGCAGGCGAAGGAAGAGCCGGTCGAAGGCTTTGTTGTATAGCGGGTGGTATATTTGTCCGCACAGTATATCTTCCGGTACCCAATAGGGCAGAGAGGCAATCCATTCCCAGTTACAATAATGTCCCAAATAAATAAAGCAGAAGTTCTTATTCTCTTCTTCCAGTTTCTTTACTATCTCGTCTATTCCTCCGAAAGTCATCCTTCGCTTTAATTGTTTTTTCGAGATAGAAAACAACTTGATTGTCTCTATCATATAATCGCAAAAGAAGTGATAAAATTGCTTCTCGATACGGATAAGTTCTTTTTCATTCTTATCGGGGAAAGAGCCGGTGAGGTTTTGCCGAACCACCTTACGTCGATAGCGAATACAGTAATAGAGCGGATAGTAGAGTACATCGGAAAAAATATATAAGAAGCGTAATGGTAAAAGCGAAAGCAAGTACCAAAAGAAAAATACAATATAATATACTACCTTCATTGTCTGTTACTTTTTTATTCCGATTAATGCCTGAAGCCTGCGTTTTCTTCGTCGTTTCTGTTCAAACTGGAGAAGGAATTGAAATACTTCCAAAGCACATTCTCTGGGAGGCCATCCTCTTAAATTGGCATATTGCATTACCACATATCGCAGGAGTGCTTTGCTGTGTGTGAGACGCTTCAAGTTCTCCAGACACTCTTTTCGGGTGAGAGTACATTTAAACTTGGAACGGTTGGTATCAATTAAAGTGAAATGATAATGACCGTCATTGTCTGTGCAATAAAGTATGTTGGTCAGGTTCAAGTCGCCATGTAATACTCCTTTTTCGTGCAATCGCACCATGAACGCGGCCAACTCGTTTGCGGCATGTGTGTCGAACCGGCGTTGCCACAGCACTTTGGACAGGGGAGGGAAGTCGCATTGGGTAGAGATAAAATAGCCGTCCAGAAACAATCCTCCTCTTTTCTTTTCAATATAAGCCACTTCGTGCGGGGTGTCAAATCCTCTCTTGCGCAGCATGCCGGCAAAAAGGTAAGCCCGTTCCGTTTTGCTTTTCTTGAAAAAAGTGTAAACAATCCGTTGAATGATATTAGGTTGCTTATATTTTTTTACTACCAACCATTCGTTCTTCACCCGATAACGTCTGACTTCGTTTCTACCTTCATACAGCAGCTCTCCTTCTTGTGCGAAATGTTGGGGTAGCTGCTTGATAAAATCGGCAGTTTGCATAAAATCGGGATGAATTACAATTTTCATAGAGTATGGTTTATTCTTTTTTTAAACGATAACCTGTTCAATACGGTGCACTACCATTTCGGGAGTGATTCCTTGCAGACATGCATAGTCCTTGCGCCAACAGGGTTTATTCCCGAAAATGGAACAGGGGCGGCATGGTAAATCCACCTGTACGGCGTTGTCGGGCAATTGTTTCCATCCCATGAATCCGGCGTATGGATGTGTGGCACCCCAAATGGAGACCACCGGAATGTTTACCAATGATGCCAGATGCATATTGGCGGAGTCCATAGACAACATAACGTCCAGATGGCTCATAAGTGCCAGTTCCGAGTTCAGTGTCAGTTTACCTGCCGTGGATATAACGTTGGGATATTGACGTTCCCATTTTGCCAGTACTTCAATCTCTTTGGCTCCTCCTCCGAACAGCAGGATTTTCGTATTCTTGCGTTCAGACAGCAAGCTGATTACCTGCTCTTGCTTGGATAAGGGATAAATCTTGCCTACATGGGCGGCAAACGGAGCAATGCCAATCCATTTGTCCGTGCCTTTGTCGCCCGTCAGCGGCTGCATGCACGAGATATTTCCCTTGCCCTTGCCGAAAAGCGATTGGAAATTTAATTTTACCGGATAACCTATATTCCGGAATACCTCGGCATATCGTTGGAATGACGACTTTTGCCATTCCATCACTTTGTTTCTGGCACGTACCAATTTCCTTTTTCCACTGCGTCCCTTGTCCAGATGCGCTACCTTCACGCCGGCCAGTCTGAATCTTATTCGCAGATATTTACTGCGCAGTACATCATGGAAATCCGCTACGGCATCGAAATGCTCTTTCTTCAGATCCTTGTATATCCATTCCAATCCCATGATTCCTGCATGCTCTCCCTTTAAATCCACTCCATGGAAAGTGATATTGGGAGGTAATCCGTCAAACAAAGGTGCAAGCGTATTGCGGCTCAACACTGTAATTTGGTGTTGAGGATACTGAACGGCAAACGAATAAATCACCGGAATGGTCATCGCCACATCGCCGATTGCAGAAAAACGGATTACCAGAATCTTAGCCATGAGGAGATAATTTATTTCTTTCCGTACAAAACGGGATTCAATGCCGGATCGTTATACATCTTCATCTGCTTATATACTTTCATATATTTGCGTCCCGCTTCGATATCGGCTATCAATTGGTCAATGGCAGATGAGAGATCTTTTTGCTGTTCAAGCAGGATGTTCAGTTTCTTTTCACATTGTGCGTGATGCTCGGGAGACACGTCGGTGCGCTCCACTTCCTGACGCATGTGATAGATTTTCAGTGCAAGGATAGAAAGCCGGTCGATGGCCCATGCAGGACTTTCGGTGTTAATCGTTGCATCGGGCTGTATTTTTACATCTTTATATTTGTCAAGGAAATAGCTGTCAATCAGTTCCACCAAATCAGTACGGTCTTGATTGGACTTGTCGATACGGCGTTTCAGTGCCAATGCTTCCACCGGGTCAATCTGCGGGTCGCGAATAATGTCTTCAAAGTGCCATTGTACTGTGTCAATCCAGTTTTTCAGATAAAGATAATACTCGATGCTTTTCACTTCGTATGGATTGTTGATGGGAGTATCAACATTATCTGTCTTGTGATAGTCATTGATAGACTGCACAAAAATGGGCTTGCATAGTTCTGTAAAACTCATACCTTGTTCGTTTTAAAATTATTGGAAAGACAAATCTATGCAAACTTTTCTAATCAACCAATTATTATTCGGTAAAAGTGCCTACCTTTGCCCTAATCCTAGTTTTTTTAGAAGATGAAAGTAATTGTAGACAATAAAATCCCCTATATTAAAGAAGCTGTAGGGCAGATAGCCGATGAGGTGGTATATTTGCCGGGTGCTGCTTTTACCCCTCGGGACGTGAAAGATGCCGATGCTTTAATTATCCGTACACGTACCTGTTGTAACCGCGAATTGCTGGAGGGCAGTTCTGTGAAATTTATTGCGACGGCAACGATTGGTTTTGACCATATCGATGTGGATTATTGCCGTGAGGCGGGTATCGCATGGAGCAATTGTCCCGGATGCAATGCCGGTGGAGTGGAGCAATATGTGCACGCTGCACTTCTGCTGCTCAAGCGCCTGCGCGGAATGAAACCGGAAGATACGTGTATGGGCATTGTGGGAGTAGGCCATGTAGGTAGCCGCATCCGGCGAATGGCTGAGGCTCTGGGAATGAATGTGTTGCTGAACGACCCTCCCCGTGAGGACAACGGTGAGCAGGGCTTCACCGATTTGCAGACTTTGATGCGCAAATGTGATATTATCACTTTCCATACTCCTTTATATCGCACGGGGATGTATAAGACTTTCCATTTGGCGGATGCTTCGTTTTTTGCCTCTTTGCAACGCCGCCCTGTGATAATAAATACTTGTCGCGGAGAGGTCATTGACACTCCGGCACTGCTGAGTGCCTTGAAAACAGGGCAGATAAGCGATGCGATTATCGATACTTGGGAGCATGAGCCCGATATAGACCGTGAGTTGTTGCAAGCCGTCTTTTTGGGGACGCCTCACATAGCCGGTTATTCTGCCGACGGGAAGGCGAATGCCACCCGCATGGCTTTGGAAGCTGTTTGTCGCTTTTTCCATATAGATGCTTCATTTAAGATTGTTCCTCCAGACATGCCGCCTATGACTTTGTCGGCTGATAAAGAGGAAGCTTTCTTACAGGTTTATAATCCGCAGCGGGATAGTGATTGGCTGAAGCAACGGCCGGAAGAGTTTGAACAGTTCAGAGGGAATTATCCGGTGAGAAGAGAGCTTTTATGACTATAAAGGCTTGAATGTGAGAAGGAATTGTTTATCTTTGTGTGTTATCTGTTAAAACAATGAGTTATGGGCAACAAGTTATATCCTATTCTGCATATTGACTTGATTCAGAATCGACCAATCCTATTCCGGTGATTTATCAAAGCGGATATCTGACTATTAAAGGGTATGACGAGCGTTTTGGCATTTACCGTTTAGGTTTTCCAAACCGTGAGGTAGAAGTTGGTGATTATGATTCTTTTTTCCGTCGTTTGCAGAGTTTCTTTGCAGATACTCCTTATAAGATGGTGCGTGAATTGGAACTTCATTGTCAAAACATTCTTTTTATTGTCTTCAAGCTGGTAGGCTTTTATGTGAAAGTGGAATATCACACTGCTAGGGGCGTGTGGATTTAGTGTTACAGACAGACCGTTTTATTTATGTAATGGAGTTTAAACTGGATGGAACGGCAGAAGAAGCATTGTGACAGATCAATGAAAAGCGTTATGCACCACCTTTTGAACTTGACGGCCGTAAACTGTTTAAAGTAGGAGTTAACTTCAGTGCGGAGACGAGGAATATAGAGAAGTGGATAGGGGAAGAGTAAAAATCCCCGACTTATCACAAGCCGGGGATTTTAGTTTTTAAAGTTTTTCTATTATATAAGGGGCTCTCTTTGCAGAGAGCGCTCTTATTTTTTTGTGTGATTAACGTTTGTTTACAGTCATCGGCAATTTGATAACTACGTCATGTCCGTACATATCTTTCGCTGTGATAGTCAATGTAGACTGAACAGGAGCTGTCGGATTAGTAGTAGAAGATTCTGCAACAGCGTTAAATTTAACGATGTGACCATCTGCTATTTCTACATCGAAATATTCTTCTTCACCGTTAGCGTCAGATGTCAGGGTAGCATCTTCAATCACTAAACTAGATTCATAAGTATCATGCAAGAATGCACTGTAACGACCATCCCATGTACTTACACCATAGATGTAAGTATCTGCTTTCAGATCTGCATCTGTACCATAAGTCAATTCTGTAGAATACGGTAATTTATCCACTTTTAGTTCTTCTGCAGTTGCCCAATGCCAGCTGTAAGTATTGTTATAGATACAGTTGTAGATAGTTTGGAATTCGGCAGCAGCTCTGGTTACATCTACGTATTCTGCACCTTCTTTTACAGAAGAAATCTTACCGTAATTATAAACTACCGTAGTGACATGTTTATCGTTGTTATTGATATAGTCTTTATTTACAACCAATTTTTCGTCACCTTTGACTGTAATTGCAGCAGGTTTGTTGTTATTATCAACAGTGGAAGTTGCGAATGAAATATTGTACTGAGCAGGAGTTCCCTTACCGAAATTGAATATTTCTGACATTTCCATAGTACCTTCTGTAGCTTGGCTTGCAGCCCAAGTATCAGGTATCATGTAGCAGTTGTAGATGCCTTCAGCTACCTGAGCAGTCTTGATAGAGAAGCCTTCAGGAATACCGGTTGGCAAAACTTTAGTCATAGACAGGTTCATTGTAGCCAATACATGACCGCTTTCATTCTTGATGGTCAATGTTCCGTTATAGGCCTTATTATCTTCATAACTAGTCCAGTTAGGAAGAGCAGGCATAGTATAAACTTTAGCTACTTTGCTGAAGTCTACATCAGATAGATTGTTGGCTGATGATGTATTGTATATCACCTGATTGTCCTTGTCAACAAAATAAGCATGGAATACAGGAGTAGTCTCATCAATCTTATCAGTTGTCCACTCAGCAGTTGTAGGTGCAGTCAGCTTAGTTAAAGAAACTGTAATTTCTTCAGATTTAGTGGTGGTAACTGCATCAGGACTTAATGCGGTAATCTTAGTGTCTACAGCGTTCCAATCAGCCGATTTGTCACCCAAGTTCACATAGAATGCTTTACCGTCCGGGTCAACCAAAGTACCATCGTAGTTAACAGCGAATACACGGAAACCGATGATATCGTTGATAGCTGATTTGCTGTCAATAGTAATTTCTGTAGAAGTTCCTTCAACTACGGTATTCAAACCTGTATAAGTATAGCTGTTCCATGCGTTCAATTCTGACGGAGCTGATTCAACAGCATTTTGTTTATCCAATACAACATAGATAGCTCTGATATTTGTAGGAGCAACTACTTCATCGTTAGAAGAAGACAGAGCAATTTTTAAAGCTTGTCCTTGTACTGCAGGATATACTTCTTCAGCAGAACGATTATCATCATTTATTGTGTTATCAGCTGTTGGTTTGACAGCTGCTTTGTCTTTCCATTCTAATTCCTTGTAATCAATAGTAGCTGTTTGTTCTTTCAAACTCAAACTAGTATTATTAAAACGGTTGTTGATTTCTGCTACATTCTTAGTATCAACAAAATAGTTCAATTTATTAGCTCCTTCAAATTCTTTCCAACCTAAAGTCAGATCATAAGAAGAAGTTACATATCTTGTTTCTGAAGTGCTTAAAGTATTGTTTACTTGTGCGGCGAACAAGATTTTTTTACCCTCATTGCTGGTAGCTGCATCGAAAGCTTTTCCGTCACCGTAGTTCTTTAGTTGAACAGTTACGTTCCACAAACCGCTTTCGTTGGCAGCGCGGCTCAACAGTACCTCAGACTTTTCAACTTTTACTACTTCCAAGATTCCGTCCAAATTTTCACCCTGGCTGTTTACCAAAGAAATCATGTCCGGTGTCAGAACAGCGTTGGTAGGAGAAACACGAACCAAGAATTGTCCCGGAGTTTGAACTTCAGCATCTTTTGTAAAGGTAATCTTGTTGCTAATGCCTTCGCTGAATACATTTTCTTGTTCGATAGCTGTACTCAGCATGATAGGAGCAAAACCACTTTCCTGATCAATAGCATAAGATTTAACTAATTCTACGCTGGTTACCAAATCTGCAATTTTGCCAACAAGACCTTCTACTTCGCCGATTAACTCTTCCATCTCGCCACGGAATTTATCGATGTCTTCGTTTACAGCATCTTTCAGTTCCTTTTTCAATGCTTCAACATCGATAGTAGCTTTTTCCAATGCTTCGATACGTTTTGTCAGGTCAGCGATTTCATCAGCGTTTCCACCTGCTTCTGCTTTTTTCAAAGCTTCTTCGGCTGTTGCTTTAGCAGCGTCAATGGCAGCTTGCATCTGAGCTAATTTGGCTTCCATATCTTCTTTGGTTGCCAGCTTGTCAATTTGTCCCTGCAAGTTATCGATGTCATCATCGTAGTCTTTACAAGACACAAATGTTCCTGTTGACGAAACCATTAAGGCTCCGAACAGGATTGCACTTAAAAACTTTTTGTTCATAATAAAAACTTTAAATTTATAAATTTAAAAACTAAAATTGGTTATACATAATCTATTGGTTATGAGAGATGTACTCTCTCTTCTCATGCAAAAGATAACGTTTGGGAGATACGCCTGCCAACTTACTGAATGAGGCATAAAAGGCACTTCGCGACAGGAATCCGCAACGTTGAGGCAATTCCTCCAGCGGACACTTGCCCGAGCGAAGCAGTTCCTTGGCATATTCCACCCGATATGTGTTCACCAAATCTTTCAAGTGGCAACCGAAATAGCGGTTTATCACGTTGGATAGATAAGTTTGGTTCGTTTCAATCATCTCGCTCAATTTTTTCAAAGAGAGCTTTGGGTCGAGGAATACCTGGCGCACTTCCAAATAGTACAATACATATTTATATATCTCACAATCGACTCTTCTTACTTTTTCTACTCTCTGATTTGCGAATTTTTGCTCCCAATAAAGATGAGCTGTTTTGAAAAGCAGATTTTTCTGCCTTTCGGAAGTAAAGGTGCGCTTGTCGCGGTGTAGAAACAGATAGTCCATTGTATTCTATTTTTATCACCTCATTACGAGAGAAATACGCATATTTTCACCCTTTTCTAAAGAGTTAAAATCGGTAGATCTCTTAGTAAGAGATACACAGTACTATGTTAATAAGATGAAAACCAATAGATTAAGTCTCATTAAAAAAGCCCTATAATTCATGACTAAAGATATTTTTGCATTTGTCTTATGAATTTTCTTCTCAAAAAGTTTTAATTATCAAAACTTTGTGTAAATTTGCAGCGAAAAGTGTATCTCTTACTAAGAGATCTACCGATTTCTTCTTTTCTCATGAAAATATATATTTCACATTATCAGGTTATTACTACCCGTTTGATACGTATTTATTCCCTATCTCGTGAGTATTAAAAAGTGCAAAACAATTTTTTCAAGAGCACTCGGGCATTTTTTGAAAAGACTTAATTGTTTTTGAGAAGGATTTAAAGCTTTTTCAAAGAGTGATAGCTCATCTCGAAAAGCATATTGCGATTGCTTAACCTCGGTCTTGGTTAACGGAAATTTTACTTTCATTAATTAAAGAAAAGGCGGAAACATTGTCTTCGTTTTATATCCAACTTGAGAATCTTAACAGATGTCAACGTATCGTAATGAAAAGACCTTGAGGTTTTAAAAAAAGACCAAAGAGTTTCTGAGAAAGACTTAAGTGTTTTAGAAAAAGACCTTGGTCTTTTTTCTAAGACGTTTCGACCTATTTATTTCACTTGTTCCTCGTATTTTTGTATCTTACTTATTTCCTTTCACGCTAACGCTTTGTGTAGCAACAGGTTGACTTCATGATATGTGTGAAACCTACTTTCAACTAATCTTGTTGAGGCTGTTTTTAACCGAGGCAATGTAGGAAAGATTATAAGTCTGAATCAGCCGATATGCAATGCCAGCAATACCGTCAGTGGCAAATAATCTTTTAGGTCTTCTCTCAATAATTTCAGAGCCTGCTGAATGCGGTAGTCTATTGTCTTGGGGGATACATTATAAGTAACGGCGATATCTTTATAGCTCATGCCTTTAAAGCGATGCATAATGAATGCCGTTTGATAGGATTCGGGTAATGCAGCTATTGCCTTTTCAATTCTTTTGGTCAGTTCTTTTATTTGATAGTAATTCACATCTTCCGGCATTTCCTGATTCTTGGTATAGAAAACTGCTTCTGCCCGGTTGATGATTTCTTTCTTGGCTATCAGATTCAATGCCCGGTGGTAGGTCATTTTAAAAAGATATTGGCTAAGGGAAGATTCGATTATTAGCTCCGAATGTTTTTCCCATATCCAAAGCATGATCTCCTGAACAATTTCTTCCGCATCTTCCAGCTCAACAAAGCGGCGGGCATAAGCGCATAACATCGGATAATACTTCCTGAACAGACTGTCGAATGCTTGTTGTTCCCCCTTTCGGAGGGAACTCAATAGAGCCATATCTTCCATATTTCTGTCTGTTTTCATCTTGATTATTCCTCGTTAACTCGTCTGCAAAGATAAGTTTTTCATTTATGCTTTTAATACTAAAACATCTTTTTTCAAAAAAATACCATTTTTTGTTTAGGAATCTTTCTTCGGGGTTTGTCTTAATAATAAATGAGCTCTCAAAAATGACAGATACAGATAATACATATAACAACATAGAGGAGCTGTTGCCTCGTTTCTGTGAAGGAATGACAACAGCGGCAGAAAGTCGGTTGGTGGAAGAATGGATAGAACAAGATGAATCTCATCGTAAAATAATGAATCAGATTCATGCGCTTTATCTGGCCACCGATACATTGCATGTGATGAAAAGTGTAGATACGGAAAAGGCATTAAGGAAGGTAAAAGGTAGGATGAACAAAAAAAGAATCTCTTGGTGGGAATGGACACAACGAATAGCTGCGATGTTGTCCATCCCGCTATTGATTGCTGTTTTGTGGATGTATCAGGATAAGGATGAGCAGCAGGAGGTGGCTCAAATGGTTGAAATAAAGACAAATCCGGGAATGACTACCTCGGTTGTATTGCCCGATAACACTGTTGTTTATTTGAATTCTGAGTCTTCATTGCGTTATCCTTCCCGCTTTGTGGGCGAAAGCCGTGAGGTGGAATTGATTGGTGAGGCTTATTTTGATGTGACGAAGGATAAGGAGAGGCGTTTTGTGGTTTCTACTGCACATCAGTCACAAATAGAAGTATACGGAACCAGTTTTAATGTGGAAGCTTATGCTGCCGATGGTCGGATATCGACTACACTGGTGGAAGGCAGTGTCGGCTTTTTCTTTAAAGATAAAGCAGGAGAAGCTAAAATGATAAAGTTGAAACCTTATCATAAGCTGGTGTATACTCCGGAATCGGGTGAGACGAAAATGTTTGCTACTTCTTGCGAATCGGAGATTGCTTGGAAAGATGGTAAAATAGTATTTAAAAATACCTCTATGGAGGATATTCTCCATATGTTAGGCAAACGTTATAATGTAGACTTTGTTGTGAAGAGTAATCGTATTAAGGAGTATTCGTTTACAGGAACATTCTCTACACAGCGTTTGGAACGTATCTTGGAATATTTTAAAATCTCGTCCCAAATAAATTGGCGTTATTTGGACAGTGATGAAATTTCCGATAAGAAACAGCGGATAGAGATATATTAAATAAAACCTTATTAACCTTTTAGACCTTAATTCCGCAACACTATTATAAAATATTTTTTTTAAGTACCTGAGCAACAA
>OGGK01001715.1_pt1 | contig 13093 bp, 11 predicted proteins | sample 1571171 | NCBI WGS metagenome assembly OGGK01 (sample SAMEA2581958, study PRJEB24529) | metagenome | biome: Human gut stool | place: China | collected 2011 | reverse complement strand
TGGGCACTGAAGTCCCGTTTCAGAATGTTTTCCTGCTCCTGCGCTTCTGTCGTGGTCTTCGTGATACCGTGCGGAACGCGTTTTTTATGTGACTTCAAGTGCGGTCTTGCCATTTCTCTGGAGACCAATGAGAATTGCTTCCAGTACGTAAGCAGCAATGGAGATTCCAACCACAACTTTGGAAACCTTTGCAACAGTCTTGGCATACGCCAAAAATGCCGCCTCCAGATATTCGGTAGTCAGGTCGGCAACGTCTTTTCCAAGTTCTGCGAAGTCCAGAATGTCCAGAATATCATAAATAGAAAACAAAGAATTGGAGTAGTACACTTTTTCTGTTGCAGTTTGACTTTTAGATTGTCTATTGAAGTGAAAGCCAAAAGGAGATGATGCTTATAAGTTTTTAGATACCGCGCATTTCCAATTTAGCATCCCGCAAAGAAACAGCCAAATTTAAGTAATTATAGGAGTATTGTATGAAAAAGAGAATTTTGAGCATGTTTTTGGCTCTGGCTATGTGCCTGACCTTGTGTGTTCCTGCCTTTGCGACAGAGGAGGAAATCACCATCACCATCGGCGGTGTCGAGTATCAGCAAACTATTGATGAAGGGCTGCGTTACACCACCTCCACCTTGGAGAGTGCCGAAAAAGTGTATAAGTCTGTTTATGACAAGCAGGCCAATGTCATTTCCATCTATGTGACAACCAAGGGCATTTCCACAATGTCCGCCGCTGAGGAACCCCGCCTCGTTATCGACTTGAACGAAGCAGAAGCCCTCCTCCCCTCTCCGGCAACGCCCATGAAGAGCTGCGAGGTATTGTACTATAGCCAGTTCATGGGCAAATACTACATGTATACCAAATGGGACAATGGCTCTTATGAACTTTTAAACGATACCAATCCCATTGCGTTTACTCCAGCCAATACAATTTCCTCTATGGCCAGGAAATGCGAAGCATATTACTCTTGGATTAGAGACCTCGACACAGATGGTCCTGCTGCCATTGATACAGCTGTGGATGTTGCTGTAAGCAATGCTATGGGGACAATACCCCTGTGGAACGAAATTAACGCTGTTTGCCAAATCATGGTTAATACCGCCAAGGGCGAGGATAGTACCGATGAATGGCTGGCCCTCATCACCTCCGCCATTTCTGCGCTCCCTGGTCTCAGTCTTTTTGGCGTAGTAATGGACATCGGAAATGTTTCTTTCCACTTCGCATTTGTCGCAGAAGACATTTTCCACCTGAATGACATCTATAAAGAGGTATACAATTACTATAATTGACATATACCGCCTCATAATTTGCGCTATCAAGAGGAACAGCTAAATGAGCAACATTAAATTAACGCGCCCGGAAAAAGAAAAACGAAGAAGAGTCTTTCGGGCCAAAATTGTTATATCATTACTGCTGCCATGTGTAGGAGCAGGGTTGCTTGCCATTGCCTATTGCGGAAGGTTACCACTTGGTACTCTGGCAACCTTATTCCTTTCTGGGGTCCTAATTGTTAGTGGTCTGTTAATAAGTTTGACCCTGTTCCGCTGTCCTTATTGTGGCAAACGCATCAATATTCGGGGATTATTATATAAGTATTTCTATGCTTGTCCCTATTGTGATTTCCGGGCCGATGGCAAAAATTTGTGTGAGAATGATGACAAATCAGAATTTCCCCCAAAAAGCTAAACACTTTAAAAAAAAGATTCGAATCCTCTTTGCGCTAATCACATTATGGGTCCTTACAATGCTAATCTTGTCACAAACTGGGTGGCTAAATTTCAAAATTGTCTGTATGATAATGATCATGATTATGATCATATGTCAAGCGCTTGTATGGACCATGCGTTGTCCCCAATGCGGCGCATGGGTTGCTTTGCAGACACCGATTTGGCGATACCGTCACTTTAAATGCTGTAGGTGCGGATTCGACTCTGACAACGAGTAAAACCTAAAACTCGTTGTAAAAGGTCGCTGGCGACTAGTGGCCTTTTACCTCAAAGTTTCCACCATCCTAGAAAACTTTGAACTTCCGTATGGCTGTGCCTCCGCTTTTATGGAAACCAGGTTTTTACTACTTTGACACTCAAATTGATGGCTAATAACGGTGGAGTTGTTAAGACTTGGACTGCAAACAATGCTAGTTCTGTGACTGGAACCTACGCAGATTGGTACTCAACCGGAGATACCGAGTGGATTATTGAAGTGACCGGAACAACAAGTACCGGAACAACTGTAACGTGGAATGGTGCTGTCCGTGTTGCAAAATCCTAACACTCATTTCAAATGTATATGGGAGTTGCCCCTTACCGGGCAACTCCCATATATGATAAATATTTGAATTTAGTAGAGCCACTGAAAGGAGGAATGCGGCAAGTTTTCAGTATAATTTCTTGCCGCAAAATTCAATGAAAAAACGGTTGATTTATCTGATTGTGGTTTTCTTTCTCTGCTTTGCTTTGGCGGGCTGCTCGCCTGAGGCAACGACATTTCCGCAACCGGGCGATGATTCTGCAAATTCCAATGAAGAGGAACCAGTTTTCTGGGAAACACTTCTCTCTTCCATTCATGGTGAAGATATCAAAAACCCAGGTTGGTCGATATACCGGGAGAATCCCACCAATGATGAACTCGCTCAGTACTTGCGAAATTCCGCTGCCTGCCAGACGGATTCCTCAGAAGAGACCTTTGGTGAATCTATCTGGACATTAGAAATGTATGTAGATACACCGCCTGAAGACGAGTGGGACTATGACCACATACTGAACCTGAGTGCTGGTTTTCAGGAAAATCTAGTCCGCATCTCCGGCGGAGATGCACTCCCCGATGGAATCTTTTATGTAGAGGACGACCAATTGTATTGGATGGTCCGTTCCATTAATGATTACGAAACAGCTATCGAAGAATCCGCTCTTTCGGCCTATCAGGATACCATTGAAGCATATATTGCCGAAGAACAAGGCAAGTGTGGAAACCCGGCTGTCAAAGTGGAACTTTTATCCATTGAAGAGCGAATGAATCGAAGTGACATCGGCGTGGCTGCTTATTCGATTGGCACCGTTTTGACAGCAGATTCTCCTCAAGAGCTCATGCAGTATATGGCAGGTGGCGCATACTTTGATAGTCTCTTGCGCTTGCACCCTGATGGCAATTCAGTGCGGTCCACCATGCTGGTCATCAATGGAACTCCGGTTGGTTTTCTCAGCTGGGAAGCTCTGGACGCTATTGAGTCTCAGGATATAAGCAGCAGCGAAGATGTTATGGATATCCTCAGTCAGGGTAAGGACTGGTTCAAAGCTATCTAATAAGGCGTGATTCTGTTTCGAGAATCCTGGCTAATGCACTTTTCTATTTTGAGGCTGGCAAACTCAATGTATCAGATGAACAATTTCGGGAGCAAGAAGAGCAGGCTTGGAACAATTTATTTGAAAGCCTAAATAGCCGGTGCACCGGCTATCTCTCATATTGTGTAGTACCTCGGTCTACCAATAGATGTAAAGCCCTCCTTGCCAGTAATGACCACATTGTTGTGGCCGCTGGCACAGTGGACGATCAGAATGTTTCCGTCCTCGTCAACCCCACCCACGATGCCCACATGGGAATTATCCGGGTAGAATACCAAGTCACCGGGCTGGGCGTCCGACCACGAAATATCGGTGCAATAGCTGTGCTGCATGGTGGCTCCTCCGCCGTGGCCGATGACATAGCTGCCGCCAGACTGATTGTAGAACACCCAATCCACAAAACCACTGCAATCCAGCCCGTAGGGGCGATAGGTCCCGGTAGTGGAGCTGCCCGCCGCCGTGACCTGCCGCAGCTCGCCCCAACGGGAATCCCAGCCGAGGACAAGACTCTTGCCGCCCCAGAAGTAATTGACCTTGCCGACAAGAGAACAGGCGGAGCGTACTACTGCCTCGCGCTCCGGGGACAGATCTTCCGGCAGATTGCGGAGCAGTGCCGCCGTGTCCCCGCTGACGGAGTATACATCCTCGATCAGCTCCCGCAGGAGGTCGCGCTGCTCCAGCAGTTCGTCCAGCGCCGCGATCTGGTTACGGTTGAAATGATACTCGGTTTTCATCTCCTCTGCCGTTTTTGCGGTAATGGTGATATAGAGGTTTCGCTCCGTCCAGCCATCGTCATCGCCGCTGCCGGGGTGATGAATGATCTCAACACGATGGGTAATGGTGGTCATATCCCAAAAGACGGCTTTCAAGCGAGCGATGCGGTCGGCATCCATGGTGGCCACATCAGTGGCATCCACATCTGCTCCCGCCACCTTCACCGCGAACACCGCCAGCACCTCGATCCAATCGGCGGCTTGTCCGTCAACGGAGATGGAATCATAATCATCTGCCGTTTGCAGGGTTTCCAACCGCTCATTGAACTCATAGTTGGCCTGCGCCACCGCAGCGGAAAGCGGCACAACGCCTGCCTCCCGGCTCTCGTTGGAAAAAAGGATGCCGAAGGGTGATGCCACGATTGCCGCCACGAGGATCACTGTCATGAGCAGCACCAGCACCACCGCACCGCCGCCTGCCGACAGGATCGAGCTGACCGCAGACGCCACTCCTTTCCTGATTTCCTTCACTGCCTGGACTGCCGCGCTGCCCAGCTTTTTGGAAGCCCTTCCGCCACTCTGCGCGGATTCCTGAAGCATCTTCCGCTGCGCCTTTCGCTGTGCCGCCGCCCTTGCGCGGCGCATGATGATTGCATTGTTCGGCACTGCGTGGTCAGTTGGTCGAACACGCATGATGCGCGTGGCCTTGGTCATGACCTGTCCGCTCTTTGGGGCAGGACCGCCCTTGACCGATGCGCCCTGATTGCTTTTATGCGGAGGGGCCGTTGTGCCTCCACGGTCGGACGGTGGAGGTACAATGTGCCGCTCTGCTGTTTTTTTCTCGGCAAGGTTCCGCCGATAGGCGGCTTTTGCGTCCTGCGCAGCTTTCTGCCGCCCACGCTCCTGCGGGGCGGCATTTACGCTTTTTGTCCCTTCGCGAGTTTTCAGAGAAATGGTCCGGTTTCCGACTTCATTTCGTGCAGCGGTTTGTACCGGAGAAAAGGCATATTCCATCGGTGTGTCGATGAAAACACTTTCCGAACCGATCTCCCTATCTGGTGTTTCTGCTGTGCTATGAGTTCTTATCGCATTCTCTTTACCCTGTCTCAGCTTTCCTCGGTAGCGCTTTATCATACGCCGCGAGGTATCCGCCGCTCCAGCTGCACCACGGCGCATATTTTTCTCCACGCGGTCGGTGGCGTAACGCACAGGATCGCGGCTTTCCGGCTCTTTTTCCCGCTGTCGCTTGTCCATGTGCTGTTTCAGAAGGGAATCCGCGTCCTTGGGCGCATGGTTCTTCAGCTTCGCCTTTGGCGTGTCCATGCCGGGTCTGATCTTCAAGTCCCGCATGGCGTCAGTCCTCACCAGGGCGTGTTGACATTAGGCGGTACAGCTCCGTATTCTTGGGCAGTTCATTGGCGAAAGGCACGATGGCTCCGCCCACCTTGATAAGCCCATGACCGGCAGGCGCGTTGTCCACATAGCTCATCTGCGTATCCGATGCCCCAAGCAGGCGGGCAAGCTGCTCCCGGTCAGTGGTGGCCTGATTGAGCATCAGCAGGAACTCGGAGTTTGCGAACATCATACGCGCCGTATTGGACAGCAGACATTCCTCCACATTCTGCGTGATGCCGGTAAGGGTCGCACCGTATTTGCGGAACCGCTTCCAGCATTTGTATAGGAACTCGCCGCTGTAATTGGTAATGCTGTGTCCGCTGCCGCTCCCGTTGGCGAAAAACAGATAGATCTCGTCGATGTAGACATGGGTGTACTTACCCTGCTTTCGGTTCTGAATGACGCGGTTGTAGATGGCGTCCAGCATCACCAGCAGGCCCACCGATTTCAGATTCTCGCCCAAGTCCTGAATGTCAAAGCAGAGGATACGGCTTTTTGTGTTGATATTGGTCTGGTGGGAGAACACATTCAGACTGCCCACTGTGAACAGTTCCAGCGCCAGCGCGATCCGGTGCGCCTCCGGGTTGACCTGCTTCATCAGGTCGTCATAGAGGTCCTTCAGCGTGGGCGGCTGCCCCTGATAGTTTTTCAGATACTCCCGATAAATGTTTCCCACGCTGCGGTCGATGATGGACTTCTCCTGCGGCTCGATCTTATCCGAACCCATAAGCTGCTCATACAGCGACATAATAAACTCGGACTTCATCACCAACGGCTCTTTGCCATCGCCATAACCCTCGGACAAATCCAGCGCATTGATGTGGCAGCCATTTGGGTCAGCGGCGGAGATGGTGATAACCTCACCGCCCAGCGCCCGTACCAGCTCGCCATATTCACGTTCCGGGTCCACGATGATAATATCATGGTCGGTGGAGAGCGCCAGCGCGGAAACCTCCTGCTTGGCCGCCATCGACTTGCCGGAGCCGGACACGCCGGTAATAAAGCCGTTACCGTTCAAAAGGTTTCCTCGGTTGCAGATGATGAGGTTATGCGATACGGCGTTGACGCCGTAATAGATACCGCCCGCGTCCTGGATCTCCTGCGATTTGAATGGCATAAGGACGGCGGTACACTCCGTGGTCAGAGTGCGGGTAGCCTCAATGCGTTTGAGGCCGAGGGGCAGCACCGTGTTCAGCGCATCCTCCTGTTGATAGCGCAGAACATTGAACTGACAGCCCCGTGCCCGCCCAATGGCTTGCAGGGCCTCGGTATCCTGGTCGAGCTGTTCGAGGTTATCTGCCAAATGCGTCAGCGTCACCAAAGCCAGCATCATGCGCTGGTCGCGCCTCATGAGATCATCCATAAACTCCTTTGTTTCGCTCCGTGCCAGTTCCAGTTCATAGGGGATATTGGCGTCATAGTTGCCATTCTGGTTCTGCCGCTGCCGACAGCGGGTAATGTCTGAGTCCACCGCCATGATCTGCTTGCGGCTAATGCTCACCGCTTCGTCCATCGCCACGGGGATAATGTCGATGGAGAGCATCATGTTCCGGGGATAGTCCATCAGCTCCGTAATCATTTCGTCGGAAATGAAGCTGGCATATTCCCGAAGGAACAGGGTACGGCCCACATGATCGCCCAGCTCGTAGTGATTTTTCTGAAAGGAGATACAGTCAGGGGCGATGCAGTCCCGGAAGTCATGGCCTTTGCGTATGGTGTCCTCCAAATCAAACCGGAATAGCTGTTCCTCGCCGGGGCGATAGAAGTCATGCAGAAGCCGCAGGCGGTCATTGACCGTGATCTCCCGGACGCTGGAGGACATACGGGAAAGTCCCGTGGTAAGGTCAGTTCCAACACGGGAGAAGAACGCGCGGGCCTCCTCCACGCTTTTCTTCTCCGCCGAAACGGTGATGTACTTTTCCTGAATGAGATTGTTGCTCTCCGCCGCCTTGCCTAACACCAGCCCATTGTATTCGTTGCGGTAGAGATCGCGACGGTCGCCCTGCATGGGCATGAGCAGCGTCCGACCGAAGTCCTTTTGATTGAGCTGACGGTTAAAGAGCGTGATCTTTGCCGTGGCTCCGATGGGCAGTGAGTTCAAGAAGGAGCAGTAGGTCATAAAGAGTTCCCGCTGCTTTTCCGGGGAGGCCACGGCATAATTGACATCAAAAAAGCGCCAAGTTTTTGAAAACTTGCCGCTTACCTGAAACACGCCGTCTTGATAAATACGTTTGATGGGAATAGATTTTTGAACGCTGTGGGGAACGGAAAAGGCGTCCCGTTCTGCGCTGCGCCGATGCTTGAAAAAGATCAATGTTTCTTCACCTCGCGTTTCATCGCTTCTTCATAGTAGTTTTCCGCTTTCCAGACACGCTTGCCTGCCATGATGACCTCGGATTTCAGCCACGCCCACAAAAATCGCTCCAGCGTCAGGCCGTTATACTGAAAAAAGCCCGCAGCAGCCACGGGAGCTGCGCCGACAATGCACACCCAGCTCACCGTTTCCCGGTCCAACACTCGGCTCAGGCTGAAATACAGCGCCACGGCAACGCCCACCGCCAAAACAGAGCAGACAAACTGCCGCACGGACAGGCCGAAAAAGAGCGTTTCGCGGTAAGCTCTAATTTCTTTGTTGATTTTGATTTCCAATTAAAACCCTTCTTTCTGCAAATATAATAAAAAGATGATTTGGAATAGCCTCCAAATCATCTTTACTCAATCCGCGATATACTCCGCAATATCTTCCAACTTGCAATCTAACGCCTTACACAGCTTGTCTAAGGTTTTTGTCTCCATGTTCTCGTTATTTCTGAGCCGCCGAATGGTCTTACTGTCAATGCCGCCCTTTTCACGAAGGGCGTAGGTAGTGACACCCTTCTGCTCCATAACCACCCATAGCTTGTCGAATTTAATCATGGGAACCTCCTCAGCTTGACTACTCATATTATGGGGGTTATAATCCCATGTATTAAGGGGATATAATCCCCATACAGAAAGTTGAGGTGTTCAAAAGTGGAGTTGGCTATGGAATTATTAAGTCACATCCTTGCCCAAGGTGAGGTGCAGATCACTTTCCCACAGCAGAATGAGCCATTTACACAGATAGTGGAAGGACAATGCTATCAAGCGCTCTGTAAAATCAAGACAATTATCGAAGATGATCGTCTTAATGATAGTGAGTGCTTTCAAAAAATTGAGGAGATTATTCGCGCATTTGAAGAAATCGGAAGCGGTGCCGGTAGTCGCCATGATTTTGGTTAAAGTCCCAGCATTTCCTTTACGATGTGGTCGGCGGACTTCACCAGTCCCACCAGCACCAGCAAATTAAATATGACCTCGCCTAAATAGCTCCACACCTGCGTCACTACGGAGACACTGCTATCCACCACCGGCGTACCGCTGGAGGAAAAGGCTGAAAAGATGATGCAGGCCAGAACGATCACCGCCCCTTCCATGCACACGCCTACATAGCTCCGAAGAAACGCCTTGCCAAAGTGGGAAGTCCCCTCTCCGGCAAAGGACGCCAGTGCCACCGGGGACAGTGCGGCGTACATATAGATCTTAAAAAAGCGCCCATAGACGGTGAGGATCATAATGAAGGCCAGCACCGTAATAAATAGGCTCCCCAGCAGCGTCACCAGCCAAAGGGGGATGCTTGCAAAAAAGCCCACATCTCCGATGGCGTCCGCGATCTCCTGCGGCAGTGCCACGGACGCGCCGGTCAAGCCGCCGATGCTGCCCGCCGCCGTTGCCACAATGCCGCTGCACACATCAAATACATCTACCAGCAAGTCCATACCGTAGGTGATACCCAGCTTTGCCAGCACAAAATAGATAAAGTGCCGCAGCAGATGCTCCGGCCTTTGAAAGTCCCGAAAGCTGGAGGCACTGCGAAAGATACCGATGGCAAAGAACAGCACCAGCAGCCCGTAGCCGATGGCCTGCATCCCGCCGTTGATGGTCACAATGGTCTGCCAGATGGTGCCGCCCTTGAAGGTTTGGGGCGATTCCGTCAGCAGTGACCACATTTCCGTCATTTTACTGTTCCAAACGTCAAAGGCGTTGGTCAGGTTTTCTACGATCCAGTTGTTATCCAAATATAATCACCTCCCGCAAGGGAGCCGGGAGATCCGCCGCAAGGCAGTATCACCCGGCTCTTTTTATCAGATCGCGCCGATGGCGGTCAGAATTTCCTTCGCAAAGGCGATCATTAAGCCACCAAACAGGCAGAGGAAGCCCTGCGTTCTCTGGCTGGCATCATGGGACTGGATCGACATACCCACCTGCACGATGCCCCAACCGAGAATGATAACGCCCAGCGCCTTGATAATACTGAAAATAAAATCGGAAAGGTTATTTACAATATCCAACGGATCGCCGCCCGCCGCCATCGCGGGCGTAACGCAGCAAAGGCAGAGGGCAGCAGCCCCAGCCGCCGTCCAATAACGCCACTTCACCTTATTCGGCTCCATCGGTTTCCAAAGGTTCTTCTTGTTCAGATTCATGTTCTGTATCCTCCATGTTGATAAATTCATAATCGTCCAGTGATTTGAACGCATAGGGCAAATCTGGCAGCGCATAATCTGGCGCGCCCTGCGGCTTGTGGATATAAGGCTTTGCCTTACCGTCTGTTGTCAGCTTAATGTTGGGATGGCGCTTGATGTTGTACTTTTTGTCCAGCACGGGGTCTTCCCCGCGGATAAACAAGATTGCTTTATGGGTGTCCAATTTTCTCACTTCGTCAATGGTCATCAGGTCGCGGCCCGTCTGCTGGAAGTTGGTAGAGCTGGAGCCGCTGCGTCCCTTCGTTTGCCCCCGTGTGCGGGTGGCGATGGTCTCCTTGCCCAGCAGCTTCACGATAAACTCCAACGAGGTCGGCTCGTTGCCACCGCCGAGGAACAACAGCGTATCGCAGTTGCCGATGATGCTCTCCCATTCCTTTTCATACAGCGCCTTGATCTGCTGAATGTTCTGCACGATGATGTTCAAGCCGATGTTGTAGCTGCGGCAGGTAGCGAGGATCTTCGGATAGCTCTCCGGCTGGGCCACATTCGCCCATTCGTCCTGAATGACACGCACCGGCACAGGCAGCCGTCCGTTGTACTTGGCATCCGCCCTGCGATAGAGTGCCTGAAAGCACTGTGTATAGAGCATTCCTACAAGATAGTTCATGCTGCTGTCATCAACAGGAATCAGGCAAAAGATCGCTTTCTTTTTCTCGCCCAGACTTCCAAAGTCCATCTCATCCTTTCTTGTGATTTCGGCATACTGCGGGATATTGAAGGTCGCCAACCGAACTGCGGCAGTCACAACAATGGATTTCGCCGTCTTACCCGCTGCCTGCTTGAATATTGCATACTGCTTCACCGCAACATGGTTCGGCTGTTCCTCCTCCAAGGCTCGAAACAGCATATCCAGCGGGCTGCGGTACTGCTCATCTTCTTCCTTTACATCGGCAAAATTCATCATGTAGATCAAAGTCTCAAAGTTCTGTTCCTCCGAGGGTGCTTCGCTGACAAGATACAGCATAAGGGCCGAGTCCAGAGCGATCTCACCCCGTTCCCAAAACGGATCGTTGCTGGAAGCGTTGCGGGGCGTGGTATTTTTGATGAGGTTATCAATGAGGGTCAGCACATCTTTTTCGCTGTGAATGTACGAAAAGGGGTTGTATCCGTCGGACTGGCTGGGGTCGATCAGGTTGAACACCCGGACTTCGTAGCCCTGCGCTGCCAACAAAGCGCCTGCCGCGCGCAGCAGCTCGCCTTTGGGATCTGTGATAAGATAGGAGCAATTCGCGCTGTAAATATTGGGTTTGCAGAAAAAGCGGGTCTTGCCGGAACCGGAGCCGCCCACCACCAGAACATTCATGTTGCGCTGGGTGATATAGCCGTCCATACCCAGCCGGACCCGCTGGGTCAAAATGATATTGGCGTCCTTATGCTGGTGATCCATATACTTCCGGTTCAGTTCCTTGGGATCGCCCCACTTGGCGCTGCCGTACTCCTCGCCCGGTCGCCGGTTCTCCCGGCTGGAGTAGTAAAGTGCGACGCCACAGCCATAGAGCAGCAGGCTCCCCAGCATACATTTCAGTGTGTAGGGCGTCCAGCCTATGGAAAAGGGGCGCTCCAGCACTTGGCTGAAACGCCCCATCCATTGAAAGAGGTTCATACCGTCCTCGTAGGCATAGGCAGCGATTGCCGCCAGCCAGAGAACCAACGGGGAAAGCGCCGCCCACACAGGGGCGGCGCTGCGAAAGTCATTCTGCCGCAAGGCTTAGTACCCCGTCTTGGGCAGCTTCGCCGTTGTTTTTGTGTAGACGGTGGTGAGCCAGCGGGACACTGCCTGAATCCACTGCCCGTTGTAAAGGCCGCCCGCATCTGCCACATTCACAATGCCGGAGCTGTTGGCAAGACCGCTGCGGGCGGTGGCGTAGATGTACGGCGTTTCCACCTGTGCAAAGCCTGCCGGAACGATACCGAACACGAACATGACTTCGGTTACACGCTCATTGGCGGCAAGGCCGAGGACAGCGGGGCGGGCATCCAGTACATAAACCTTGCTGGTGGAGAGATTATCCGCCAAAGTGCGGTAGTCCCCGGAAAGGTTGGTCTTATAGACCACCTTGTAGGAAAGCGGCTGATTGTAGCTGCCGGTGACGATTTTGCTCAGCGTCACCTGCGCAGGAAGCTGATCGCGCCAGTAAAAGGAATTGAGCGTCGTGGTGGAACTGTTTTTAATTTCCGAGAACACATAGCGGATGGGCTGACCGGGAACCGCCTGCACGGGGCCTGTTTTCTTGATGGATACGCCGGTCAGAAGATTGCTGTCCTGCACCTCAATGCGGACGATCTGACCCTCATGTTCAAGGTAGACTGTCAGTTCCTTTTCGCTGATACCGTAATGCTCCGGTGCCTTGACCTCTCGCACAAAATACCGCGACAAGGGCAGCCGCTTAGAGACGGCCAATCCCCGGTTATTGGTGCGAATGGTATCAACAACATTTCCTGCCTTATCGGTGATTTCAAACACCGCGCCCTCCAGCAGCGTCCCGGCAGGCAAACCGTTGGTGGGATTGTAGTCCGCAGAGCGCTTTGTGATTTGGATCTGGCCGGTGATGGGCGTATTCTGCCACTCAATTTCCGTGGTTTCGCCCGATTTCACATACACGGTCTTTTTCTGCGTGTCGGGGATGTAGCCCTCGTTTTCCAGTTCACGCAGATAGTAGCGGCCATCCTCCAGTCCCTCAAACCGGACATAGCCCCGGTCATCGCTGGTTTCCTGCGCGATGGGATTGTTGCTGGCATCGTACAGAATGAAGGAAACGCCGTAGATGCCCTCGCCGGTGACGGCGTTGACCTTGTGGATCAGGATGCCGGAGATGGCCTTGTTGGTCACAGTTTTGGTCGTGGTCTTGCCATCCTCCACGGTAAAATAAATGGGGGTATCGTCAAGCTGGAAGCCCTTGCCCGCCTTGGTTTCCACGGCGTAGTAGCTGCCGCTTGCCAGCGGCACATACACGCGCCCATCCGTCCCGGTGGTGACGGTGGTCACCAGACCGCCATCGCTGACGCGGCGGATCTCGAAGGTGGTGTTGGGGATGCGCTGAGTCTCGTCCGCCACATTGACCTTGATAAGCTCCACGCCGCC
>OGGK01001705.1_pt1 | contig 13132 bp, 19 predicted proteins | sample 1571171 | NCBI WGS metagenome assembly OGGK01 (sample SAMEA2581958, study PRJEB24529) | metagenome | biome: Human gut stool | place: China | collected 2011 | reverse complement strand
TCTGGTACAAGATGAGTCAGACCATATTCCGAGAGTTTCTCTTTTAATTCATCCCCAGTTATAATTTTTCCGGCACGCAAACGGTTTACCGGAATATCTAAGGCATCTGCGATTTTCTGGAGTGTTTCTATTTTAGGGTTTGCGTTTCCTGCCTCATATCTTCTGATAGCAGAGTCAGCAATACCGCATAATTCGCCGAGTTTCTTCTGTGTCAGTCCTTTTTCAGTGCGGTATTTTCGTATCATATCACCTGTATAGGTTGGCATATCTATTCACCTCTTTTCATTTAAAAACAGAATATCATATTTGACTCGAAATGTACAGAACAAAAAAGTTCTAAAAACTATTGACAAGTACAAAAACGTACCGTATATTAAAACCACAGAACAAAAATGTTCTGAAAGCGAGGTGATAAAAAGATGAAACTTGACAGACAAAAGTATGAGCTCGCAAGAGCAAGGGCGTGCATGGGACAAAAGGACCTTGTAGCAGCCGGAATCCCGAAAGGAACATTGTGCGGGATAATCAACGGAAGAGTGGAAGCAAGACCGGAAACACTGGGAAGAATTGCAAAGGCACTCGGTGTTGATGTTTTGGAAATCATTGAAACTGAAGATTAAAAAATACGCCTGCCAGCGTGTGAAAATGATTGAAAGGAGTTGATCAGATGAGTAAACAAGTATACACGGCGAAAGATATTTCCGAGATCCTCGGAGTGTCGGAAAGTAAAAGTTATCAGTTTATCAGACAGATGAATGAAGAACTTGCAGAAAAAGGCTTCATCGTATGCCGTGGGCGCGTTCCGGTAGCGTATTTCAATGAAAGATTCTACGGGGGTACACAGGTAGTATGAAGCATAACAAAGAATTGAGCATCACCATCGGGGGAAGCAGAAAGGAGACGAACTGGAAACCGCAGCGGATCATGTGGCAAGAGTTTGTTGAGCGTCTGCGTACGCCGGTGGAATCGGAAGAAACACAGGAAGAGTATAAACGGCTTACAAAAGCGCAGCAGGACGATCTAAAAGACGTGGGCGGATTCGTGGGCGGTCTGCTCAACGGCTCACGAAGAAAGAGCGGCAGCGTAAAGAGCAGATGCCTTATAACTTTGGATATGGATAATATACCCGCAGGCGGCACAGAGGACGTGTTAAAGAGGGTAAACGGTTTAGAGTGTGCGTTTGTTGTATACAGTACGAGAAAACACGAGGGAGCGGCTCCACGGCTGCGTGTAATACTTCCAACGGATCGGGAACTTGTGCCGGATGAGTATGAGCCGATAGCGAGGAAAATAGCGTCTCTGATCGGGATCGATCAATGCGACCCTACTACATTCCAGTGTGAAAGGTTTATGTATTGGCCGAGCTGCTGCCACGGAGCGGAATATGTTTTTCAATGTGGTGATAAGCCTTTTCTTTCCGCGGATGGTGTGCTTTCGATGTACCAAGATTGGCGGGACATAAAAGAATGGGCAGAGATCCCCGGTATTGAAAAGCGGATAGAAAGAAACCTGAAACGGCAGCAGGATCCAACGGAAAAAAACGGGATCATAGGGGCGTTTTGCCGTGTATATGATGTACCAGCTGTGATCGGAAAGTATCTGCCGGATATTTATGAACCATGTGAGGGCGGTCGGTACACATATGCCGCCGGTTCTACGTCAGCGGGGGCGGTACTTTATGAAAATGGGAAATTTCTATACAGCAATCATGCCACGGATCCGGCATCCGGAAAGCTGTTAAACGCGTTCGACCTTGTGAGGGTACATAAATTCGTGTACCTGGACGAGGAAGCAAAGCCAGACACACCAAGCACGAAGCTGCCTAGTTATTCCAGTATGCGCGAGTTTGCGTTTGATGATCCGCTTGTGAAAAAGGAATATTTGAAAAATACATTTCCCGAATCCGGTGGATCCGGTACAGGTTGGCTGGATGCTCTGGAACTGGACTCGAAAGGGAACCCGGCGAAGACTGCAAAAAACATCATGTTGATATTGGAGAATGACCCACGATTAAAAGGCTGCTTTCAGAAAGATGTATTCGCAAGGCAGACATATGTATTAAGGCAAACACCTTGGAAACAAGAGAAAAGTAAACGAGAGCTTGCAGATGAGGATCTGGCAGGGCTTAGGATATTCCTTGAATCAGAGTATCACATAACCGGAGCGTATAAGATACAGGACGCCTTTGACTCGTTCATAGATCAGGGGGCTATACACAGCGTAAGAGAGTATATAAAAGGGTTGAAGTGGGACGGGGTAAAGCGTATCGATACTGCATTCATAGATTTTCTGGGAGCAGATGATACGCCATATATACGGAAATCTGCTAGAAAGATATTCTGTGCCGGAATTGCCCGGATATTCACCCCCGGCATCAAATTCGACTATCTGCCGGCGCTGATCGGCGCGCAGGGAATCGGGAAGAGTACCTTTATACGCATTATGGGAAAGGACTGGTACAGCGAAAGCCTTAAAGTTTCAGACATGAAAGATAAGACGGCAGCGGAGAAACTGCTCGGATCGTGGGTGATAGAGATCTCGGAAATGGATGGAATGAATACCACAAAAGCCGATACCTTGAAATCATTCCTATCTGCACAACAGGACAAGTACCGACCTGCATACGGTAGGGAAACAGTAACAAATAAACGACAGTGTATCATAATCGGAACATCAAACGAAAGGGAATTTTTAAAGGACGATACAGGGAACCGGCGTTTCTGGCCAATAGATGTAGGCAAGAACGCTCCGACGAAAAACGTCTTCACTGAATTGCCGGAAGTGATCGATCAGATGTGGGCGGAAGCCTATATGCTGTGGATTTTGGGCGAATCATTGTACCCAGATGCGGAAATGGCGGAAGAAGCGGAACGCGAACAGGAAGCACACAGGCATGAAGACCCACGGAAAGGAATCATAGAAGAATTTCTCAAGCAGCCGGTTCCGGTTGGTTGGTATTCTATGAGCAGTATAACACGCCTGTCTTATTTGAGCAATCCGAAAATCTATACCGGTGAGACTATGCTAAGGGATAAAATCTGCGCTCTGGAAATCTGGGTTGAGTGCTTCCACAGAGCAAAGGCTGACATGACGCAGAGAGAGTCACGACAGATCAACGGCATCTTGTCAGAGATTTTAAAAGACAAGCCCGAGTGGATGCGGAACAACTTGCGATTCGGGGCAGATTATGGGGCACAACGTGGCTTTTCCAAGTGTAACGGGGAAATTTGAAAGTGTAACAAAGCGTAACGAATGTGTAACACCAATAAACCCAGTAAATACGAGGGTTATAAGCGTTTTTATACTACTCGAAACCCCATTCCACTAATATTAAAGAGTATATTGAGATAAGGGGATTATGACGTACAAGGAGTATAGCCGTACATCATAGAACATCATAAACGCCTTAAGCCAATGTACTATATAAAAACAGGGTATAAAGTGTACAACTGTTCACAATCAGAAAAGAGGTGAAGAGATGGCAGAGGAAAAAACAATAACAGAACTTGTCAATGATCTTTATGAGATCGATAACCGGATATATACAAACAAGATGCGGCTGAAAAGCATTGAATCAAATTTTGAAAGGGTTGCTCCCTATTCCGCAGAGTTTGAATGCCTGATGAACAATGCGCTGCGGATCAAAGAAGAACTTGAGGGAAAACTAGGGCTCTATGCTGAAAAGTTTTTGCTTGAATACAAAATAAAAAGACTGAGCGGTAACGCGGAAGAATGAGAATTGAACAGTTGAAGCGGATCGCGGGGAGCGTAGACGCGGGAGTATAAAGAAATAAGCCCCATAGGGAGCGGCAACTCTCTATAGGGCAGCACAGCCGGAGCCATGCGGTAAAACACCAGTTACATAATAGCATGGATCTTCGGGGAAAGGAAGAGGAAAATGAGAATTAAACTTTTGAACACAGAGCTCGGTATAGGGGTATGTAATGCAGAAGATGTGCCTGCATGGGCGACAAAGCACGGACCTGCGGCGGAGGTGGCGTTCTTTTACTTTCATCAGAGAGATTGGATCGTCCTGAATGAAGATAATCCGAACTTTGAACTGTATAAAATGGTCGTTGAGAACTATGAGGATTTCTCAGATTCATCAAAGAAAGAATTTGCAGAGAAGTGTAAAAAAGATTTTCCCAAAGTAGCCCAGGCTCTTAAGGTTTTGGATTACGTCAACCGTATTAGGCGGAATCTGTACCGGCATATGAAAGAGCGTGCAGCATAATAAAGTCCATGCCCTCCCCGGGGAGTTGCGCCAACAGCAGAACCGGGGAGGCAGAGGTACTACAAACGATACGAGAACGGCGCTCCGGCGTGCTGCAATACTGCCGGAGCAAATCAAAAGAATATAAAAGCTATCCTTGCCACTGAGACGCGGCAACGTCAGACGTGGCACGATAGAGGAAGGGAGGCAGAGTATGAGCGTAAAAATCAGGATATCATATACAGACGAGCAAGAACTGGACAGAATTGTTCGGCTTTTGTCTACGGAAGTGAAGAGTTGGAAAAAGCAGCAGGCGAAGGGGAAGTATAAGAGGGCTTATGGAGAATTGAACCACGAGCAAAGCCCGAGCGAACTACGAGAGGGGGCTGATTCGTGAATGATTCAAATTTAATACCGAACACCGAGCGAAGCCCGGAGGAACTACGAGAAATGGGGAGAAGGGGCGGAATTGCATCGGGTAAGTCAAGACGTAAGAAAAGGGAGCTACAGAAGTTGGCCCAGATGTTGCTTGATGAGCAGATAGCGGAGTCATTCAAGGAAATAGTAGGCGTGAAAGCGGAAGAATGAAAATAAGTATTCGGACAATTCAGAGTCTATAAAAGAATTATAGTGTGATTTGTGAGTCTCTAAAAATGACTATTTGATTGTTAATATATATGAAAGTATCTAAGGGCGTCCTGTAGAAATACAGGGCGTTTTTTCTTGAATAAAAAAGACATATGATATATCATAGTGTTAGTTTAATTGATGAGGTGAGGGTATATGAAATGGAGAAAATAAAACAAAAGAAAAAAGAAATAATAAAAATAACGATAGCAAGTTTGGTTGTAATGCCGATAATTGTTTATTTTTTGACAGTTATCCCTTTGTTCCCAGCAGGCGCAAATAATGATTGGGCTGGATTTTGGGGAGGTTATTTAGGGGCTGTAATTGGTGGAATACTTACGCTAATTGGAGTTGTTATTACGATAAAATATGAGGAACAAGTAAGAATAGATAATGAAACTAGATTAATACGTCCAGTTTTGAGCGGAAGAATAGAAATTCTTGAACGTAAAGATATAGAAAATTTAAAAAATGGAAGAGGTGCTATATTAAATATCGCTGGCGAGAAGGCTGGAAACGGAGAAAGATATGATAAATCTTTTTTTGAGGAATATCTTAAAGATAAAGGAGACAAAAAAAACAAGATTATACGGTATAGGCTCGTTAATTTATCTAATTATAGTGCGAATAACGTATCTGTAAAAGTGAATGATAGAGAGGAATTTACGCAATTTTCACTTTTGCCGATGGACGAAGCAGTAGTGTTTTTTATTATGAGCCTAGGGTGTTCTGAAAATGAGAAATGTACAAAGCTGCACTTAGAGTTTATATTTGAAGACGAAATTGGAAAAAGGAGATATAAACAAACGGACAAGTTGGAATTTTATAAAGATAAAAATGGAGAAATTTATAATAATTGTGGCATAATGGCAATGACAAGTCCGGAAGAAATTAAAAGAGAAGACTAAACATAGGCATCTTCAGGGGGTTTTTCCAATACATAACTCCATTTCCTGTGCACATACTATCCTCGAGGTGATAGCATGAATAAAAAGCAGCAGGAGCAGGAAAACAGACAGAAGAACTTGAATAGATTCAACAGCATAACAGAAAAGGTAAAGCCGGAGAATCAGAACCAGACGCATAATGTCTGATCTGAAGTGGTAGAACCGAAGAACAGACAGGTATAAGGCATCCGAAAGGGTGTCTTTTTTATTGCCAATAGAGAGTCGAAAGGGCTATACTAGAATTAAATACTTATAGATAGTGGAGTGGAGGTGTCTTCTATTGGAGAAGTGGAATGAAAATTGTCCGTTATGTAATAGTCCAGAATGTAAAATTGAGGAAATCACAGGGAGAAAAGATTGGAATGGATGCGGGATTGTCGTTACGTGTAATGAAGGGATGAGAGCTGAAATACACCAAAGTGTATGGACATGTGCGGAGCATGGAGAGAGGTATAAAAGATTTAATATGATATATTTGTTTTTGTTGGAGAATCCGGAAAAAAGAATATACGAAGCGAGGTATACGTATCGGTTCTTTTATGATGAGCGTAGTATAGGTGAAGTTCCAGAAGATGTTTGTAAAGTAAATGTAGCTGAATTGATGAAGAATTATCCGACAAGTTTTGTAGAGAAGGTGGAAAGGGGATTACAGAATCTATCTAAAAAATATCCGAGAATTGGTGAGGAGATAGTACCGGATATGGATTTAGAATATGTATTATACACAAGTACGTGTGACGGGGATATAGAAGGGGAAATAGAGGGAATGCTTTCTAGCCTAAATGATCTCGGATACTTGAATGTAAGAGAAGATTTACCAGTATATAAGATATCTGCACGTGGCTGGATTAAAATTTCTGAAATGGAAAAAGAAAAAGGGGTTCTTAACCAAGGTTTTATCGCTATGAAATTTGGTAAAGAAACAGAACAGATACGCCAGGCGTTTAAAGATGCTATAATTAAATGCAATTATATTCCAAAAGTAATCGATGAAAAGGAACATAATCACCAGATAGTGCCGGAAATTTTGTATGAAATATCCAAAAGTAAATTTATAATAGTTGATGTGACATTTCCTAATTACGGGGCGTATTATGAGGCGGGGTATGCAGAAGCTTTGGGAAAAGAAGTTATAATCTGTTGTAAAGACACAGCGTTGAAAGATGTCCATTTTGATATTGCACAAAAATCAGCGGTAATCTGGACCGATGAGGAAGATTTAAAGAATCGACTTTGCAGAAGAATAGAGGCTACAGTAGGATTGAATATATGAGAATGGTGTGTTATAATGTCCATATAACAAAATAAGGAAGTACCCCAACGGAAGTTGGAAGCCATAAGGCGTGGGAATGACTTACAGACAAGAGTGTCTAAGAGTTGTTCTTACGCCTTTTTTGTTTGCGTGGGAAGAGGTAAGAAAGGAGTAGTGCAAGTATGCAGCATGGAGTTGTGAAGTGGTTCGATCCAGTCAAGGGGTACGGCTTTATTGCCGGAGACGCTGGGGCGGATATCTTCGTACATCAGAGCGATATTCTGATGAAAGGATTCCGCAATTTGGAAGTTGGCCAGCGAGTCAGCTATCAGGTTGAACCGACGGACAAAGGTAACAAGGCGATTAATGTAGTAGTGGAGTAATTGAAAAGGAGAGATAAAAAAATGGGACAAAGCAAATATAGAAAACAGTTGAATAAAGTACTGGTAAATTATGTTGACAGAACGCAGCCATTGCTTGAAAAGTACGAAGAGCAATATAGTGGCTCTAAAAATAATTATCAGTAGGAACAGGCGAAAAAGCTCATGGAGAAGATTGAGGATTCAAAAAGATTGGCTTTTGAGGAATTGGAAGAGGTGTATTATTCTTATCTTGAGAGATTGGATAAGAAAGCGAAATCAATTACCGGGGAGGATATCGACAAGTCGGATATTATTTTGCTTGAAAGTGAGTTGTACACCTTGAATCAAGAGGAATTTGATGTTTTGCAAGATAAATATGAAGGTAACAGATCTATGGAGCGTATACTTGCGGGATATGCAAGTAAAAGAGGGAAAGCTGATGGAGAAATTTCAATAGATAGATTCAAAGGAATGTTGGTTTGCCGTTTTATGAGCGATGAAGAAAAAAAGAAGGCTTGCCAGCAAATTGTATAAAGAATGTAAAAGCTGGATCGCTAATGATAATGGTTTTGGAATTGCTGACTATGTGCTTAGTATGGCGGGCGATATGTTCGGCGCAGCGGATAAGTTGAGAGAGGAAAAGGAGAAAGGACAATAGTATGAGCAAGATTAACACAAAGGCAGTAAGAGAACAGGCGGTTAATATGATGGGAGATTTAAAGAATCTTGTATCACTTTATATGGAAAATGACCAAGAGGTAGCAGGAATAGAGGGGAATATTATTTGGTCAAGAGAGCATAAGGACGCTCAGATCAAGGGGATTAAGGAACGATTGGCGGCAAGTGCAAGGAAAGAATTTGATAATCTGCAGGGGCATTTTGAGGCTATGGTGAAAGTTATGCGGGAGAATGATAATATCTATGATTTCTCTGATCCGGAATTCTCTTCCTGTATTGCTTTATTATCTGCAGCAGAAAATCAGTTGCCTTATGAGACAATCGTAGGAATTGCTGGGAAATTTCTTGGAAATCGCCAGGCACTTCTTGCACTTGTAGAGGTGGCAAAGGGAGCTAATAAGGACACCCTGAATGAAATGGTGTTCAACACAGAAACAGAGACGGAAAGACTGCAGAATAGACTAATAGCATTAGATATCAATTTTCCGGAGAGTATTCTGATGCTTCCGGAGTTTAAAGGCGATATTCTTAAAATCGCAGAAGCCTGCGGCGAAGAGCTGACAGAATCAGACAAGGATCTCGGAGCAAGTTACCAAGAAATCGTAACGATGCAGGTGCGGGCAGCGATGGGATTGCAAAACTAATTTCGTTATAGGAATGATGGCAGCGCGATAAGGCATAGTCTAATAATTTGATAAAGATACCCCGGGCGATTTTTCCCTTGCGTCTGGGGTGTTTTTTGGTAAAGGCGGTGTGGACATGGAAGAGAACAGCAAAACAAACGAAACGCTTGTGAACCTGATTCGATCGGGCACGGATCGGGCGGAAAATCTTCTGCAACTTTGGAAACAGAACAAAGCTTTTATAGCAACACTTGCCCGGAAATATTCCGGCGGGGCAGAGATGGAGGACTTGGAGCAAGAGGGATTTATAGGCCTGTGTGAAGCGATTCCACACTATGACGAGGGGCGCGGGATGTCATTTATTGGTTATGCAGCGTTTTACATACAGAAGCGTTTGCGGGCATGTGTGGAGAATAACCGCCCGGTGAAGTTGTCACGATTGGTAGCAGATGAAGCGCTACAATACAAGAAACTTGTCCGAGAATACACGAAGTATTACGGCTGTCTCCCTTCTGATCGCGAGCTGTGCGCGTTTTTACATGTTGATCAAGATAAACTAGCCTTGATAAAAAAAGCAACGGAAACGGGGCATATCAGAAGCTTGAGCGAGGAGCTGCCGGGGATGGATGGAGATATCTGTCTAGGTGATACCATTGCAGCAGACGAGGACTTAGAGCGGGATGCGATCCGGCGTATAGATCACGAGCACATGAAGCGTGAACTGTGGCTTGCCGTGGATCAGCTCCCGGATAGGTTACCTGCTGCCATTCGCTTAAGATATGAGAGCGGGTTGACTTATAAGGAAATGGGGGAACGCTTGGGCGTCGATATGAATCAGGCGCGGAGTCTGGAGCAAAAAGCTTTTAAGAAGTTGCGCATACCGTCCAGAGCGAAGAGACTCAGAGCATATCATGAGGAATACCTGAGCGCGTCACAGATTCATCATGTAGGTGTACGGCGGTTCAATGAGACATGGACGAGTGAAGTGGAAAGAGATGCTATTAGATGGACGGAAAAAGAAAGGGAAGTGTTAAAATGGATAGAGGAAGAAAAGGCAGCAATGAGATGAAGAATCGTGAAGGGTATTACGATCCGACGGCAGGAAAGGCGATCAGGTGGGCGGCTCGTAATAAAAGAAGAAAAGGCATAAAATTGAGCGGGTTGACCTATCAGCTCCGGGAAGTTCAGGGCTTTCCGGTGATAGCGGAATGGTACTGAAATGGTACTAATATTTTGTAGAGACAGTAAAAATAGAGTGTAAAATACGGAAAAATAAGCGGAAATGTAATAAAAACACTGAATAAAATAAGAAAAAGACCCTCCGCACTTGTGGAAGGTCACGAACACACGATTCATTTTCCGCGAAACAATGAGCCATGTGGAGGTGCTTGCACATCCATTTGGCGAATGTCGCGAGAGTCAAATACCGCAGGTATTTGGCTTACGCCGGAAATCGGCGAAACCCTTGTAAGACCTTATTTTTCGGGTTTTTGTAACGTGGGTTAGTATAGCACGGAGAGCGTTGGAATTCAAGCTGTCCCCAGCATTCTGTTAGTTAATTTTCCAATCATCAGCATCTAATGTAAAAGAGGTATCAAAAGTGCATACCATTGGTAGAATTAATAAAAGCATATATAGTTGTATAACCGAAGATATCGTAACGGATGAAGTTATTATTACAGATAATCAGCTTCAGCATATTTTGGATAGACACCCAGAAGTATATAAAGAAGTTATAGATTATTTGAATGATATCATATCTGCCCCGGATTTTATTATTAAAGATAAACATAAAAATACAGGGCTTGTGGTTAAAAGGATAAAAACAAAAGAGGAATATGCTCAAATGGTGTTGCGAATTTGCGCATCGTAAGATAATGCTGGATATAAAAATTCGGTTATATCTTGTTGGGAAATAAGTGAAAAACGTTTACAGAATTACCTCAGAAATAAAGAAATCCTTTACAAAAAGGAATAAATACTATATACTTTAGATACAATAAATAAGAAGTTGTTCGAGGTGGTAAAATTCGTTGCAACCACGCACCCATTGGGTCAAAAGAGATGCAGGAGAGGCGACGCCTGCCGAGTAACTTCTTATTTTGTAAATATCGACGATTCACCATCAGCCAGTTTGGTTGGTGGTATTTTTATATTCAGAAAGTAGGAAATGCCATGAAAGCAGTATGCGTTAAAAGTTATTATGACAAGTAGCTGAAGAGGAAAGTCACAGTTGGAGATGAACTGAAACTGACAGAAGAGCGGTTTAAAGAGCTGACCTCGGAAAGTAACGGCGCAAAGATAGTGCTTGTAAAAGCAAGGGCTGAGAAAAGGGCGGTTGTAAAGAAAGGATAAGGTGTAGTTAAAAGCAGATCTTTTGTCGGCGACAACGAAAGAACATGCGGCGGTTCTTGATGACGTAAACTGGATGATGGTGGCATCAGCCTCCGCATTGGCGGCTGTGCTGTTAATCCTGGTCAGTATTGCTTGTTTGCTGGAGACACCGAAAAACAATAATTCAGAGGGTGAGTAACATCGTCCCTTTTTTAATTCCATAGGTAGGGTGGAAAAAATTTTTGGAAAGCCTCTTGACAATTACGCGTAACAATAATATATTATGCGTAACGCGTAACATATGGAGGTGAGAAGAATCGCGGAGAAAAGTAGAGCCGATTACATGAAAGCCAGACGCGAGAAACAAAAAACATTTAGTGTTGCTGTGGATAGAGAAAAAATGTTGAGATTTGAGAAAAAAATATCTGAACAAGGAAAAACAAAATCCGAATGGCTTAATGAAAAAATCGACGAAGAACTAAAAAATAAGAAGTACTCGTAATTCCATCAAGACTACCGAGTACTTCAACTAAGAAGTTTCCTTCTGTAAATACTATAATGTAGAATGAGACTTCTTTCAAGACGAATTTTAAAACGAGAATTTTTATTATGCAGAAATTAATGATTTTTGAAGGTCATTAATTTAGGTCATACTGTTTCCGAAAGGAGTCGATGAAAATGGAAATAGGTTCTGTAATTCTTTTAGGAGGTATTTTTCTAGTCGTAATTTATAGGAGCGGTTTATCAAAAGAATTTAAAGAGAATAATTTAGAATTTTATGATTTAAAAAAATGGTCCTCTTTAAAAACGGCAAGTTGGCTAATATTTTTGGACTGGAAATACCTGAAGATATATAAAGATTTAAAAACTTGGGGAAAAGAAGAATTAAGAGTTACCAAAGCGTTATGTCAAAAGAAAATTCCACAAAGAAATATATGGAGTGAAGCAATTCCTGTCGTAGCGATAATCATAAGCTGTGGCTCTGTATTTATTTCAATATTAGGAATAGTATTTGGCACATTATCGGAAAATCAAATCATGCAGGAGATGGCAGAAAGTGAGATTCGTTTTGATGAATATGCAGTGATATTTATCTTAATAATTGGTTTGGCTACTATTTTATGGTTTATATCAACAATACAATACATTGTTGGCAACAAATATAAATCGCTTTTATATATGTGTGAAAGTATTTTAGAAGCCAAAGAAAATACAATGATAGAATAGTATAAATAACGATAAAAAGAACATCTATCAGAAATTGTACCGCCCCCCAAAAAAACTTAGACCTAAAAGGACGTTATTATGAAGTCCTTGCCCATCAACTTTCCGAGGTGAATCTTTTCGTTAGTGCCATCAATCCCAAACTTTGGAATGTTCATTCTGGCATTGCTGACATTCGTATTTACGTTTATCAGATAGTGCTTTAAGGCATAGAAAACCACCCTCTAAACTTTGACCGGTTTCAGGGTGGTGATTCTATTACAATCTTGTCGAGGTCAACCCCCTTGTGGGCGGTTGTTCCTTTTATGTCTTTAATATAGTATATCCATCAGAGCGATACAAGGGCTATTCAGATTTTACTATAGAAAGTCGGTACGTTTTGTGGTGATCTTCAGAAGGGAGATTCTTAAAGACCTCTTCGTCTATAATCAGATTTGTCCAATCATTCGTCAATATTTCCCCATCAAATAGAGTTACTCTTATGAAATCTGGTAATTTATAAATATCGTCAGTAGTATACTGTCGTTTTGGAGTGGGAATAGTAACACATCCTTTCATGGTGATAGTGTTGCCGGATCATTCTTTAGGAATCGGTCGTGCAAAGTTATTGAAATGTAAAAAAAGAAATGATACGCTGTGTACATTGAAGGTATTTATATGATGACAAACAAGTGCGGGGAAACATTTTTATAATGTTTTCTGTCTGAGTAAAGTGAAAGGAATGGATGGATTTATGGAAATTGTGGCGGCGATTGATTCGTTTAAAGGGGGTATGACTTCGGTACAGGCGGGAAAAGCCGCCGCAAAGGGAATTCATAAAGTTGATCCTGAAGCAAAAGTGCATGTCAGACCGCTGGCAGACGGAGGCGAGG
>OGGK01001695.1_pt1 | contig 13182 bp, 9 predicted proteins | sample 1571171 | NCBI WGS metagenome assembly OGGK01 (sample SAMEA2581958, study PRJEB24529) | metagenome | biome: Human gut stool | place: China | collected 2011 | reverse complement strand
CGAAACATTTCGGACTTCAGCAGGCTCTCTCCCCCACCGCCTGCGGGCGGAGCCCCCTCCCAGAGGGGGCCAAGGGCTTTACAGCAAGCAACCGCCCTTGGCGGGCGGTCACCTGCTTTCACAACGGTAAGTTGAACTTAGTTCAGCTCGAGGTTGTTCAGCTCAGACTTGTAGGTCCAGTACGGGGTCTGATCCTTCGCGATGGTGTCGATATTGACACGCTCGGTGGAGAAGATCGTAGCCTCGCTGCGCTGGTAGACGGGCAGCTCGACGCCCCAATCCAGGATGATCTCCATGGCCTCTTTGTACATGGTCTTGCGGACCTCCTGGTCGGTGGTCGCGCGGGCAGCCATGATCAGTTCGTCCAGGTCAGTGTCGTTGATGGCGTAGTAGTTGGTAGCGCCCTGGCTGTGGTACAGCTGGTACATATCGGGGTCATTGGTGGACTGCCAGGCTGCGACCCAGCCCTCGGCAGCGCCGGACTGATAGGAAGCGAACAGGTCGGAAGCGTTGGCCATATCGTTGACAGTCAGGGTGAAGCCGATGGTCTTGAGAGCGGCGGCAGCGTTGGTCAGGGTCTGGAAGGAGGGGTGATCACCGTTGCCGGAAGCACCGATGTTGATCTGATACTCCATCTTGGCACCGGCGGGAGCGGCAGTGATCTGGCCGTTCGCGACAGTGTAACCGGCAGCCTCGAAGTAGCCCAGGGCAGCCTGCAGAGCGGCGGCGTACTTGTCCTCGCTCTTCATGTCGGAGGTGTAGATCTCGTTGCCGTCCACGTCGGTGGAGTAGGCGATCTGGTAGCCGTCGTCGGTGACGGACGGGGCAGCCCAGGAGGTGTTGGAGATCGGGTAGTTGATGACGGTGGCGGTGTCGCCGTAGTAGGAGTCGATGCCCTCATCGCGGTAAGCGGCGATGACGGTCATGATGGCCTTGCGCAGGTCCTTGGAGGCCTGGGAGGAGGGGTCGCCGCCGACGTTGACGTTCTTGGCGCTCAGGGCGATGTAGCCGTAGCCGCGGTAGTCCTTCAGGCGGGTGGTGATGACGGGGCCGTCCTCACCCTCGACGCCGTTGATGTCGGCGATCTGGTCAGCAACCTCCAGAGAGTAGGAAGGATCGGAGATGTCGATGGTGCCGGCCTGAACGCCGGTGATCTTATCGGCCTCCTGGGTCTCCTTCATGTTGACGTGGGCGACCTTGGGTGCGCCGTCATAGTAGGAGGGGTTGGCATCCAGATAGACAACGCCGTCGCTGTACTTGGAGAAGGTGAACATACCGGCACCCAGGGGAGCGCTGGTCTTGGCGCGGACGCTGCTCAGGTCGCCCTTGGCAAAGCCGAAGGAGTTGTTGTCGTAGTCGTACAGGCTCTCATCGCCGTAGTAGTGCAGCGGGGCGATGGGCATCTGCAGCTGGTAGATCATGGTGGTGGACAGCTCGGTGGTGGTCAGCGTCATGCTGTAGTCACCGGTCTTGACGATACCGGCCACAGAAGCAACGGCGTCACCGACGTTGACACCGGTGGTGGAGTATGCGTAGACGTCCTCGGGGATCAGGTCAGACAGGGCGGTACCGGCAGTCTCGGCCTCCATGGCAGAGAAGTTCCAGTCGTAGTTCGCGCCGATCAGCTCGAACATATCCTTCGCGGTTGCGCCTGCGGGCAGCTCGCCCAGGTTCCAGGCGGAGGCGGCACCGGCAGCATCGTTAGCGTCGGCGGCAGCGCCGTTCTCAACGCAGTAGTCGATGATCTCCTGGGCAAACTTCACACCGCCGTCGTTGACAGCGTCCCAGAAAGCCTTCTGCTGCTCGGCAGTGAAGTTCGTGTTGTCGGTGTTGTCCTCGCCGGCCTCAGCGATCAGCTTGGACAGCGTGGTCATGGAGCTGCGGTACTCGTCCAGACCAACGATGGGGGTGGAGTACATGGTTGCAGAACCATCATACGTAGGATCGAGGAAAACATACATCGAGAAGATGACGTCGTCGATGGTGACAGGCTCGCCGTCGGAGAACTTCAGGTCCTCGCGCAGCTTGATGTCATAGGTAACGGTGCCGTCGGCGTTCTCGGTGACAACGCAGTCGGCAGGGCCGTGGTAGGTGTAGTCAGTGCCGTTGTACTCGCGGGTCTCGCCCTCGATGCCGTTCAGGACCATCTCACCCTTACGGTCAGCGCCCAGCAGGGCGATCTGGGTCAGGTCGATGACATCCTGGTCAGAGGCAGAAGCAGCAAAGAAGGGGCTGAACTTGCTCTCAAAGCCGGTCTCGGCCAGAACGAGCGTACCGTCGGAAGCGGCAGCGGTGGATGCCTCGGCAGTGGCCGTGCTGGTACCCTCACTGGACGCAGTCGCAGCGGAAGAAGCAGCACCGCCGCAGCCTGCCAGCATGCCGACGCTGAGAGCGGCAGCAGATGCCAGTGCAATGGCTTGCTTGGTGTTTTTCATGTGGTAAAACCTCCTATAAATTTGCCCTCACCCACAAATCAATATTGCGCTCCCCAAGAGCGCAACACGAGAAAGGGGAACCCCCCTCTCCGCACCCTGTATCTCTTTACAGCGTACACTTGTCGATAATGGCTTAGCTTATAAGATACCTTAAAATTGACAAAAAGTCAACCATAAATCACGCTTTTGCTGCTTTTTGTACCTTTTGCTGAATTTGAGAGGAAAATTTTGTAACCCCCAAAGTCTTTTCCCCCTGGGGGAAGACTTTTCCTGCTCATCTAAAAAAGCGTGCCCTGCGTTTTTTCTGCGGAGCACGCTCTATTATAATAATGTATAATTATTCTTCTTTTTCCCACGGCATCCGCTTGAGGAGCCGCGCAGCAGCGGCAAAAGCAGCGCAGGAGAGCAGTTCAAAAAGTATAAAAACACCTTGCATTCCCCAAAGCAGCTGTGCGTCCGCTGCAAACACAGCCACCCCCTGCCCCGCGGAGGCAGCAGCGCAGAGTACCGCTGTCGCCCTGCATAAAGAGGGCAATTTTTGTGCGGTCTGTTCGTGGATATAAGCCCGCACACGCGCGCCGCCCCGGGTCAGCCGCACCAGCAGCACCACCGCATACAGCGCCAGCACCAGTGCCGCCATGTAGGGCAGCAGCAGGTACACAGGTGCGTGGGCCGTGGCCCCGGGCAGTGCGCCCGCGCCGACGGTCAGCGCAGCCCCGCCGCCGCAAAACAGCCACAGCAAAGCCAGCACCCTGCTGTGAGGGTGCTCGCCCGCATAGCGGTAATGCGCGCCGCGATACTGATAATTGCCGTTCAGATCCTTTTCAAAGTCGTCGAGATAGGCGCGCTTCTTTTTCTTCTCGCGCTCGCGGTCCGCCATCAGACGATCCCCGTCAGGTCGTAACTGTCCAGCCACGCCTTGGCCGCCTCGCTGACGCCGCGCAGACAGCTTTCCTCAAACGGCGTGGTCAGGCCGGCGTTTTTCAGCAATTCGGTGAAGGTGCGGCTGCCGCCCTGCTTCGTGTAGGCCATGTAGTGGCTCCACGCATCTGCGCGGTCCTTTTGCAGCATCGCCCAGAACTGCAGGCTGACGGTCTGGGCCAGACAGTAGTCGATGTAGTAGAACGGGCTCTGATAAATGTGCATCTGGCGCTGCCAGTACTCACCCGCGCCGTAGAACGGGATCTCGCCGTCCAGACGCATCCAGGGCTGATAGATGGCAGCCAGCTTTTTCCATTCCTCGTGGCGCTGGGCCGGGGTCAGCTCGGGATGCTCGTAGACGATGTGCTGGAAGTGGTCCACCATTGTGCCGTAGGGGATGAAGGTCAGCGCACCCGCCAGATGGCTGTAGCGGAACTTGCGGGCATCCGGGCCGAAGAAGCCATCGGCCCACGGCCAGGCGAAGAACTCCATCGACATCGAGTGGACCTCGCAGGCCTCCATGCTGGGCCAGACGTAGGAGTACGGGATGCGGTCACGGTTCATGTAGGCGGCAAAGGCGTGGCCGGCCTCGTGGGTCACGACCTCGACGTCGTGCTGGGTGCCGTTGAAGTTGGCAAAAATAAACGGCATTTCGTAATCACCCAGGCCCGTGCAGTAGCCACCGCCCGCCTTGCCGGGGGTGGACAGCACGTCCATGAGCTGGTCGTCCAGCATTTTGTTGAAGAACACGCCGGTCTCGGGGGAAAGCTCCTCATAGAACTTTTTGCCCTGCTTGAGGATGGTGTCGGCGTCGCCCGCCGGGCGGGGGTTGCCGCTGCGGAACATCAGGGCATTGTCGGCTGCGTTCATCGGGTACTGCTTGCCCAGCCGCCCGGCCTGCTCGCGGTAGATGCTGTCGGCCAGCGGCACGATGTACTTGACGACGGCGGCGCGGAACTTTTCCACATCGGCCTTCGTGTAGCAGTTGCGGCCCATGCGGTAGTAGCCCAGCGTGGTGTAACCCTCATAGCCGAGCTTTTTGCCCATGGTGTCACGCAGGTGGACGAGCTGGTCGTAGAGGCCGTCAAACTCGGCCCCGTGCTCTTTGTACCATGCGCCCTCGGCCTTCCAGGCGGCCAGGCGGCGGGCATCGTCGGGGTCGTTCTTGAACGGGGACAGCTGGCTCAGCGTGTAGACGCCGCCCTCAAACGGGATCTGCGCCGACGCGATCAGCTTGCCGTACTCGGTGGTCAGCTTGTTTTCCTGTGCCATCTCGTCGAGAATATCGGGCGAGAACGCCTTGTCCGCGATCTCGGCGTTGACGAACATCAGGTCGCCGTACTCGGCGGTGAAGTCAGCGCGGAACGGCGAATCGAGCATCGCGCGGCTCCAGGCGTTCTGGCACTCCTGCAGCTGGGGAGTGGCCTCGTTCCAGAAGTTCATCTCCTCATCGTAGAATTTGTCGCGGGTGTCAATCGTATTGCGCACGCTGGCCAGCTGGGCGAGCGTGTCCACATGCTTGTTGAGCTTTTCCTCCTCCAGAAAAACGGCGTGGGCCTCGGCGTAGGTGGCAGCCGCCTTGAAGCGGGCCAGCAGGTCAGCAAACTGCTGCTTGACGGCGTCCAGGTCGGGGCGTGCATAGGGCATTTCCGAAAATTTCATAGTGTAGCTCCTTTACGGACAGTTTTGTCTGTATTATAGCACAGCGGCGGGCAAAAAGCAAAGAGGCTTAATTTGCATTTCTGTATAAAAATTCTGCGTTTTCATCTTGCAAATTTGGCGCATGTTGAGTATAATAAGGCTAGTAATATCATAATGAAGGGGAGAATTGAAATGCCGATCTCTGAACCTACCGCCGTTTTTTCCATCCGTGATGACCGTGATATGGAGATCAAGCAGGCGGTGCTGCAGGTGTACCGTGCGCTGGAGGAGAAGGGCTACAACCCCATCAATCAGCTCGTCGGCTACATCCTGTCGGAGGACCCGACCTACATCACGACCTACAAGAACGCCCGCGCCATCATCCGCCGCATTGACCGCGACGACCTGCTGCAAGCGCTGGTCCGTGATTTTGTGAAACACTAAAACAGTAGAATGTAAAAAATCTCCCGCGTATCGGTTAGGATACGCGGGAGATTTTTTTACTTCAAAGCCTTCCCCCTTGGGGCTGCGCCCGCAGGCGCGTGTCGAAGCGCAACCGCCGCAGGCGGCTCTTAGCGCGAAGACTGAAGGTGGCCCCGCAGGGCCGGATGAGGGGCGAGTTTGCCGCGGCTTCCCGTTTATGGGGTATAATGGCAAACCTGCCCCTCATCAGTCAGCGGGCGGGGCCGCTGACAGCTTTCCCCGAGGGGGAAGCCTTTTTACTCTGCGAAAAAAGCGTTCTGCACGGCGTTGAGGACGGCGGCGCGGCCTGCGGTGAAGTTCACGCCGCCCTGCAGATAGCAGGTGTAGGGCGCGCGCAGCGGGCCGTCGCAGGAAATTTCAATCGTGCTGCCCTCGGTAAAGCTGCCGGAGGCCATGACGACCTTGTCGGTATAACCCGGCTCGTCGGCAGGCTCGGGGCTGGCAAAGCTGTCCACAGGGCTGTTGTGCTGGATGCCCGCGCAGAAGCCCGTCAGCGCGGCGGCACTGCCCGAGTCAAAGCAGGTCACAATGTCGTTGTGGTCGGCGGTGTAGCGCGGCACGGGATCGACGCCCGCCAGCTCCAGCAGACACTGGGCATAGATGGCGGTTTTCAGCGCCTCGCAGACGACGCCCGGCGCGTAGTAGAAGCCGAGGAAGGTATCCCGCAGGCTGTCCTGCGTGCAGCCCAGGTCCCCGCCGATGCCGGGCGCAGTGAAGCGGTGGCTGCACTTTTCGACAAGGTCCTTACGGCCCGCAATGTAGCCGCCCGTAGGGGTGATGCCGCCGCCGGGGTTCTTGATGAAGCTGCCCGCCATGATGTCCGCGCCGAAGGCGACGGGCTCGGCGGTCTGGGTGAACTCGCCGTAGCAGTTGTCCACGAAAATCACCGCGTTCGGGTTGGCTTTGCGGGCGGTGTCCGCGACCTTTTGAATCGTGGCAAGGTCAAACGCATTGCGCTGGGTGTAGCCGCGGCTGCGCTGGATGTGTACCACCGTGGCGGTCCTGGCCTTCTCGGCGATCAGGTCATAGTCGGGGGTGAAGTCCGGCAGCAGCGGGCACTCGTCGTAGTTCACGCCAAACTCCCGCAGCGTGCCGCAGCCCTTGCCCGCGTCGCCGATGCCGATGACGCCTTCCAGCGTGTCATAAGGGCGGCCCGTGGCGGCCAGCAGGGTGTCGCCGGTGCGCAGCAGACCGAACAGCGCGACGGTCAGCGTGTGGGTGCCGCTCATGAATTGCGGGCGCACCAGTGCGGCCTCGGCCCCCATGCAGCGGGCAAAGACCTCCTCCAGCTTGTTGCGGCTGTCGTCCCAGACGCCGTAGCCGCTGGACCCCCAGAAATGCCGTGCCTCGACGCCGCAGTCGGTGAAGGCACGCAGCATTTTGAGCTGGTTGTAGTCGCGGATCTCCTCCACATGGGCAAACTGCGCACGGCAGAGGTCGAGGGCCTTGCGGTCCAGCGCCAGCACTTCGGGGCGCAGGTCGTAAAATTGTTCGATCATGTAGTATTCCAATCTGTAGTATAATGTTGAATTTTGCCGATTTGTAAAAATCCAAGCTGTGCATAAAAGCCGCACAGCGCCGGGAAGCAGGCGAACCGCACCGCGCGTTCGGCGGTCAGCTCATTCGCCAGCCCGACGATCAAATACCGCGCCAGCCCCCTGCCCTGCCACGCTGGGTCGGTCACGCCCGCTGCCATGTAGCTCTCGGTATTGCTCTGCTCGTAGCAGCCCACCGTGCAGACGGGTCTGCCGTTATGCAGCAGCGCGCGGCAGGTGCCCACCCCGTGGGCCAGCGCCGTGCAGGCCGCGGAGTAGAACTCGTCGGCCTCGGCGTCGCTCTCGGCAAAGACAAGGCGGCTGACCGGCAGCATCGACGGCGCTTTGTCCGGGACAAGCTCCGCCGGGGGCGCGGGCGGCAGCGGCAGGGCACGGCCCTTTGGCAGCTCCCACAGCGTCAGCGGCGCGGCAGGCTGCCAGCCGGGCAGGGTCAGCGGGTGCTCGGTTCGCAGGGTGTCGGCGTGCAGAAAGCGGAGAAAGCCCGTCAATTCCTCCCGGGCATCCTTCCCCGCTTCCCCGCCGGGCAGCACACCGCAGAGCACCGCCGACCCGCCGCGCAGCTCCAGCACCGCGGAGCCGGGCAGCAGGTAGAACGCCCACCCGCTGGCAGGGTGGCTGCCGAACAGGTGCAGGTGCGTGCCGAGGGTGGATTCAAAGTAGGGCTTGTGGGCGATGCGGCGGAGAAATTCGGTTTGAAGCTCGGGGGTGGAAGCGGATTGAATCATAGGGGTCCTTTTTCGGGTCAAGTTACGGGTGGCGGGCAGGCGGCAGAGCCCTTCAGCCGCTTACTTCAAATTCTTCACGATATTCTTATAATCCCGCCCTCTGACCTCAAAATTCGGGTACAAGTCAAACGACGCGGAGGCGGGCGAGAGACTGACGACATCGCCCGGTTTGGCGGCACTGCGCGCCAGCTCGACGGCGTGCTGCATACTGTCGGCGTGCAGGATGGTCAGGCCGCTCCCGGCAAAGCCATCGCACTCGCGGACGGCCTTCTCGATGCGGGGGCCGGTAGCACCCATCAGCACCAGCGTCTTGACGTGGGCGAGGACCTCCGGGGCCAGCGGCTCATAGGGGATCTTTTTGTCGTAGCCGCCCGCGATCAGGATGATCTTCTGGTCAAAGCTGCGCAGACCTGCAATCGTGCGCGTGGGGCTGGACGCGATGGAGTCATTGTAGTAGGTCACGCCGTCCAGCGTGCGGACCGGCTCAATGCGGTGCTCGACGCCGGTGAAGGTCGAGCCGACCTGACGCATGGCCTCGATGGGCACGCGGCCCCAGACGGCGGCGCAGGCGGCCAGCAGGTTTTCCACATTGTGGAGGCCGCGCAGTTGAATCTCCTTGCGGGGCAGGATCGGCGTCACAACGCCGTTCTCGGCATAGCAGAGCATGTCGTCGCTCTCGCGCAGGAACGCGCCCCTGTCGGTCTCGTGCAGGCGGGTGAACCAGACCTGCTCGCCCTTGCAGTCCTTCTCCATGCCGCGGGTGATGTCGTTCTCAAAGCCCAGCACGGCGCGGCAGGGCGGGGTCTGCCACAGCAGAATGTTGCGCTTGGCGTCGATGTACTCCTGCATATCCTTGTGGTGGTCGAGGTGGTTGGGGGTCACGTTCGTAACGACAGCCACCTTCGGGCTGCGGCGCATGCTGATGAGCTGGAAGCTGGACAGCTCGACGACGGCCACGGCGTCGGAGGTCACGTCGGCCAGCTGGGGCAGCAGCGCCGCACCGATATTGCCGCCCAAAAAGACCTTGCGGCCCGCAGCCTCGAACATCTTGGAGATCAGCGTCGTCGTCGTGGTCTTGCCATCGGAGCCGGTCACGGCCACGATCTCGCAGGGGCAAAACTCAAAGAAAAGCTCCACCTCGCTCGTGACCATTGCGCCGGCTTTCAGCGCAGCCTGCAGTGCGGGCTTGTAGTACTCATAGCCCGGCGTGCGCATGATGATGTCCTGCCCGGCGAAGCCGTCGGTATAATGCTCGCCCAGACTCAAATTTACCTTCAGGCGGCGCAGCGTGTCGGCGTAGTCACCGAAGTCGTCCAGGCTCTTTTTCTGGTCGCAGAGCGTGACCTGCGCGCCCAGCTCGACAAACTGCTCAATGCAGCGCTTGTGGCTGACGCCCGCACCGATAAAGGCAACCTTTTTGCCCTGAATAAGCTCTTGCAGCTGTTGGATCGGCAGCATAAATATCTCTCCTCTGGCGTAGTTTCTACCTCTATTATATACAAAATGCCGTATTTCTGCAACAAAATTCGGCCCGCCAAGGCGGACCGAAGGAAAATCATGATTACTGCTCGCCGCCCATGGGGATGCCGTGCTTGTCCAGCAGGGTGCGGATCTTGGTCATCGGGTCAATGATGGAGGAAACGCTCTTGTCATGGTTGATGGCGGCAATAAAGTAGGCGGTGTACTTGGAGACGTCCACGTCGTAGTACCACTCGCGCTCCAGCAGTTCGGGCTTGCGGTAGGTCAGGTTCGTGCCCAGAACGGCCTTGATGATGCCGTCGTTGTAGGCCTTGTCGAACTTCTCCAGACCGGCGGTGAACAGCGGGAAGGTGCAGCAGGTGAAGATGTTGCGGGCACCGCGCATCTTCAGCTCGTAGGCGATGTCCAGCATGGACTCGCCGGAGGCGATGATGTCGTCGGCGATAAAGACATCCTTGCCCTCAACGCTCTCGCCCAGATACTCATGGGCGACGATGGGGTTGCGGCCGTTGACGATGCGGCTGTAGTCGCGGCGCTTGTAGAACATGCCCAGGTTGCAGCCCAGCACGCTGGAATAGTACATGTTGCGGTTCATGGCGCCCTCGTCGGGAGAGACGATCATGAAGTTATCCTTGTGGAAGGAAACGTCCGGCACATGATGCAGCAGGCACTTGAGCACCTGATAGGTGGGCATGACGTTGTCGAAGCTCATGGTGGGCACGGCGTTCATAACGCGGGGGTCATGTGCGTCAAACGTGATGATGTTCTTGACACCGACGTCGCGCAGCTGCTGCAGCGCAAAGGCGCAGTCCAGGCTCTCACGGCTGACGCGGCGATGCTGGCGGCCGCCGTACAGGCTGGGCATGATGACGCTGATGCGGTGGGCGCGGCCTGCAACGGCCTGGATCAGACGCATCAGGTTCTGGAAGTGGTCGTCCGGGGAGAGATGGTTCTCATATCCGAACAACTGATAGGTAACGCTGTAGTTGCCCGGATCGACGAAGATATACAGGTCGTCGCCGCGGGTGGACGCCTTGACGAGACCCTTTGCGTCGCCGGACTGGAAACGCGGGCAGTCGGACGGGATGATGAAGGTGTCGACATCCGTGTTGCCGACCTCGCGCGCCCAGCGGACGAGGTGACTGTCAACGAGTTTGCAAAGCTCCTCTGCGCCGGGACAGGCAATCAGACCGAGATCGGCGATTGCGTCCTCTTTGGCAAAGAAATCACGCGGGCCAAGATTCTGTTCAGCCATTACAGGTACTCCTTACTTCCATCTTGTGTTGTCAATACCACAGGGGCGCGGCGTGCCGCAATGCCCCATTTACTAGTATTGTAGCACAGCGGCGGCATAAAATCAGCCCTGCAAGGCAAGAATTTCTGCATTTTCGACATTTTCCGCGGTTTAAACATTGTAAGCCACGCAAGTAGCAAAAAATTCTGGCGGATTTTACAAAAAATTTGCAAACGGACATTTGGCAGGAGGGTTGCCGGGTCTTTTATGGGGCGGAGGTGCAAAAAACGCGCCCGCCGGGTTTCCCTCGGCGGGCGCAGTGCGGTTTATGGGTATTTACTTTTCGTTCTCGTCCTGGACCTTGCGGGGGGTCAGGCGGACCTCCTGGACGCGGCGGTTCGTGGCGCGGGTGACGGTGCCGTCAAAGTCGCCCCAGATGAACTTGTCGCCCACCTTGGGCAGACGGCTCAGCTTCTCCTGGACCAGACCGCCGATGGCGACGGCGTCAATGTCGTCGTCCTCCTTGATGCCCAGCTCGTCGGCGGTGTCGTCAACACTGGCGCTGCCGGAAATCAGCCAGCTACCGTCGGACTGCTGGCGGACGTCCTCGACCACGTCGTCGTGTTCGTCCCAAATCTCACCGACCAGCTCCTCGAGAATATCCTCCAGCGTGATGATGCCCGCCGTGCCGCCGTACTCGTCGACGACGACGGCCATGTGGTGCTTGCTCTCGCGCAGGGTGCGCAGCAGCGCGGAAATTTGGGTCACGCTCGTCGTGTAGAGTGTCGGGCCGATCAGGTCCTCCAGCTTGACATTTTTGTCATGCTTCTGCAGGGCCGCAAAGCAGTCCTTCTCATGTACGACACCGATGATATTGTCAATCGTATCGTGGTAAACCGGCAGACGGGAATAGCCGCTCTCGGCAAAGCGCTCGGTGACCTCGTCCATCGGGGTGTCGTCGGCCACAGCCACAACATCCACGCGGGGGGTCAGCACATCCTGGGCCTCGACGTCGTCAAACTCGATGGCGCTGCGGATCAGCTCACTCTCGCGGTTCGTCAGCTCGCCGTCCTTCTCGGCCTCGCTGACCATGGTCACCAGCTCACCCTCGGTGATGGTGTCCTTTTCTCCGGTATCAAACCGTTTGGCAAGGAACTTTTTCCACGCACCGAACAGGGCGTTCAGCGGTGTAAAAATCGTGACCAGCGCACTGAGCACGGGGGCAAAGCCCATGGCCAGAGTTTCGGGCATTTCCTTGGCCATGCTCTTGGGGGTGATCTCGCCAAAGGTCAGGACCAGCAGGGTCATGACGACCGTCGAGACGGTAGGGCCGTAAACACCGCCGACAAGGCGGGTAAACAGCACGGTGGCAAGAGAGGACGCACCGATATTGACAATGTTATTGCCGATCAGAATGGTGCTGAGCAGGCTGTCGTAGCGCTCAACCAGCGCCAGCGTGTGCGCTGCTTTGGCGTCACCGTCCTCCGCCTTGCTCCGCAGGCGGATCTCATTCAGCGAGTTATACGCTGTTTCTGCCGCCGAGAAAAATGCAGACAAACCGATCAGGATTATCAGTGCGACGATCATAAATATACTGCCATCGTCCATTGGGGAACTATCAACTCTTTCTGTATGTTATTTATGTGTAGAACTACACATTTTAGTTATTATAACATAGATATGCACGCAACGCAAAGGGTACGCCGTCAAATTTGTGTAAAAACGTGTTTTTATCTAATAATTTATAATTTCTTCGGTTCCTTCTTTGCAAAGAAGGAACAAAAAAGACCTTGCGGCAAGCATATACTAACGGGACGCCGAGGATGCCGCTCCCCTGCTGCATCATTTTTTGCTCTCCCGCAGGATAAAAAGCCTTCCCACAGCGTGGGGAGGTGTCCCGTAGGGGCGGAGGGAGAGAACATTGCCATTGCTCGAAATATTTCGGGCAGCCGTACAGTTCTCTCCCCCACCGCCTGCGGGCGGAGCCCCCTCCCAGAGGGGGCCAAGGGGAGGGCGCGCCTTTTTCTACAGTCTGAGCCTCCCCACAGCGCGGGGAGGTGTCCGAGCGAAGCGATGGCCGGAGGGGCTTTGCACGTTCTCCCCCGGCTTACAGCTCCACCCTCATGTACACCAACTCCTGATAGTCCCCGTTCCGCTTGCGGAACCCGCGTGGGTTGCGCCCATACTCCACAAAGCCCAGCTTTTTATACAGCGCAATCGCCCGTGCGTTGTCCGCCACCACGTCCAGCTCCAGCTGCAGATACCCGGCCTGCCGGGCGCAGTCGATGCACGCCGCTGTCAGGGCATAGCCGATTCCCTGCCCCCAGTATGCCTGCAAAATGCCGATGCCAAATTCCGCACGGTGCGCCAGCTTGCACGGCTTACCCACCGCGCTGATGCCCGCCGTCCCGGCCAGCTGGCCGTCCACAAACGCCAGAATTTCGATCTCCCGCGCACTCTTCGTTGCCTGGGCCAGAAACTCCGCTTCCTGCTCGGCAGTCATGCTGCTCTCGTCGGGGTAAGTCAGCAGGTATTCCGTCTCCGCGTGCGTTTTGTTGAACACTGCCAGCGCAGCATCCCCGTCTGGTGCGTCACCATTGCGCAGATAAAGCTCGCTGCCGGTTTTGGTCGTAAGGGTTTTGGTGTATTGCATCGTGTTCCTCCTGTATTTATATGCTGTTATCGGACGGTACAAGCGGGCCGGGCAT
>OGGK01001687.1_pt1 | contig 13256 bp, 6 predicted proteins | sample 1571171 | NCBI WGS metagenome assembly OGGK01 (sample SAMEA2581958, study PRJEB24529) | metagenome | biome: Human gut stool | place: China | collected 2011 | reverse complement strand
GTCTAAAGAAATCATGGTGGGCCTGAATGGACTTGAACCAACGACCTCACCCTTATCAGGGGTGCGCTCTAACCACCTGAGCTACAGGCCCATATCCCCAAGACGCTCATATATAATATCATAAATTTTAACGATTGCAAGTACTTTTTTACTTTTTTGATAAATATTTTCTTTTTTCCTGATAATACACACGCATAATTGTGGAAACCAATAGAATTCCAAGTGCTAAAACACCCGCAATACTCAATGTTTGAAGACCCATATTTAATGTGTTCTGTGCATCACCACGAATAGCAGCCAACATCGTACGATACATCCCCCCACCAGGAACTAAAGGAATTAATGCACAAACCAAAAAAGTTGTAACTGGAGTCTTGCATTTACGTGCTAAAATTTCTGAAGCTAATGCCAAACCTAAGGCTCCATAAAAATTCGATAGAATTTCAGAACATCCTAAATATAATGATGCCTTATAACAAGCACCTCCAATAGCCCCTACAACACCGGCTATCCATAAATTTCTTCCTTTGATATTGAAAAGGAAACCAAATCCCAAACTTGCAAGGAATGAAGATATACCTGATTTTAAAATTACATACACCATATTTCCATTCCCCTATATCCAAAAATACATCACAAAACCAGCACCTACCGCAATAGCAACTGCGCATAAAAATGCATCTGCTGCTCTTGCAACACCAGATACATAATCTCCTGCAATCGTATCACGAATCGCGTTCGTAATCGCAAGTCCTGGAACTAAAAGCATAAAACTCGAAATCACCATAATATCCACATTGGTCTGAGGCAATACTTGATGAATTAATTGAGCACTCAATGCTGCGGATCCCGCAGATATCGCATTATTTAAGAAAGAATTTAGTTTATGCTTGGATAAAAAACAGCTTATACAACGAATCAAGATTCCAATAAAAAAGGACATCACAATTTCCAATAAAGTCCCATTAAAGAAAATCCCAAATCCAGCTGCACCTACCGCGCCAAAAAACATAGTCTCTTTAAATGTATAGCGAGATATTTTCTTAATTTTTTCAAGCTCATTTGCCAACTCATCTACAGATATAGGATTCGTACAGATACTTCTAGAAAGCGTATTGATTTGATCAATTCTATTTAAATCAACCTCTCCCGTATGTACCCTGCAAATACGTGTTATCGTTTTATTTTCATATGTTAACGAAAACATGATACCAGTTAAAGTCACATAGCTATCTGCATATTCGATTCCCTCAAAGCAACGACACATTCTGACCATTGTTTCTTCAACACGATTGACTTCCGCACCACTTTCTACTAACATCTTCCCTGCTTCAATAATTGTATTTAATAACTTCTCAATGTTCATAACAAGATTATAACAAAATCCACGAAAAAAATAAGCAGAAAAACTGCTTATTCTGGGATTTCTATATTAATCTTATCAAACTCTTGTGACACATTTAATGCGTGGTCATTGATACGTTCAAAGTCTGTAAATATACGTGATAACATCATACTTACTTCACTCGAACATTTCTGTTGTTTTAATGCTTGAATCTGTGCTTCGCGCCAACTTGACACAAGTGAATCAATCACATCATCCTTACGTTCTGCCTCTTCCACATCACTCAAATCATTTTTCATATCGACACATAACTTTTTCATGTGCTCCACAATTTCAATTTCAGATATCGTCATATCCCCTTGAAGACGCTTTGTAGCCTGATGATTCATATTCACCGCATAATCACTAATACGTTCAATATCCACTAACATTAGATAATAACTAGACAAAGCTTGAGAAATATTCACATTCAAATTTGGTGTAGCCAAAGCCGTACTAATATATTCACTAATAACTTTATCCAGATAGTTTACAGTGTCCTCTCTTTTATAGATTTGTTCATCTATCTTATCACTAAACTGTAATAACTGTCCAAATGCCTGATTTACATTCTCATACGCAAGCTCTAACATATGCATTGTTTCATCATTGATTTGTTTTACAGAAATTGCTGCACCACCAATCATCTTTTTAGACTTAGGTAGTGGCTGTAAAAACAATAAACGATCATCTTCTGTTTCTTTATTTTCAACAGGCAAGATGCGTTGCGCAAACTCAGCCAAATATTTTCCAAATGGAAGCAATAATAACGTTGTACAAATATTAAACAATGTGTGCATGTTCGCAATCTGAGCTGTCGCATTATATGGAGTCCAATGAATCACCAAAGATACCAATGGTGTGAACATACATACTAATGTAAATATTACTGTACCAATAATATTGAAACTCAAGTGAATAGCTGTCGCTTGTTTAGCCTCACGACTCGTTCCAATTGATGCAAGAACAGCTGTAATACAAGTACCAATGTTTTGTCCAAACAATACATATACAGCTCCATCTAATCCAATAACGCCACTGGCTGCTAAGGCTTGTAAAATACCTACAGAGGCTGAACTTGATTGAATCAAAGCCGTAAATCCTGCACCCACCAAAATACCTACTAATGGATTTGAGAAATGAGTGACTAATTCAACGAATTCTTTTGATTCTCTTAGCGGCATCATAGCCGTACTCATCATATTCATACCAATAAAAAGAATACCCAAACCTGCAATGATCTGTCCAATATCCGTTGCCTTTGCGCTTTTCGTAAACATAATCAATGCAACACCCATAAAGGCAACTAATGGGGCAATAGCACTTACATCCAACGCAATCAATTGCCCTGTAATAGTTGTACCAACGTTAGCACCCATAATAATCCATACAGCTTGTTGTAAAGTCATCATCTGTGCGTTGACAAACCCAACGACCATAACTGTTGTTGCACTCGAACTTTGAATAACTGCCGTAACAAGTGCACCTACAATTACACCTAAAAATCGATTTGAAGTTAATTTCTCTAAAATTTGTTTTAAGCGATCTCCAGCCGCAGCTTCAAGACCATTTCCCATCATCTGCATTCCATATAGGAATAAAGCTAATCCACCCAATAAAGACAATATATTTGTTGTTGTCATATTTTCCACCTTTTCATAATTACGCACTTAATATAAATTTAAATGGATTTTCATACTATCTTTACAATGTTAAATCTATGTTAAATTTATTTAACAAATCAAAATAGGTAGTATAATAAACCAAAAAAGGAGAATTTTATGCCAACAATCATCGAAAACAGAAGAAATTTGCACCAAATTCCTGAAATCGAACTCACAACACAAAAGACAGCACAATATATCGAAAACATATTGGACTTATATGACTGCAAAATTGATCATCCAATCCCTAATAGTGTTACTGCTTATTTTGACAATAAGAAAGAAAACACAATTGTTTTTCGTTCCGATATGGACGCTCTTCCTATGGAAGAAAATACAGATTTAGAATTTAAAAGCACCAATGGATGTATGCACGCCTGCGGACATGATGGACATATGGCGATGGTTTTAGAAATAGCTAAATATGCCAAAGAAAGTAACTACAACGTATTACTCTTATTTCAGCCAGGAGAAGAAAAACCAGGTGGGGCCAAGCCAATCATAGACACACAATTCTTCAAACAATTTAATATTGCCGCCATCTACGGAACACACATCTATCCAGAACTTGAAAAAGGCAAAGTATATACACGGCCTAATGAAATGATGGCTGGTGGATGTGAGTTTGAAATTCTGGTAAAGGGAAAGGCAAGTCATGCAGCCCAGCCTCAAAATGGAATCAACGCATTAACGGCTTGTGTAGAAATTCTACAAAAATCTTTAGAACAAGAAGAAAAAGCCTTTGACAACAATACATTCCACCTATTACACTTTGGTACTTTCCATTCTGGCCAAGCCTTCAATATTATTGCAGATCAAGCCCATGTACGAGGATCTATTCGCTATTATGATCCAAAGGTATTTGATCAAATTGTTAATATCATTGAACAAAACACGAATAATGCAATCAAAAAATACAAGGTGCAAGTTAATTTCAAAGTCAATCATCACTATCCACCTGTACTAAATAATGAAGAATTATTTCATACCCTATACAAAAACAACCTAGTCAATAAACTAGATAGCCCTGTGCTTATTAGTGAAGACTTTGGTTACTACAGAAACGTAGCCCCATCTATCTTCTTCTTTTTAGGTACTGGTGACACCATTCCATTACATTCAAATAAGTTCACCTTTGATGAAGACATTTTAAAAAAGGGTGTAGAATTATACAGGAAACTATTAACGACAAAGATCCCATTCTAGTAAGCACTAGGATGGGTTTTTAGGTATAATGATAATGTGGATGTGTGAAAGGAGGAATACTATGTTGATAAATAAATTAAATAAATATGGCTAAAATAACAATATCGAAGTAAAAAAAGAAGTTCCTGCTGAACATAAAAAATATTTAAAATCTGTCGTAGCTTTTGCGAATGGTTTTGGTGGAAAAATTATTTTTGGAATTGAAGAAAAGAAAGATTCATTTGAAATATGCGGACTATCGGGTGATGTTTTTAAAATCAAGGATTCCATCACAAATTCAATATTTTCAAGTATTGAACCTCATATTATTCCTAGCATTGATTTAGATACAATCGAAGATAAAACCATTTTAATTGTGAATGTTCCATCTGGATGGGATCGCCCATATCATTTAAAAGCAGAGGGTGAATTTGATGGTGTTTATGTACGCGTTAGTGGAACAACAAGAAAAGCCGATCGTAATATGATCAAAGAATTGATGTTTGAAGGTAGCAACCGCTATTTTGATAAGATGATTTGTCCCGAATTAGAAATCAGTGAAAATAGTATCCAAAACTTATGTGATACCCTTTATCATAAAGCATTAGAAAACTCTAAATCTCAATTTGAAAAAGATGCAGTTACGCCCATTACGAAACAAGATTTATTATCGTGGGGAATACTTACACAATCAAACAATCATATTGTACCTACTAATGCCTATGCCTTATTAACAGGACATCCCGCATTGCCAAACCGTATTCAATGTGCACTTTTTAAGGGTACGGATACAACAGAAGTAATTGATATGAAAGATTATTCAGGACCCATCTATGAACAAATTGATTTTGCGTATAAATTTGTATTACGAAACATACGTTTACATGCTTCATTTGAATCTCTAGAAAGAAAAGAAACATACGAAATTCCCGTATATGCCATACGAGAATTAATTGTGAATTCCATTGCACACAGATCCTATATTGATAGAAACAGTATTAAAATTGCGATATTCGATGATCGTTTAGAAGTAACTTCTCCAGGAAAACTAGTTATGGGACAAACAATCGAGAAAATGAAACAAGGAAATTCTAATATTAGGAATGAAGCAACCGCGTATGCATTACGCTATCTAAAATACATTGAAAACTGGGGTCGCGGCATCCCTAGAATCATTAAGTCAATCGAAGAATGTGGTTTAAAACCTCCTGTATTTATTGGTGGAGAAACCGAGTTAAAAGTCATCATATATAGAAACAATGTATTCTATAAGCCCAACAAAAAAATCGGGTTCAAAGTAAATGAACCCAATGGACCCAATGAACCCGATATCATACAACTCATTAAAATCAACCCAAAAATCACTCAAATAGAGCTCGCAAATCAATTAAACTTATCACACTCAACTATTAAGCGCATATTAAATAGGTTGCAGCAACAAGAAATTGTAATCCGCAAAGGCTCTAATCGAAATGGGTATTGGGCAGTAAAGGAGTAGCACGAGGCTACTCCTTTTGTGTTATTAACTTTTATTAAGCTTGTTGTGCTTCTTCGTCATCATCATCGTTATCAACGTTTTTCCATTTACGTCCTACGAAGAATACTACGATTTGTACCAATCCAATGACAACCATCCAAATTGTCCATTGATCTGTCCAAGTCCATGCTAGACTCATGTCTTCAGTTACTAGGAAGAATACAACAGATACGATTGCGATTAGAACTGCAAGTACGCGAGTGAATAATCCACGTTTCTTTTCTTGTTCTTGTTCTTCGTCTTCATTTGTAGTTGCTTGTTGTTTTGTTTCATCATCCTCTTCTTCGTCATCTTCATCTTTATGACGTTTAGAGATCAACAATAATAATCCGAATAATACTGTTACGATAGCACAAATCAAGTTGATTAATGCCCAATAGTACTCTTGTGTTGCCTTTGGAGTGTAATCCTCTTCAACTTTTTCTTCCTCTTTAGGTTCAGCCTTAGGCGTTTGTTCTTCTTCGACCTTTTCTTCAGGAACAGGAGTAGGAGTAGGAACTACTCTTTGAACAACTGGCGGTACGCTTGGAGTTGTAGGTGTAGGAGCTGGAGTTACTGGAGTTGTATCTCGTGTAACTGTTAATGTTCCAACAACCTTTGTAATGTCGTAGTTAGAAGCTAATGTATTTTCATTTAATTTGTATTCAAATGAGTTTGCACTATTTCCAACCTCTGTTTGAGTTCCAGTTACATTATATGTAGCACCTTCACCCTTGACAAATCCATCACCACTTACTGTGATTGATGTGCTTGTTAATGCTTGACCATCATAAGTCTTGCTTGCAGTAGCACTTGTTAATGTTACTGAACGTTTTGTGATTTCATAAGTCTTTATGAATGATCCAGTATAATTTCCAATACCTTCAATAGTAATTGTTACTGTACCAGCATTCACTAAATCATCACTATAAGTTACAGAGTAATCTTTTTCAGCTACTAATTCATCATTTTTCTTAGTATCCTGAACTGTTAATACTTCTCTATGCTCTTTACCATCATACTTAGAATCACTAGGATCACTTACTGTAATACCCGTCTTCTTTTCATCTGGAGTATCTGGTCCATCCGGAACGATTGACTTAGCTTTTACTGTTAATGTTCCAATTGAATCTTTACCATGTTTGTAGTTCGATTCTTTTGCACTTCCTGTCCAATCCAATTCATAAGTGTTATCTGAAGTACCAACGCTAGTTTGACTACCAGTAATTGTAAAGTCTACTGTTTCACCCTTAACGATTCCACTTACTTTACCACCAGCTGTTAATGCAGTTCCATCATAAACCTTAGAATCAGATTCAGTTGTTACTGTATAAGTCTTTGGTGTAATTGAATAAGTTCGAGTTGCTTTTCCAGTGTAGTTTCCAATACCTGTAATTGTCACTGTAATTGTTCCAGTTACATTTGTGAAATCTGTAGTTGAATAAGTCACTTTGTAATCTGTCTTGGCAACTAATTCATTTCCTTCTTTATCTGTAACTGTAGGAATCCACTTGTGTTCATTACCATCATATACTTCATCACTTGGACTCGTAATTGTAACTTCTTTATAAGTTTCAGGATGTTCAGGATCTGGTGCGATTGACTGTTTAGTTACTGTCAGTGTTCCAATTGAATCCTTACCATGAGTATAGTTCGATTCTTTTGCACTTCCTGTCCAATTCAATTCATAAGTGTTATCTGAAGTACCAACATCTGTTTGGCTACCAGTCATTGTTAAGTTGACTGTTTCATCTTTTACCAAATTGTTGACTGTTCCACCAGCTGTTAGTGGATTTCCATCATAAACCTTAGAATCCGTATTTGTTGTTACTGTATATTCTCTTGGTAGAATCTGATATGTCTTAGTAAATTCACCAGTATAGTTTCCAATACCTTTAATAGTGATCGTTACTGTTCCAACATTGATTAGATCTCCACTGTAAGTTAATGTGTAATCTGTACCTTCAACTAATGTTGTATTTAACTTAGAATCTGTTACTGTTAATCCATTGATATGTTCATTTCCATCATAGATTGAATTTTCTGGATCTGTTACTGTAATACCATTCTTTTCATCATCTGGATTAATTGACTTAGGAGTGATTGTTAATGTTCCATCATTTACGATAAATGTTACTTGAGTATAGTTATCATTTGTATTCGTAAATTGATCTGCATTTAATCCCATTAAATATGTACCAGCTTCAGTACCTTTAGCTTCTGCAGTTCCATTGAATGTGAAATCATCTGTTGTATACTTACTTCCTTCAGTGATTGCTACATCATATCCACTTACTGTCTTTTCATTTCCATCATATTCAACTGAATCTGAATGACCAGTAATCGTTACGACTACTTCACCATCTTCAGCAGTGACTATTAAGTCACCAAATTTAACTTCGATGTTGTAGTTAGAAGCTGTTGTATTTGACTTCAATTCATATGTGAATGTGTTCTTGCTTGTACCAACTTTTGTTCTAGAGCCAGTTACATCATAAGTTGCACCTTCATCCTTAGCGAATCCATCACCACTTACCGTTACTTCACCATTTGTCAATGCTTCCTTATTATAAACTCTAGAAGCAGATCCACTTGTCAATGTTACATCTCGTTTAGTGATTTGATAAGTTGTAGTTGTTTTACCACTATAGTTTCCAATACCTTTAATAGTTACTGTTACTGTTCCAGCATTTGTTACATCATCACTATAAGCTAATGTGTAATCTGTACCTTCTACTAATGTTTTACCAGTCTTAGTATCTGTAACTGTTGGTTTATTCTTGTGTTCTTCACCATTATACTTAGAATCTTCTGGCTTTGTTACTGTAATACGATTTTGATCATCAATAGACTTACGATTGATTGTCAATGATCCATCTTCGACTACAAATGTTACCTGCTTAAAGTTACTATTTGTGTTACTAAATTGAGCTTCAGTAAGGTTCATCTGATATGTACCAGCTGCAGTTCCTTCAGCCTTAGCTTTACCTGTAAATCCAACATAGTCTTTTTTATACAATTCGTTAGAAATATCAGTGATTTCATAACCTTCTACTGAATGTGGGTTTCCATCATAAGTTACACTATCTTCATGACCTTTGATTGTTACTGTTACTTCAGCATCAACTTCAGTAATACTCAATGTACCTTCATGCTTAGTAATTGAATAGTTACTTTCTTTAAAGTTTTCACCTTCAGTAATAACGATTGTATTTGTGACATCACCTTCACTTACATAAGTAACGGATCCAGTTGCCTTAACTTCTGTTACTTCACCATCAACGAAGTTTCCTTCAACTTTAACATTTGGTCTAGTTAGTGGAGTTCCATCATAAGGTTTAGAAGCTTTTTCACTCGTTAATGTTACTGCACGTGGATTAATAACAAGTTGTCCATCTTCTGCAATTTCAAATTTAACATTTGAGAAGTTTGTATTGTTGTTAACAAACTGAGTTGCATCCAAATTCATTGGATATTTTGCAGCATCTTTACCAGTAGCCATTGCTTGACCATTTAATGTAAAGTCTGTTGATGTATAAAGTGTATTGCTAATAGATTCTACTGTATATCCACCTACACTTTGTACTGTTCCATTATAAGGAGTTGTTTTACTATTACCCTTAATTGTTACTGTTACTTCATCCGTAACTGGAGTAATACTCAATTTACCTTCTTTTTTTGTAATGTTGTAGTTAGAAGCTAGTGTACCTTCTTTTAATGTATATGTGAATGTGTTATCACTTTCACCAACTTCTGTCTGACTTCCCGTTACTGTATAAGTTGCACCTTCATCCTTAGCGAATCCATCACCACTTACTGTTACTTCTTTATTTGTCAATGCTTCCTTATTATAAACTCTAGAAGCAGATCCACTTGTCAATGTTACATCACGTTTAGAAATTGTTAGTTTTCCATTAATCTTATTTACGATTACTTTATCTGTTACATCAACACCACCTTTAGTAACTGTTGCTGTACCAGTAATCACAGTGTCATAAGTACCAAAGTTTGTACCCTTAGTTTCAGCTTTTAAACCAGTTACTTCATATCCAGCAGGAACAACTTTAAATCCTTCAACCTTTTGTTCTTCACCATTATATTGAAGTGTATTACTATTTGCGGTAACTTCAATCACAGTTTTCTTAACCCAAGTCGCATATAAATCATTACTTGAATCTGCATTCACTCTGACTTTGTCACCCACTGCATATTTGGCATTACCTTTTTGAGCATCTTCCATTGATGTTGCCCAACCAGCAAAGTAATAATCTTTACCTGGAGCTGTATAGCTTAAATCAGATGTATTTTCTAAAGTAACTTCCTTGTTATTCAAAATCGCAACACTCTGATCTTCACCATTACCATTACCAGGATGATAAGTTAAGATTGCTGAAGTTTCTGAATCACCAAATACAGCTGTTAAAGTGATCACATTCTTGTCATCTGCCAAATCTTTATTAACTTCAAAGTTTTGACCAGGCTGATATACATTACCATCTAATTGCCAACCTAAGAATTTCTTACCATCTTTTGTCACACCATTAGCAACTGTAGCTTTAGCACCACCCGCATAAACATTGTTATCTTTTGGAGCCTCTACACCATCTGCTACATACTTAACTGTAAGCTTACCATTGTATAACCACTTACCAATAACGTTAGTATCTTTCAAGATTGCATCATTCGCATTGAATGCTACATTTGTCATATGACCATTTTCATCTGCCACATACCAACCTGCAAATGAATAACCTTCAATTGCAGAAGCACTTGGCAATACTGTACTTGCGATTGTACCAGCTGCAACTTTTTTAGTATCCTTATCCACTGTTCCTTCAGGATTATTCAAGTTATAAGTTAAGCTGATCTTCTTAGCTGTCCATTTTGCGTATAATGTAACATTCTGTGCTGGCATTGTCTTTCCATTAAAGACATATTTTTCACCTTCACAAAGTTCATTATCATACCAACCATCAAATTCATAATAATCTGGTAGTGAACTTGGTCTTGCAGGAGTATAGTTTTCATTTGAAATACTCTGTTGATATTTCTTATCTACTGATTTATCTTCCCTACCTTTATTGATAAATTTGATGTTATAAGTATTACGAGTGTAATAGAACTTAGCATCATCATAACTCTTACCTGTCCTTGTACTTACATTTTTATTAAATGTATAACCTGTTAATGGATACTGATCTTCTTTACTCACACTATATCCGGTTCCTGGAGACGTATCTTTATGATCTAATTTATATCGTATGCCATCTTTGGTTACTTCACTTGGTTCTCCTGGCAATACTTCTACATAATAATACGCTGTTTCAGAACCATAACCTGTCTTTGGACCATAAAATTTTGCTCCTTCTAAAGGCATAGTTGCTATATTTACTTGGAATGGACCGTTATAATCATCATCTGTAGTACTCCATGTTGAACTTCCACTCTTTGTTGGCCACTTCTTACTAATATCCTGACCATATTTTGCAGTAATTCTTAAATCAACATATTCTTCAGAAGGTTTCCCTGGTCTAAACAAACCTCCGGAAATGCTATAAGAATAAAACTTAACATCATACACATTTCTCTTATAGTAAACACTAACGATTGTTGAGCCATCACCCTTAATTGTCTTTTTAGCTACTGGCTGTGCTGTAAATCCTTCATAAGATTTTGCCTTTGCGTTTGCTTCTGTACCAGTCATACCAGTTTTGTTTTCAGATTCATGGAATGAATATCCATCATCATCTGCATTTTCCCACCAGTGAATAACTGTATAACTAACTTTTGTTGCTTTCCAATGTGCTGTTAAATTCATTGGAGAAGTAACTGTTGCACCATTTTCAACCTTAGTTAAACCATTGTACCAACCATCAAATGTATAACCTGGCTTTGTAGGAGTTGTAGATTTATCTAGGACTAGATTGTCACCGTGTAATACGAATTGAGAATCAACAATAGATCCACCATCTGAATTAAATGAAACCCAATAACCTTCTTTAATAATTGCGTATACATTAACTGAAGTATGGTCTGTTGGAACTGAAATCTTATCTGCAATATTTTCAGTTCCATTTGCTTCAGCTGCCCAACCAACTAATTTATGAGTTGAATCTACTTCATAAGATACAACTGTAAAATTATGTGCTTTATGATCTCCAACTTTTTCTGTACGCATAATTTGTGATCCATCTGGATTTAAGAAGTATACATATAATGCTGCTTCATATCTAGCTGTAATTGTACGTGTTGTAGTTTCAGTAATTTCTGCTTGTTTACCAAAACCAGTAAATGAATTACCAGCTTCATCAACCCAACCTACAAATGCTTGTCCAATCATATCTGGAGCTGTAGGAGCAATTAATGTATCCCCAGACTTAACAATCTGTGTACTTACTGTTGTACCATTCGCAACAAAGTTGAATGTTGTTAATGGGACTTTATTTTCATTCGTAATAACATAAATTGAGAAGTGATCTGCATCAAAGCTTTGTGCATTTGTAGCTACCTCAGTTACTGTACTTGCATCATTCGTAACATGGTAAACATTTGTTTCTTGAGCGCTTGCTGCTACATTTTCAAAACTGATATTAACAAATCCATTTGGTTGAATTTCAACACCATCTTTGCTTTGAATTGTAACATCTAATGCTACAGCTGATTCAACTTCCATATTCTTTTCAGAAACTGTTTCTTCAACTGCATTTAAGATAGCTTTTCTTGTGATACGTTTTACAACAAGCTTAGAATCTCTTGGTAAAACACCCTCAGCTGCTGTCGCATGAACAACAACATTACCAGCCATCTCACTTTGATCAAATGCCGGATACTCCGGTAACTCCTCTTTTACTTCCGTTTCCGGATTCGAGTCTGCCTCAGCATCGTCTTCATTCTTTTCTTCCGTCTTAGCAGGTTCAGTTGTTTGATTCTCTGTTTCAATAACTATTTTCTTATAAACAAATTGAACACTTACAAGATCTGAAGTCACACTTAGGCTTGCTTGATCTGCACTTACTGCTTGCGAATTATTGACGATTACATCTTTTAATGTATAACCATCAAAATTCAACATAACACTACTATCTGTATTTAAGCCGTAATTTAAATCAAAATCACGATATGTAGCTGCCTGTAAAATTGTTCCATCTTCAGCCACATAGCTTAACTCTACAGATTTCGTTTCTGGCACTGCAACCTCATTTGCATCCTCTTCTTGTACTTCACTATTATTTTCTACAGTCGTAGTTTGTTCCTGTTGTGGTTCAACAGGCTCTTCTTCTGCATTTACATAGTAAGAGTTTGCTAGTCCAAACTGGATTGCCATCGCAAATGATAATACAATTGCTGCCGCTCTCTTCAAGTTTTTCAACATACAAAGCCCTCCTTCTTGATATGGTTGTAATCCCTTTCATTATCTGATTTTAGTATAGGCTTTGTATGGTTATAGACCGGTTATATAATTTAAAAATCATCTTTTTTCTAAAAAAAGATCTATTGCCCTTATGAC
>OGGK01001685.1_pt1 | contig 13262 bp, 10 predicted proteins | sample 1571171 | NCBI WGS metagenome assembly OGGK01 (sample SAMEA2581958, study PRJEB24529) | metagenome | biome: Human gut stool | place: China | collected 2011 | reverse complement strand
CACAAAAAGCGCCCCGGCTGTTGAAAATTCCAGCAGTCGAGGCGCAGTCATTTTTGCGTTTTGGGGTCATTTTGGGGTCAAAGTGACCGAAAAGTGACCACTTTTTTCCCAGACAAAGAAAAAGCTCGTTGAAACTCAACGTTTCAACGAGCTTTTGTTGTCTGAGTGTGACAAAAAAGATACCCGGCAATTTCAGAAATAAAAAATCAAAATTTCAAAAATCTTTTACTGTTTTTCTACTTTGGTCTTATTGTTCCCTTTATTCCGAAAATTTCATAAGTACTTTCTTGTCCAATTGGTACTTTTCCTTATTCTTTTCCATTTTATAAAGAGTCACTTTTTCTTTCTCGCAATATTCCCTCACACTCTTTTCAAAGTCACTCTCTGCCCTACACCCCAAAGTAATAGATGTCGGTCGTATCATTTCCAACAAAGCACCCTTATCGGCTTTGTTCCATCGCGTCCCGCAGGCTGCTTCGTCCCGAATTATACGCCATTCTTTCTCGTAACTCCATTCAGGCGATTTTGTAGTAACACTCTCGACAAAAAATTTCATGGTATCTCGTCTCAAATCTTCTGATATTAACGAATTTAGGCTGACCCTTTCATCCGTATATATAACAGGAATCGGAGAGAACTTTAATTGCTCTGATATTTGTAACAGTTCGTATTCAACGCACATTCCTTTATGGTTATTCGCATAATGCGCCCACATAAGTAACGATGAATCCGATTCGCTTAAGCAAGATATTCCTGTCGTCTGTTTAGTTTCTTCAAATGTTCCCTGTAAATAATCAATTTGCTTATGTACATCACTTTTTAGTTTTATCCACATTGGACTTCCTTGGCGGATTCTGCGTCCTTGAGGATCTGCACTTAAAAAGCTCTCAAAAATGGCTTTCTCATTAATTGAAACATCACAGTCAAAAACGTCGTTAAAATTGCATGGTGCAGAATACCACATTTCATGATTTTTAATTGCGTCCATATTCAACGGGTTTTCCGAATAATACTTGTACAGATATTTCGGGGCAGCACAATAATAAAATTCTCCGATTTTTGCATACAGCGTATCACGGGTCTGCCCTGTTTCCGTCAATGCGGTGATAATTAGTGTCCGTAAGGTACGATTATCCTGTTCTCGCTCATCAATTGGCACGACCATACTCCTTTTCAGGTCAGAAAATTTCTTAACGCTGCCTATAGTCTCTTTACTCTATGCAATTATTCTTCCGCCGCTTCAAGTTGCAGCAGTCTGTGATCCTCTGTCAGCACCTTCATCTGGCTAATTGCAATAGCATTAAGTTTTGCCAGCCTTTCTGCCTGCGGCATTCCCTCATTGATCAATTTCTGTTCCTCGAACGACCAACTTGTCCATCCCTGTTACCTCGTAGTCAAATCATCACTTTTTCTTCAGTATAGCATACTTTTTTCTTCATGTCGAGATACTTTTCTCTCCTCCTTTGCTATACTGGAATCCTCACACTATTTTAGCAAAGGAGTTCACCAATGGGCAAAAAGCATTACTCGCAATCTATCAAAGATGAAGCCGTTCTTTTCTACGAGCTCGGTCACTCATTCGCGGAAACACAAGCCAAGTATGGCATGGCTGAAAGCACATTCTTTACATGGAAGCAGAAATTTGATAAGGCACACCCCATGCATGAAGCCATTACCACCAACCGAACAACCTGCCACAAATCCAAGCGCCACCTTGAAAAACTTGCGCTGGAATTAGAGGTTCTCCGGCAGTGTCCGTGCGGCAGAAACGCCTCCATTGACGAAAAAGTGGCCGCTGTCAATGCTCTGCGCGGGCGTTATTCCATCCATGTCTTATGCGATGCTCTAAGCCTCCCGCGCGGCACTTATTACAACCGAAAACGGAGAGCGGGGCAACGGACTTCTTATGAGATAAATGATGAAAAGCTGAAGCCTCTGATTCGTCAAATCTTCCACGACAGTAAGAACCGTTTTGGCAGAAAGCCAATTCATCACAAACTTGCAGAACTAGGCTACAAAGTCAGTGAAAAGCGCATCGTTCGTCTTATGAAGGAGATGGGATTATCCGTTGCAAAACCGTGCTACAAGGCTGAGCATCAAAAAAGTCTGCCGCGTGCTTATTTCAGAAATTTGTTAGCACGCCAATTTGACCAGCCTCAGCCCAATCTAATTTGGGTCAGCGACATCACCTATATCAAAGTGCTCGACCAATATTACTATATCTGCGTGGTGCTGGACCTGTTCTCACGGCGTATACTTTCGTACAGCATATCGGATTCCATCAACACAGCTCTTACGCTTGCTGCTTTTGATGACGCTTTCCAGTCTCGGAATCCCCCGCAAGATCTGATGTTCCACAGTGACCAAGGCGCACAGTATACATCCTACATTTTCCGCGCACATTTAAAAGAGCTTCATATAAAGCAATCCTTTTCCACACCCGGCACACCTTACGACAATTCCGTCTGCGAGTCGTTTTTCCACACGCTGAAAAAGGAGGCGCTTTATCACCACCTGTATGGCACACCGCAGGAACTGCAAGCCGTTCTGGACGAATATATCAATTTCTACAACAGCCAACGCCCGCATAGAAAACTAAACATGAAAACGCCGAACCAATATGAATCGGCGTTCTATTCTGGCTGCTTATAAAAAGAAAAGTTCCCACCTTCAAACCGGAGTTACCGGGTTCAAAAGTGGGAACCTATTCAATTTTGTCCCATGTGCACAAAAGGGTGCTGCATGGTGCCAACCTGTTCCAAACCCTTTTGGGGGCAGTTTTGGGGGCAAATCTGCAAGACAGATTCTCATACGCACCAATCAAATAAATGCGCAGCTTTGGTCTCATTGAGAAATACGAATACCCTCATCACAGGGTTCTTACACAGGAAACGCCCCCACGAACTAATGATAAAATTTTACTCTCTAGCAAGAAGTTGTACGCAAGCCCCACTTCACACAATCCCCGCACGTCGCCCCTGTTGCCGCGAGAAACGCCCCTGTTTGGGCACGTTCACACCACGTCGGTGCGGTGCCCTCCCAGCCAAATATCGCCCCAAAATCCCGGCTTTCCGGGGATTTTTTATTTTACCACAAAGGCTTTTACCTAAACTGGATTTCCCTGTACAGGTAAATCCCGCACAAATAAATAACTAAATAAATAAAATACTAAGATACTATCGTATCCTATCCGTAAAACTACAAAAAGCGGATTTTTTCCACTGGAATCTTGCCGTGATGCGTACAACTTAACACCAGAGAGTACAACTTACGATTGCACTTTGATTTTTGCCTATGTTATAATTAGATCAACAGGTCTTTCCCACCTTGATGGCCGCGTCAATCGCGCGGGCAGCCTCTTTACCGGCACCCATGGCCAGAATGACCGTGGCAGCACCGGTGACAGCGTCGCCGCCGGCGTAGACCATCGGGCGGCTCGTCAGGCCGTCGGGACCGTTGGTGATCAGGCAGCCGTGCTTGTCGGCGTCCAGACCCGGCGTGGTGGAGCGGATCAGCGGGTTCGGGCTGGTACCCAATGCCATGATCATCGTATCAACGTTCAGAACGAACTCGCTGCCCTCCTTGACGATGGGGCGGCGGCGTCCGGACGCATCCGGCTCACCCAGTTCCATTTCGACGCAGGTCATACCCTTGACCCAGCCGTTCTCGTCGCCCAGCACTTCCGTCGGGTTCGTCAGCGTCTTAAAGACGATGCCCTCCTCCTCGGCGTGCTCGACCTCCTCCTTACGGGCAGGCAGCTCGGCCATGCCGCGGCGGTAGACGATGTAGACATTCTCGGCACCCAGACGCTTGGCGCAGCGGGCAGCGTCCATGGCGACATTGCCGCCGCCGACAACGGCAACGGACTTGCTCTTCATGATGGGCGTGCGGGAATCCTCCTTGTACGCCTTCATCAAATTGACGCGGGTCAGGTACTCGTTGGCGGAGTAGACGCCGTTCAGGCTCTCGCCGGGGATGCCCATAAAGCGGGGCAGACCGGCACCAGACGCGACATAGACGGCCTCAAAGCCGTAGTCGTTCATCAGCTCGTCGATGGTCAGGACTTTACCGATGACCATATTGGTCTCGATGTCAACGCCCAGCTCCTTCAGGCCCTCGACCTCGTGCTGGACGATGTCCTTGGGCAGACGGAACTCGGGGATGCCGTACATCAACACGCCGCCCGCAACGTGCAGGGCTTCGTAGACGGTGACCTTGTAGCCCAGCTTGGCCAGATCGCCCGCGACGGTCAGGCCGGACGGGCCTGCGCCGATGACAGCGACCTTGTGGCCATTGGGCGCGGGGGCGGTGGGCTTGGTATGTACGTTGTTGCGGTACCAGTCGGCAACAAAGCGCTCCAAGCGGCCAATGCCGACGGCCTCGCCCTTGATGCCGCGGACGCACTTGCCCTCACACTGGTGCTCCTGCGGGCAGACACGGCCGCAGACGGCGGGCAGCGCGCTGGACTGGGCAATCACGTTGTAGGCGGCCTCAAAGTCGCCCTCGGCGACGTGCTTGATGAAGCCGGGAATATCAATTTCAACGGGGCAGCCGCTGCGGCAGGGGTGGTTCTTGCACTGCAGGCAGCGCTTGGCCTCGTTCACGGCCATCTCCTCGGTGTAGCCAAGGGCGACCTCTTTAAAGTTTTTGTTGCGGACGTTCGGCTCCTGACTGGGCATGGGGCACTTTTTCGGGTCCATATTCGGCATGATCACTGCACCTCCTGCTTCAGCAAATTGCACTCGGCCTCGCGGGCATGTGCCTCAAAGGGCTTGTACATCGTGCCGCGGTGCATAGCCTCGTCAAAATCGACCTCAAAGCCGTCAAAGTCGGGACCGTCCACGCAGGCAAACTTGGTCTGCCCGCCCACGGTCAGGCGGCAGCCGCCGCACATGCCGGTGCCGTCCACCATGATGGGGTTCATCGACACAACGGTCTTGACATTGTGGGGCTTGGTCGTCTTGACGACAAATTTCATCATGATCAGGGGTCCGATGGTGATGACCTCGTCAAAGTTTGCGCCCTCGACGATCTTCTTCTCCAGCGGCGCGGTGACAACGCCCTTCTCGCCGTAGGAGCCGTCATCGGTCATGATGATGAACTCATCGCAGCAGGCGCGGAACTCGTCCTCCAGAATGACCAGATCCTTGTTGCGGAAACCGACGATGCCGGTGACCTTGGTGCCCTGCTCGTGCAGTGCCTGGGCAATAGGCAGCGCAATGGCGCAGCCCACGCCGCCGCCGACGACGCAGACGTTTTTCAGACCCTCGATCTCGGTGGCCTTGCCCAAGGGTCCCACAAAGTCATGCACGGCCTCGCCCTCTTTGAGGGAGTTGAGCTGCATGGTACCTGCGCCGACAACCTGGAAAATGATAGAAACAGTGCCGGCTTCGCGGTCAAACCCGGCGATGGTCAGGGGGATGCGCTCGGAGTCCTCCTTTGCGCGAACAATGATAAACTGGCCGGCCTTTGCCTTCTTGGCAATGAGCGGGGCATGGATGCAAAGTTCGGTTACGGTGGGGTTCAGCTCCCGCCGTTTGATGATAGTAAACAAAGCGATCTCTCCTTCTCTTTGTTTTTATAAATATACATTTATATTGTAGCGTATTTTGCGGGGAATGTAAAGAAGAAAGTTAAGGAAACGCGGGCGAGGAAACGGGAGAGATGAATCCCCCTACGGTTGGCGGAAAGTTCGCGGCCAAGGATGTAGGGGGCGGCGTCCCCGACGCCCCGCGGAGGGGTCAAGACCCCTCCCTACGATGCAAACCGTTAAAGGGGATACAACGGCAAGGCTGCGGGCCGGGCATGCCCGGCCCCTACGGACTGCTGTGAACGGGTCAAATTACAACATTTTTCACAAAAAGGAGCTGGTATTATGATTGCACAGCACTATAAAGATATGCTGGGCTCCAAGTCGGTTATCCGTCAGATTTCTGAATGGAGCACCGCCCGCGGCGCGGAGATCGGCTATGAGAACGTGTTCGATTACTCGCTGGGCAACCCGTCTGTCCCCTGCCCGCCGCAGTTCACCGCGGCTTGCGCGGACCTGCTGGCCCACACCGACCCCGTCAGGCTGCATGGCTATACGCCGACGCTGACGCTGCCGTCCGCCCGCAAGGCCGTGGCCGAAAGCCTGAACCGCCGGTTCGGCATGGACTACACCGCCGACCATATCTTTATGACGACGGGCGCGGCGGGTGCGCTGGCCCATGCTGTGCGCTGCGTCGGCGTGCCCGGGCAGAACATCGTAACGTTTGCGCCGTTCTTCCCCGAGTACAAGCCGTACATCGAGGGCGCGGGGCTTATCCTGCGCGTGACGCCGCCGCGGTGCGCGGACTTTCAGATCGACTTTGAGGCGTTCGCGCAGCTCGTGGACGAGAACACCGCCGCCGTGCTCATCAACAGCCCCAACAACCCCAGCGGCACCGCCTACAGCGAGGAGACCCTGCAGCAGCTGGCCGCCTTTTTGACCGCGACAAGCACCAAATACGGCCACCACATCTTCCTGATTTCCGACGAGCCGTACCGCGAGATTTCGTTCGGCGGCAGGGTCACGCCCTACCCCGCTAAATTCTACGATGATACGCTCACCTGCTACTCCTTCTCCAAGAGTCTGAGCGTGCCGGGCGAGCGTATCGGCTATGTGGCCGCCAACCCGCGGTGCGAGGACGCCGCGTACATCGTACCGATGTGCGGCCAGATCTCCCGCGGGACCGGCCACAACTGCCCGTCGTCCCTCATCCAGATGGCCGTCGAGCGCTGCCTTGACGTGACGAGCGACCTGTCCGTCTACGAGACGAACATGAACCTGATCTACGACGAGCTGATCGCGCTGGGCTTCACCGTCGTCAAGCCGGACGGCACGTTCTACATCTTCCCGAAGGCGCTGGAGGACGACGCAAAGGCGTTCTGCCAAAAGGCGCTGAAATATGACCTGGCGCTGGTCCCCGGTGACAGCTTCGGCTGCCCCGGCTACTTCCGCATGGCGTACTGCATCGAGACCGAAAAAGTCCGCCGCAGCTTTGCCGCGCTGGAGAAATTCGTGGCCGAGGAGTACGGCGTCACCAAACACTAAGGAGATTTTATGTCGATTCTACGCCGCATTTTTCCGCTTCTGCTGACAGCTGCGCTGCTGTGTGCCTGCGTGCAGATGCCCAACACCCCACAGGACGTGCTGCCCGCCACGACGCCGCAGCCCACGACGGCCCCCACCGCCACGCCGGAGGCAAGCCCCACGCCGACGCCCGAGCCGACAGTGGCCCCCGCGATGGCGACGGCCACGAGCAACGCCACCAAGGACGCGCCGCAGATCAAGGACCCGACGACCTGGGACGACAACGCCGCAAAGACGCTGGCCGGGCTGAAAACGCAGTTTGCCGCCTACGGCCTGACGCTGGACGCGAAGGAGGGCTACCCCTACCTGCTGGCGGTCAACAACGCAGGCGGCGTGGTCACGGTCTACGCCGTGGATTCTGCCACAAAAAAGTACGCTGTGCCGTTCATGGCAATGGTGTGCAGCGGCGGCATGGACACCCCCACCGGGTATTTTTCGACCCCGGTGGACTACAGCTGGCGGCTGCTGATGGGCCCGAGCTACGGCCAGTACGCGACCCGCATCTATGACAGCTACCTGTTCCACAGCGTGCCCTACTACAGCCAGCACAAGGACGATGTGGAGTACGACGAGTTCAACCTGCTGGGCACCCGCGCCAGTCTGGGCTGCATCCGGCTGGCCGTGGTGGACGTGAAGTGGATCTACGACAACTGCCCGCTGGGCACGCCGGTCATCATCTACAACGACGCCGACGACCCCGGCCCGATGGGAAAGCCCGGCACGATCTACACCGACCCCGCCGACACCGAGAAGCGCGGCTGGGACCCCACCGACCCCGACCCAGCCAACCCGTGGGACGATGCCTTTGAGAGCGGCACCGCCATCCGCAGCCAGGCCGCCTGGGACCAGTGGGAGACCGAGCGCGAAAATTGGATGAGCAGCCTGACGCCCACCGATTTGCAGGGGTGGAGCACCGATTCCAAGATCGCGGGGACGAGAGGGTAATTTTTGCGCCGTAGGGGCCGGGCATGCCCGGCCCGGAGGTTTTCCGTTAGCAGACGCCACATCAGCGCCCTGTCTACCCGACGGAGGGGTCAAGACCCCTCCCTACAAAGCACCCGTGAACGTCAGCCCGTAGGGAGCGGTCTTGACCGCTCCGCGGCACGTTTCGGAAAATGCCTGTCAATCAAAAAGCACCTGCCTTCGTGTAAAAGGCAGGTGCTTTTCTATTGCAATATCAGCTGAACATCACCACGTCCTGCGCGGGCTTTTCGCCCGGCTCGACGGAGATGGCAGTCAGGACAGGGCCGGTAGAATCGGGGGTCTGGCCCTTGTAGATGGGGTGGTACTTGACGTTGACCTTGGCCGTAATGTTGATCCAGCTGCGCTGCTCCAGCGACTTGTAATCGTCGTACTTGCAGGGCATGCCCACAAACTGGATGTCCTGCACGCAGCAGGTCATGGCAAAGCGTCCGGGCACAAACGCGCCCTTGCCGGCCTGGGGGGTCTGGCAGACCTGAGCCAGATATTTGACCGTCTTGCCGTCATATTTCTTCGGGTCGTCCATGCAGTCCATGTACCATATACCGAAGAACTCCTCGGGGATCTCAATGACCGGCGCGTCCACGTCGAAGGGCAGCGGGTCGGGGATGTCGTCATAGGCGACGCTGCCGTCCTTGAACTCGTAGGCGATGTCGCAGCGGCGGCTGGCCTGGCGCACCAGCTTGTGGATGAGCTGGCGGCTCTCGTCGTCGTTGACAGCCTCGGCGCGGTTGACGACCAGCAGTTCACTGCCGCGCAGCTTGTCCAGCAGCAGGCTGCGCATGGCGCTGTCGCCCGCGTAGGTCTTGATGGTCGTACCGTCGGCGGTGGCCAGGCTCTGGTAGATGAGCCAGTTGTCGGGCAGGGCGTCGTACAGCTCCTGAATGAGCCACATACCGTTGTACTCGATGATGACGCGGCCACAGCCGGACTTCTTTTCGAGCGCGGTCAGGTTCTCGGCGGTCAGCTCGCTCTTATCCTCGATCTGGGCAACGTGCACGCCGCCGAAGGCGAACTTGGACGGGTCGTACTCGATCTCGCCCTCCTCGCAGACCAGCAGCAGGGTCTTGTCGCCGGAGTCGAAGTTGGGGTCCTCCATCGTTTCCTGAATGAATTTCGTCTTGCCGCTCTCCAGCTGGCCGACGAAGAGATATACGGGGATTTGTTTAGGCATAGGGGACGTCCTTTCGGTTAGTAGCAGTCAAAGGCTTCTCCCCGGGGGGAGAAGCTGTCCGCGAAGCGGACTGATGAGGGGAGAGCTGATCACGGCCTGTCATTCGTGGGCTGCTGCGGCAGGCTCGCCCCTCATCCGCCCTCGGTCGGGGCCTCGGGCACCTTCCCCCAAGGGGGAAGGCATTCTTATCAAACGTGGAACAATTCCGCGATCTCATGCTCCTTCAGCTGGGAGCCGATGACGCAGAGCTTGCCGGTGACATCGGGGCCGCAGGGGCGGATCTCGTGCTCGCCGGGGACCATGTCGAACTCGTACCAGGTGTCGCCGCCGTCCACAATGCCCTTGGCGCGCAGGATCATGCCGTAAGCGCCCTCGTCCAGCGCGTGCAGGGCCTTGTCCAGATCCTCACGGCTGTATTTGTGGGCCGTCTCCTTGCCCCAGCTCGTGAACACCTCGTCGGCGTCGTGGTCGTGGTGGTGATGATGCCCGCAGGAGCAGACGCCGTGCTCGTCGTAGTGGTGCTCATGGTGATGCTCGTGCTCGTCCTCGTCGTCGTGGTGATGGCAGCAGTCGTGGTCGTGGTCATCGTCATCATGGTCGTGATGATGATGCTCGTGCTCGTCCTCATCGTCGTCCTCGTCGTGATGATGATGGCAGCAGCAGTCGTGGTCGTGCTCGTCCTCATCGTGGTCGTGATGGTGATGATGGTGGTGCTCGTGCTCATCCTCGTCGGCATGGGCCACGTTGGCGGCGCGGGCCTCGGTCAGCAGCTCGGCGACGAGGTCGCGCTTGCCGTCCATGACGGAGACGATCTGTGCGCCGGTCAGGACGGTCCAGTCGGTGGTGACGATGGTGGCGGTGGGGTTCTTCTCGGCCAGCAGGGCTACGGCGGCAGCGACCTTCTCCTCGCTGGCGTTGCCGGTGCGGCTCAGGATGATGCAGGACGCATGGCTGACCTGGTCGTCATAGAACTCACCGAAGTTCTTCATATACATCTTGACCTTGTTCACGTCGGCGACGGTAACAAAGCTGTTCAGGATGACGGGCAGATCCTCGGCGACGCCCTCGACGGCGCGGGTCACGTCGGACAGCTTGCCGACGCCCGACGGCTCAATGAGGATGCGGTCCGGGTGGTAGGTCTCGACGACCTTCTTCAGTGCCTCGCGGAAATCACCGACCAGGCTGCAGCAGATGCAGCCGGAGTTCAGCTCATTGACCTGAATGCCGGCCTCGCGCATGAAGCCGCCGTCGATGCCGATCTCGCCGAATTCGTTTTCGATCAGGACGATCTGCTCACCGGCGAAGGCCTCCTTGATGAGCTTTTTGATAAGGGTGGTCTTGCCGGCGCCGAGGAAGCCGGAGAAAATGTCGATTTTGGTTTTCTTTTCAGCCATAGTTGGGTACCTCTATTCAAGATGTGTTCAGATGTTCAGTTGGTTGGCAATCTATTACACTAACTGCTAATACTATTATAACAAACACGTCAAGGGGTTTTGCGCCATTTTGCGCGGGAAATTTTGAATTTTTTGCAAAATTTATGGGATTACCGCCTCCCCGTAGGGGCCGGGCATGCCCGGCCCCTACCGCGCGGCTGCCACCGGCTGCCTCGGAGGGGTCAAGACCCCTCCCTACGGGCTATCGTTCACGGGTGCTTTGTAGGGAGCGGTCTTGACCGCTCCGCCGGGTAGGCAGACGTTAGCGGGTTGGCCCGTAGGGGCGGCATACATGCCGCCACGCCCGGCCCCTGCAAAGCGCCGCATTTTTGTATGTGCCCCCGGGCGCAAACTCCACCTGTTTATTATCTATTATCTATTTATTATTTGCAGCATTCGTGGTATGATATACCTAACCCCAATATCTATCACAAAAAGGAGCGATCCATTTTGACTACCAATGAAAAAATCGCCGCGCTGCGTGCCGCTGCCAAAGCGGCGGGCGCGGACGGCGTGCTCATCATGACCAGCGACCCCCATTGCAGCGAGTACCTGCCCGGCTATTATAACGCTCTGCCGTGGTTTTCCGGCTTCATCGGCGAGAACTCGACCCTCGTTGTGACCCAAACCGGCAGCGCCCTGTGGTGCGATGGCCGCTTCTACGTGCAGGCCGACAAGCAGCTGGCCGGCAGCGAGATCGAGTGTATGCACGCTGGCTCCGCGGGTGTGCCCACCGTGGCCGAGTACCTTGAGAGCCACTTTGCGGACGGCCAGACCCTGCTGCTGGACGGCAGCTGCGTGCCCGCCACGATTGCCAAGGAGTACATCGACGCATTGGCCAAGAAGGGTGCCGCCCTCAAGAGTCAGGACGTGGCCAGCCCGATCTGGGACGCCACCGGCGAGCGCCCGGCCCTGCCCGACACCCCCTGTGAGCTGTTGACCCCGGCCCAGACCGGCGCGACTGCCGCGGACCGCATCGCCATGGTGCGTGCCGAGCTGCAGAAGGCCGGTGCCACCGCACTGGCCGTGACCGGTCTGGACTGCGTGGGCTGGCTGCTGAACCTGCGCGCCCGCGACCTGCCCTGCACCCCGCTGGCCGTCGCCTACGCGCTGGTCACGATGGACGCCTGCACGCTGTTTATCGCGCCGGGCCGCCTGTCCGACGCCGACACCGCCACGCTGGCCGAGAGCGGCGTGACGCTGCGCGGCTACGAGGAAATTATCGACGCCGTCCACGCCCTGCCCGCCGACGAGGTGTTCCTGGTGGACGAGAAGGCCACCAACTACGCCCTGTACGAGGCCCTGACCGCCCACAAGACCGTGGCCGGTGCCGACCCGATTTTTGCCCTGAAGGGCATCAAGAACGAGACCGAGCTGAAGAACCTCCGCGAGTGCCATATCCGCGACGGCGTCGCCGTGGTGCGGTTCCAAATGGATCTGGAAAAGGCGCTGGCCGAGGGGAAGCAGCTGACCGAGATCGACATCGACACGATGCTGCAGAAGCGTCGCGCCGAGATGCCCGGCTACTTTGAGGACAGCTTCTCCACGATTGCGGCCTACGGCGCCAACGCCGCCATGATGCACTACCACGCCGAGGGCGACGTGAACAGTGTCATCGAGCCGCGCGGCTTCCTGCTGGTGGACAACGGCGGCCAGTACGACTGCGGCACCACCGACATCACCCGCACCTACCCCGTCGGCCCGCTGACCGACAACGAGCGCCGCTATTACACCTGGGTGCTGCAGAGCCACATCGACATGGCCCGCGCGGTGTTCCTGGACTACTGCACCGGCTTTGCGCTGGATACCTTTGCCCGCGGCCCGGTCTGGGCGCACAAGGTCAACTACCGCTGCGGCACCGGCCACGGCGTCGGCTTTATCTCCGGCGTGCACGAGGGCCCGCAGAGCCTGCGCCCGAACAACCCCGTGATTTTTAAGCCCGGCATGACCATCACCGACGAGCCGGGCATCTACGAGACCGACGAGGTCGGCATCCGCATTGAGAACGAGCTGGAGTGCATCGACCTGGGCGAGAACCAGTACGGCCACTGGCTGGGCTTTGCGCCTTTGACGCTGGTGCCCATCTCCACCGAGCCGGTCCTTGTGGACGAGCTGAGCCGCGACCAGATCAACTGGCTGAACGACTACCACGCCCACGTCTACGAGATGCTCAGCCCCCGCCTGAACGAGGACGAGAAGGTCTGGCTGAAGGAGAAGTGCGCGGCGATTGGCAGATAAACAGCTGACAGGTGTTTATCTTTTATATTCCTGTAGGGGCCGGACATGTCCGGCCCGCAACATAAACCGGAAAGCAAGTGCTTGCCGGTAAGCTGCGGGCCGGGCATGCCCGGCCCCTACGTCTCAACAATGTTTTACCATGCAATAACGGCACACATCCCCGGAACGGTCAAGACCGTTCCCTACAAAGCACCCGTGGACCCCGATCTGTAGGGAGGGGTCTTGACCCCTCCGCAGCTGCCGTTTGCCATTGTGACGCGGTAGGGGCCGGACATGTCCGGCCCGCAACATAAATCGCAAGCAGGTGCTTGCCGGTAAGCTG